>Ga0137308_101727_pt1 | contig 18755 bp, 15 predicted proteins | sample Inofrocosms_June_FD_97181 | JGI IMG/M metagenome (GOLD analysis project Ga0137308, IMG submission 97181) | Mouse cecal microbial communities from Vienna, Austria - N-Acetylneuraminic and N-Acetylglucosamine D2O microcosms_June | ecosystem: Host-associated > Mammals > Digestive system > Large... | reverse complement strand
GTGCATTTGGCGCAGGCGAAGTGTTATGCTTATATTTATGCAAAGCAGAATAGCCTGCCTTTTATCAGAGTGCGTATGACCTACTGCAATATAGAGACGGAAGAACTGCAGTATTTCTTTCGGGACTACCGGCTTCAGGACCTGGAGAAATGGTTTGAGGGGCTGATGAAGTCCTATCAGAAATGGGCGGACTATGAGGTGGAGTGGAAAGAAAAACGGCAGCAGTCCATCCGGCAGATAGATTTCCCGTTCCCCTACAGGGAAGGTCAGAAAGAACTGATCACCTATGTCTATCAGACCCTTTATCACAAAAGAAAGCTGTTTATCGAAGCGCCCACGGGCGTGGGAAAAACATTGTCCACCGTATTTCCGTCGGTAAAGGCGGTGGGGGAGGGGATGGCGGAAAAGCTGTTTTATCTGACTGCAAAAACCATCACCCGCACGGTGGCGGAAGAAGCCTTTTCCATTCTGCGGGAACGGGGGCTGTTGTTTAAGACGGTAATATTGACTGCCCGGGATAAGATCTGTTTTTTGGAGGAGGCAGAGTGCAATCCGGTGGCATGTCCCTACGCCAAAGGGCATTTTGACAGGATAAATGACGCGGTTTATGATATGTTGACTCATGAAGTCAGTTTTACAAGGGAATTGATAGAAGCCTATGCACAGAAACACCGGGTCTGTCCTTTTGAGATGTGTCTGGATATGAGCCTGTTTGCGGACGGTGTGATCTGCGATTATAACTATGTGTTTGATCCCCATGTTTATTTAAAAAGATTTTTTGCGGAAGGAGCAGGACGGGAGTATATTTTTCTGGTGGACGAGGCCCATAATCTGGTGGACAGAGGCCGTGAGATGTACAGTGCGGAACTGAGAAAGGAAGATTTTCTGGAACTGAAAAAAGAGGTCAGGATATATGACAAAAAGATGGGGTCGCTGTTAGAGCGGTGTAACAGACAGCTTCTGACCTATAAAAAAGAGTGTGAAACGTATAAAGTTCTGGAAAGTATCGATCCCTTTATTCTGGCAGTGAATAAACTGGCAGCACAGATGGAGCGGTTCCTGGAAGATCATGACGACAGTCCTGTCAGGAAGGCGGTACTGGAGTTTTACTTTGAAATATCGCACTTTTTGCTGATTTATGATAAGCTGGATGACAAGTATGTCATGTATGATGAGATGCAGGATGACGGAAGTTTTCTTCTGAAACTCTTCTGTGTGGACCCTTCCGGCAATCTGGAGGAATGTATGATGCGGGCAAGGAGCAGTATTTTATTTTCTGCAACGTTTCTTCCGATCCAATATTATAAGAGCCTGCTGGGAGGTGAAAAAGACGACTATGAGGTGTATGCGGCATCTGTTTTTTCACCGAAAAAGCGGGGGCTTTTTATCGGCTCTGACATTACGAGTAAATATACAAGGCGGGGGCCCGGAGAGTATTTCAGGGCAGCTTCTTATATTAAAGAGATTACGGCTCAGAAAAAGGGGAATTATCTGATCTTCTTTCCGTCCCATGCGTTTTTAAAACAGGTGTATGAAGTATATCTGGAAGCCTTTTATGAAGAGGAAAGAGAAATCTGTATTTTGCAGGAGACGCGTATGGGGGAGAAGGAACGGGAAGACTTCCTGAGGAAATTCTCGAGGCTGGAGGAAAGTTCCGGGGAGGAAAACTTTACGGAAGAAAACTTGGCGGAAGAAATTTTAACAGAAGAAATCCTGACAGAAAAAAATTTAATAATGGAAGAAGAGCTGATGGGAGAGGATCTGATAAGGGCGGCAGAACCGGTGAAATTAGAAGATATACAGAATCAATCCGCAGACAGTCGTTCCCTGCTGGGATTTTGCGTTCTCGGCGGCATTTTCAGCGAAGGGATCGACTTAAAACAGGACAGGCTCATCGGTGCGGTCATCGTGGGAACCGGTCTGCCTCAGGTCTGTAATGAAAGAGAGATCATCCGCCGGTATTTTGATAAACAGTCGGAAAACGGTTTTGATTATGCCTACCAGTACCCGGGAATGAATAAAGTACTGCAGGCGGCAGGCAGGGTGATCCGCACAGTGGATGATATCGGCATTGTGGCGCTTTTGGATGAACGTTTTCTGCAGCGCTCCTACCAGCGGATGTTCCCGAGAGAATGGAAGGATTATCAGGTGACTACCTGCAACCATGCAGCCTTTCATGTTGGAGAGTTTTGGAAATTGTGGGAGTAAACAGGATTCTATTGACAATTTTCTTCTTGGGCTTGATAGAAAACGGGACAGGAAACCCATCCCTTAAACTGCTAAAACGCCTTGCAGACGGGATGGGAATGACGTTAAAACTGGAGTTTGTTCCTGAAATTCTGCTCAATTTTAAGGTTTTTCCTGTCGAAGCCGCGCGATCTCCTCTTTGTAGGGCGGCACCTTCTTATCCGGATTTTCCGCCTGCGGGATATAAGGTGTCTCCAGTATTTTCGGGATATCCGTAAGAGCGGGATGATGGGCGACATAGGATAGTGCCTCAAACCCGATACAGCCGTCCCCTAAATTGGCATGCCGGTCTTTGCGTGCGCCCTGGGGATTTTTACTGTCATTGAGATGGACAGCGGCAATCTGGGATATGCCCAGCAGCTTATCAAAAGCGGTTAAGATACCGTCAAAATCATGTATCACGTCGTAACCTGCATCATGCATATGGCAGGTGTCTATGCAGACTCTGAGTTTTTCGGAGTGTACGGTTTTCTCATAAATTTCAGCAAGTTCCTCAAAACGGCTTCCGACCTCCGAGCCTTTTCCCGCCATGGTTTCCAATGCTATGGAAACAGGGGTATCGGCGGTCAGGATCTGATTGAGGCCTTCCGTGATCTTTCGGATCCCGGTTTCGGTGCCTTCTCCGACATGGGAACCGGGGTGCAGAACCAGGATACGGCTGCCCATGCCGGCGCTTCTTGTGATTTCTTTTTCCAGAAATTCCACCGCCAGTTCAAAGGTGGACGGATTAACCGAGTTGGCAAGATTGATGATATAGGGGGCATGCACGATAAACTGTTCTATGCCGTTTTCCTTCATCAGCGCTTTTGCCTCCGGAATTTTTAATTCGGAGAGTTCTTTTCTTCTGGTGTTCTGCGGCGCGCCTGTGTAGACCATAAAGGTGTTGGCGTGATATGACAGGGCTTCTTTTACAGATCCTAAAAACATTTCCTTACCGCTCATTCCCACATGGGAGCCTATTAATAACATGTGATATTTTCCTTTCTCATTTTCTGTGTGTTCAGAAATTATTTTTGATGCGTGAATGCTTTTTCATATGCTTTCTTAAAAAACCGGTATCCGGAGCAAAATGAAAGAGTTGAATAAATAAACTGATAAATATTGTGTTTTGGATGGTACCGGATCAGTCAATGGATTCCGACCACAATATATTGTAGCATACCTCTCTGAAATGTACCAGAGCCAACCGGGAATTATGGTCGGATCGTGACGAAATTGTGTGAAAATTCTGCAGATCAGTAAAGCAAAGTTGTGATATGACATGGAAAAAAATACTTGCATTTTGGAAAAAGACATGAGTGATTTTTTTGGAATTTTAACCTGACAGATGTGTATATGTGGATAAACATGTGGAAAAGTGGGATTTTGATGGCAAAAATGACATGAAATTCATAAAAATCGAGTCCAAAATGTGGATTACTTTTAAAAAAAAGGAAAATAGAACCGAATCAGTCAATGGGGTGTGGATAAGTATTATGTAAACACAAGAAGGGGAGATCAGAGAAATCGAAGAAAATAAACATGAATTTTCTTTTAGGGATAGCGGAAGGTTATTGTTTTATAAATGTCATTGGCAGCATAGCCGGAAAAAATGAAAATATAATTCTCAGAGGAGAGCCCCTGAGAATTATACTTCTGTTTTTGTATTGGCAGTTCCGGTCAAATAATATGGACTGCTTTTATCCCGGTGTTTGCATTTCCGGTCAAATAATAGGAACCGGTTATATAATACAAACGATTTTAATTTGCATTATGCCTGATATAAGAATAAACCGTCAAAACGATAAACAGCGGGATCTCGATAATATAAGCCCCGATCATCACATAGGGAAGCCATATGGCTGAGTTTCCGATATTCCAGAATTCAAAGTCAGTAACAGCGTACAGAATACTTGTCTGCAGCCCGACACCGCCGGCAGGGATCACGGGATAGATCCAGTTCCCGATTTTTGTGGGAAGCGCCATGTAGACGATGATCGGCAGAATACAAAACAGCAGAGCCGCCGACAGGGATACCGCAACATTTTTAAATTTTGAGGAGAGGAACAGCGTAAAACTTACAGCCGCTAGGACACAGAGTATATTGGAAGCGGCGGTAAAGCGCTGGAGCTCTCCGATATTCATATCCGGCAGATTGACGGCAGAGTAGATCATCTGCATGGAGGTTTTGGTGCAGTCCCAGCCGAAAAGGCTGTTTGACACCATGATGTAGATAAAAGTGCAGAGAGAAAAGGCTGTGCTGCAGATTAAAAGGGCGGACAGGATTTTTGTAACCGCAAATTTTGTTTTTCCGTACTTTGTACAGCGCAGGATATCGTCCGCACCGGTCTGGTAGTCGGAAGTAAAAACCGGTGCGGCTATCACCGTGCAGAAAAGCAGGATCAAAAAAGCGATGATTATCTGATAATCCATAGGATTACTGTTGTATCCGGGAAAGAACAGGAACGGTTTTTCCACGTTCTGATACATAGTCTGCGCGGCTGCCTGTGCCGCGGGGGATTCCTTCTGCTCCTGTTTCAGCAGAGAGACGTTCCGTCTTTCGCATTGACCATAGAAGTCATCAATATCTGCGGGTTCGATCTCCATAAGGGAAGGGGCGATTCCCGTGTTCGGATTGGCAAATATTTCCCGGACGCCATGCAGCAGCGGAGCATAGGGAGTGATCTCCTCCTCATAAACGCCGTCCGGCAGATCATAGGAACTATCCACCCCGTATTTTCTCAGGCATGCCTGATAGTCTTCCACAGCCTGCCGCACCTTCTCTGGCGTAACGGCGCCTGCAAGATCCGCCTGCAGGTCTTTTTCGTACCTGATGGAAGCAAGGCCGGTCAATTCGACTTTGTTACCGTCGGCATTCGTATATTCGTGACAGGAAAAGGTGATCGGTATATAAGCCATAAGAAAAGCGAGAAACAATGAAAAAAGCAATAATATAATAGTCATTCTTGTCTTTAAAACTCTTTTAAGTTCCAATATGAATAAACGCATAGATTTACCTCCTGTTTGCCGGCTGCTGCGGGAACAGCCATAAATATAAATCTTCCAGATGGGGCGCGGCGGGGCGGGAATTTTCCGTAAAGGGCTGCTTGGCCAGATAACGGATAGAGATCTGCCCGTTCTCTTCGTTGCGGATATTTACGATGGGCAGCCTGCGCTCATACTCAGCCAGGGAATCCATCGGAATCTGTGCAGTCCATACTTTGCCGCTGACCAGTTTCACCAGTTCCTCCGTGGTTCCGCCGGCGAGAAGTTTTCCGCCCTTCATGATCACGTTCTGCGAGGCGATGTATTCCACGTCGGAGACAATATGTGTGGAAATCAGTACAATACGGTCGTGGGCAAATTCCGAAAGGAGATTGCGGAAGCGCACCCGTTCCCCGGGATCGAGCCCGCTGGTGGGCTCATCCAGAATCAGGACCTCCGGCTCGTTGAGCAGCGCCTGCGCTATGCCCACCCGGCGCTTCATGCCGCCGGAGAGTTTGATGATCTTTTTGTTTTTTACATGGGACAGCGTCAGCTGTTCCAGCAATTTGTCGATCCTTCGTCTGCTGTCCTTTGCGGTCAGGCCTTTTAGGACGGCGACGTAGTTCAGGTAGTCTTTCACTGTAAATTCGGGATAAAATCCGAACTCCTGCGGGAGGTAGCCGAAGATATCCCGATAGTTTTCCTTCAGTTCATCGATGGGGATGCCGTCATACCGGATCGTTCCGGCAGAGGGCTTCATAATGCCTGCGATCATCCGCATCAGAGTTGTCTTTCCGGCACCGTTGGCGCCGAGCAGCCCCCATACTCCGGGGGTGATCAGCAGGGAGACATCGTCCACCGCTTTGGTGTCCTTAAATTGTTTTGAAATGTGTTCAATCGATAATTCCATAGTTGTGTCCTTTCTGTTAAAATGTATTACCGGATCTGAGGTGTTTCAGGGGCGCACGGCGCGGGGAGCTTTGTGTATCATAAACGATTTTTTTCCGCGGCGTCACTGAAAGCGGCAAAGGAACCTGTCGTTTAAGATAGCTGCAGTTCCGTATAAGATGAACCGTACAGAATGTAACGGAACTGTCGGATGTTGAAGGCTGCCAGAATCATACATACCGCGATCCATCCCGAAGAGAAAGAATTGTAAAAAGGCGGTACGGCATGCCGGGATAGGGTTGCCGCTGCCAGGATCAGGAAAGAGCACAGCATTATACTGGCGGCAAAAAATTGTCCGGGAGGCAGATGCCCGAGAAGAAACAGACAGCAGCTGCTGCCCAGAAGAAAAGGAAAGCAGAGATACAGGATCACGCTGTCTGCCCGCAGGGATGCCTTCCATATCGTGATACAGAAGATACCGCTCAAAATAAAGAGGTCGCCGGCTCCGATGATGATCAGTTTCGCCATAAGAAGCTTCGCTGAGGAAAAGCGTGCCGCCGCTTCCACTTCCTGCATCCGGTATCGGGCAGAGCGGTAGACTGGCGGCAGTGCGCTCATAAAGACCAGAACGGACAGGCAAGACAGTAATTTTGCCAGATGCAGAGGGGTCTTCAGATGATCTATGCCGTAAATACGGTTTAATATACAGCCGGTGAGCAGCAGAAATATACTCTGGGCAAGCCAGATCTTCCAGCCGATATACCGGATCTGCATGGATAAAAAGGGCAGGAAGGTAATGCGCCTGCGTGCCTGTTTTTGGTGTGCCTGCATTCCGGCGAGCCGGCAGGTGGCGGCAAAGTGCTGTTCATTTACCGTGACCGGCGGCTGATGCAGTGTACGGATTAAGGTTTGTTCCAGATCTTTTCTTTTCATGAGGTTCCTCCTTTTTCCTGTTCCAGATCTTTTTTGATTTTTTTCAGCGCCGCACGCAGTCTAGACTGGACGGTTCTGGGCGGCAGATTTACGGCTTTTGCGACTTCCCTTATGGTCAGGTCGTGGCCGAATCTTAAAAGCAGGATTTCCTGCGACTGTGCAGGAAGTCCGGCGATCAGCTGCCGCAGAGCCAGATCAGACCGGATCGTTTCAAAACCGGTTTCACGATACGGAATGTCGGGCACAGCCTCGTCAAAAGACATATCCGGATGCCGGTTTTTCCGCTGCATATCGATGCATGTGTTTTTGGCGATCCGGTATAAAAAGGGCCTGAAACTGCCGGTATGCGTGTAGCGGTCAAAATAGCGGACTGCTTTTAAAAAAGTTTCCTGGGTGATGTCCTCTGCCAGAGAACGGTTCGGGGCATGCCAGAGACAATAGCGCAGAATTTCCGGATAGTACATTGCTATCAGCTCATTTACGGCGTCCGTGTCACCCTGTTTCATTTTTTGTATCAGTTTATCTTCGCGCGTCAAGTTGATTCCTCCTGAGGGGTTCCCCTATCAGTATATAACGAAACGGGGGCCGGTAAAGGATTTAGGTTTTGAGAATTTTATTTCAGGAGGCTGAATCGTTACTATCCGTAATGGTTGAAAAATTAGACATGGAGTAAAAAGGAAATGTGTGGTATAATATTCAGGATAGCAATGGGCAGTGTAAAAAAGCGCGGGTATCCCGGCGGCACTGAGAAAAGACATTGCGGAAAAAGGAGTAGAAAAGAATTTTATGGAAAACAGAAAATGGTATTTTGAAAGTGTGTTTTATCAGATATATCCGCTGGGGTTTTGCGGGGCCCCTTTTGAAAATGACGGTGTACTGGCAGGCAGGATCAAAAAGGTGGAGGAGTGGATTCCCCATATCAAAAAGCTGGGGGCGGATGCGATTTATTTTTCGCCGGTATTTGAGTCGGATACCCACGGGTATAATACAAGGGATTACAAGATGATAGACAGGCGCCTCGGCACCAATGGAGATTTTAAGGAAGTCTGCGCGAAACTGCATGAGGCAGGCATCAGGGTTGTGCTGGACGGTGTGTTCAACCATGTGGGGCGCGGCTTCTGGGCGTTTCAGGATGTGGTGAGAAACAGGGAGCGTTCCCCCTATCTTCACTGGTTCCATATCAGTCTGGAGGGAAATTCCAATTATAACGACGGGCTCTGGTATGAGGGCTGGGAAGGCAATTATGATCTGGTAAAATTAAACCTGCAGAATGAGGAAGTGATCCGGCATATTTTGGATGCGGTGAACTGCTGGATCGAAGAGTTTGATATTGACGGGCTACGGCTGGATGTGGCGTACTGTCTTGACCATAATTTTGTAAGGCGGCTCAGAAGTTTCTGCGACGGGAAGAAGCAGGACTTCTATCTGCTCGGTGAAATGCTCCACGGAGATTACAACCAGATGGTGAACGACCAGATGCTGCATTCCGCGACCAACTACGAATGTTATAAAGGATTGTATTCCAGCTTTAACAGCATGAATCTGTTTGAGATCAATCACTCCCTGCTGCGGCAGTTCGGGCCGGAAAACTGGACCTTATATAAAGGAAAGCACATGCTGTCCTTTGTGGATAATCATGATGTGACAAGAGTGGCGAGCATTCTGACAAACGAAAAGCATCTGCCGCTGATCTATGCGCTGATGTTCGGCATGCCGGGTATCCCCTGCGTTTATTATGGAAGCGAGTGGGGCGCGAAGGCAAATAAGAGCGAGGGCGATCCGGCGCTCAGGGCATGCTTCGATGCACCCGTCTGGAATGAACTGACGGATGAGATCAGCCGTATGGCACAGGCGAAGAAAAATTCGGAAGCTTTGAATTACGGCGCGTTCCGTTCGGTAGTCCTTACGAATAAGCAGTGTATTTTTGAGAGAAAGTCGGAAAATGAGCGCGTCCTTGTGGCGATCAATGCGGACGGGGAAAGTTATACGGCGCATTTTGGCGGAGGCTGCGGCAGGGCGGAGGATCTGCTGACCGGCAAGATGCATGATTTCGGCGGCGGAAGCGAACTGCCTCCCTACAGTGCGGCGTTCTGGAAGATGGAGCGGTAGAAAAAAGCAACCGTTCAGCCCGCGGGAACAGGCGGATCAGTCCGGCAGGGAAAAAGTTAAATTTATGGTTCCAACCGGGCAGAAAATAGTGTATACTGTTCCTATCGATCATAGATAAAATAAATACTGTAAAACAGCGGAAGCGGTAATTACGGCAGGCATGGAGAAAGGCGGGGCTATCGATATGGCGGAGGGGTTTGAGAGACAGGCGATCGGGGTATTTGAACTGGACAGCTATCTATCCTGTTTTGTGGCACTGGATGCGGCGGCGAAGGCGGCGGCGGTGAAGATTCAGGGGGTGGAGAGAAACCGTTTAAAGAGCGGTGCCTGCGTGAAGATGCGGGGCAGCGTTTCGGATGTAAGGGCGGCGATGGAAGCGGCTCTCGAGACGGCGAAAGAGATGGATTCGGAAGTGTATTCCCATACGATCATCGCGTCTCCGTCCGAAGATTCCGAACTGGCAATCCGGATGACGATCAATAAGTAGAGGAGGGATGGATAGATGAACGTATTTAGAGCCCTTGGCCTGGTGGAGGTACTCGGCAGCGCGGATGCTATTCAGGCTGTGGATGTGATGTTAAAAACATCGGAAGTGGAATTTCAGACATGGCATACAAAGTGCGGCGGCCATACGACGGTATTTGTCAGCGGTGATGTGGCGGCGGTGACGGAGGCTGTGGAGCGGGTGAAAACCGATCCTCCCTGCGAGATCATCAAGACGGCTGTGATCTCCAATCCTTCCGGGGAGGCGGAGCGTCTGGTGCTGGAAAACCGGGAGAACAGCAGATTTGCGAGAGCGGCGTTTGAGAAATAAATCGGTTTGCAGTTTTCACAAAATAAACACAATCGCATCACAATTTTAACATAATTAGAGAATAAGATAAAAGCATCTGATGAGGGAAATCCACATCAGGTGCTTTTTACATCGCAGACCATGTGTCCTGTACCGGCTTTTGTAAAAGAAAAGATTTCTGAAAGCAGCCGCAGGGAGCACATAAATATAAGATAAAGGAGTGGCGGTTATGGAATATCAGTATGGACAAAACAACGAAACAGGCAATTATCAGGGAACCAACGACTATATTTACTATCATAATCAGACCGGCGGAAACGGACCGGCGCCGGAGCCTGACTGGAAAAAGAAGAAAAAAAGCGGAAAAGGGATCGTGCCCCTCTGCGTTGCGTTATCCCTTGTGATGGGGACGACAGGCGGCGCCTTGGGCAGCGGGCTTGTGATGCAGCAGTATAATAAGGAAGCGGCCGCGCAGCAGGCGGCAGAGCAGCAGATACAGGAGAGCTTCCCTCAGACGACGGAGCCGGCTGCGGGAACTCCGACATCATCGACAGCGGAGTCGGGGTTGTCAATAAAGCAGATATCGGAAATGTGCCTGCCTTCCGTTGTGGCGATCACCAACAAAGGGGAGGCAGAGATCAGAAGCCTCTGGGGAACATTTACGCAGGAGACCGAAGGCTCCGGCTCCGGTGTCATCATCGGAAAAACGGATCAGGAACTGATGATCGTTACCAATTACCATGTGGTTTCCGGCAGCAGGGAACTGAGTGTGATGTTCAGCTATCAGGAGGGCGGCAGGGACATTTCGGATGCGCAGATCGCCGATGCGGAGATCAAGGATTATGATTCCAGCAAGGATCTTGCCGTCATCGCGGTGGATTTAAGCAGCCTTTCTCAGGAAACGATGGATAATATCAAAGTGGCGACGCTGGGAGACTCCGAAGAACTGGTTTTAGGGGAGCAGGTCGTGGCGATCGGCAATGCACTTGGCTATGGCCAGTCCATAACGACAGGTATTGTCAGTGCGCTGGGACGTACCGTATCTGCGGAAGCTTCCGGCGAGACGATCGGCAGCGCCAACCAGTATATCCAGACCGATGCGGCGATCAACCCGGGCAACAGCGGCGGCGCCCTGTTCAATATGAAAGGGGAACTGGTGGGGATCAATTCCGTTAAGGTGGCAAATACAAAGGTAGAAGGCATGGGCTATGCCATTCCGATCTCCGACATCAAAGGAGATATGGAGATGATGATGGAACGGGAGACACGGCCGGTAGTGGAGGAAGCGGAAAGAGGATACCTCGGCATCACCGGCAATAATGTGACGGAAGAGATAAATCAGGCTTACGACATTCCGATCGGCGCGCATATCATCAGTATTGCGGAAGGCTCCCCGGCGGAAAAAGCAGGGCTTCAGCGGGGTATGATCATCACGCAGATCGACGGAAAGACAGTGCAGACCATCGAAGAACTGAAAGAATATCTGACCTATTATAAAGCAGATGAAACCATTACTCTCACGGTGAAGGTGAGAAACGATGCAGGCTATGAAGACAGGCAGATCCCGGTTACGTTATATACAGCCGAAGAAGCGGGCATTGAATCCGATAACAGCCAGTCTCAGGAACAGTCAGGGACTCAGGTTCCATCCGAAGGCGGTTACTATGTGCCCTCTGACCAGATGAATCCTTTCGGAAACCTGTTTCCGTTCTTCAATAATTGATCAGTAAACACTTGACAAATCAGGTGCATATCCACTATGATTCTCTTTAGGAAAAGAGGACAAAGGTGATACAGCAGTTTGATGCCCTTTGCCGACAGATCGGCAGAGGGCTTTTGCTTTTTGAGGAACTCAGACTGAAGGAGGAGAAGATTATGAGCAGTGCGGCAGGAAAAGAGCTTGCAAAAACCTACGATCCCAAAGGCATCGAGGACAGAATTTATCAAAAATGGTTAGAGAAGAAATACTTTCATGCAGAAGTGGATCACACAAAGAAACCTTTCACGATCGTGATTCCGCCCCCCAATATCACCGGACAGCTTCATATGGGACATGCACTGGACAATACGATGCAGGATATCCTGATCCGCTATAAGAGGATGCAGGGCTATAATGCACTGTGGCAGCCGGGCACGGACCATGCCAGCATTTCCACGGAGGTAAAGATTATTGAGGCGCTGAAAAAAGAGGGCGTCGACAAGCATGATCTGGGCAGGGAGAAATTTTTGGAGCGCGCCTGGGACTGGAGAAGGGAGTACGGCGGCAGGATCGTTTCACAGCTCAAAAAACTGGGCTCTTCCTGTGACTGGGACAGGGAACGTTTCACGATGGACGAGGGCTGTAATAAAGCCGTTACGGAAGTATTCTGCAAGATGCATGAAAAGGGCTGGATCTACAAGGGCGCAAAGATCATCAACTGGTGTCCGGTCTGCAATACGTCCATCTCCGATGCGGAAGTGGAATACGAGGAGCAGGCGGGGCATTTCTGGCATATCAAATATCCGCTGGTGGATGAAAACGGGCAGCCAAGCAGGACGGAGTTCCTTGAGTTTGCAACGACCCGTCCGGAGACCATGCTTGGCGATACGGCGGTCGCGGTGAATCCGAAGGACGAGCGCTATACCTATCTGAAGGGCAGATACGTATGGCTTCCGATTGTCAATAAAGCGATCCCCGTGGTGGAAGATGAATATGTGGATATGGAATTCGGAACCGGTGTTGTGAAGATCACACCGGGCCATGACCCTAACGACTTTGAGGTAGGTAAACGCCACGACCTGCCGATCGTGAATATCATGAACGATGATGCCACCATCAATGAAAACGGCGGCAGATACGCGGGACTGGACCGCTATGAGGCGAGAAGACAGATTCTGGAGGAACTGAAAGAGGAAGGGCTTCTCGGGAAAATTGAGGACTACAGCCATAATGTAGGCACCCATGACCGCTGCAATACCACCATCGAACCCCTTGTAAAAGAACAGTGGTTTGTAAAGATGGAGGAACTGATAAGGCCGGCTGCGGAAGCGGTAAAGAACGGGGAAGTAAAACTGATCCCGGAGAGAATGGAGAAGATCTATTTTAACTGGACGGATAATATCAGGGACTGGTGCATCAGCCGCCAGCTCTGGTGGGGCCACAGGATTCCCGCTTATTACTGTGACAAGTGCGGCGAAGTGGTGGTTGCAAGGCAGGCGCCGCAGGTTTGCCCGAAGTGCGGCGAAACGCATTTCACACAGGATGAGGATGTGCTGGATACGTGGTTTTCCTCTGCGCTGTGGCCTTTCTCTACGCTGGGGTGGCCGGAAATGACGGAGGATCTGAAATATTTCTATCCGACGGATGTGCTGGTGACGGGTTATGACATCATTTTCTTCTGGGTGATCCGTATGATCTTCTCGGGCTATGAGCAGATGGGAGAGAGGCCCTTTAAAACCGTGCTGTTCCACGGGCTTGTGAGGGATTCTCAGGGACGGAAGATGTCAAAATCCCTGGGTAACGGCATCGATCCGCTGGAGATCATCGACCAGTACGGCGCGGATGCGCTGCGCCTGATGCTGATCACCGGAAACGCGCCGGGCAACGATATGCGTTTCTACTATGAAAGAGTGGAGGCGGCAAGGAATTTTGCCAATAAAGTCTGGAATGCCTCCCGGTTCATTATGATGAACATGGAGGGAAAGACCATCACAAAGCCGGAAGCTTTCGAGCCGGCGGATAAATGGATCATTTCCAAGTTAAACCGCCTTGTAAAAGAAGTGACAGACAATATGGACAGTTTTGAGCTGGGTATTGCGGTACAGAAGGTGTATGACTTTATCTGGGATGAGTTCTGTGACTGGTATATTGAGATGGTGAAGCCCCGTCTGTACAATTCCGACGATAAGGCGAGCCAGAATGCGGCGCTCTGGACATTGCAGAATGTGCTGATCGATGCGCTGAAACTGCTGCATCCCTATATGCCGTTTATCACGGAGGAGATCTTCTGTTCCCTGCAGTCCGCGGAGGAGACGATCATGATCTCCAAATGGCCGGAGTATCAAAAGGAGCGGAACTTTGCGGCGGAGGAAAAAGCCATCGAGACGATCAAGGAGGCGGTCCGCGGCATCCGTAACGTGAGGACTGCCATGAATGTTGCGCCTTCCCGGAAGGCGGCGGTCTATGTGGTGACGGAAAAAGAAGAGGTGAGGGCGGCGTTTGAGGAAGGGAAACTGTTCTTTGCTTCCCTCGCCTATGCCTCCGAGGTGACGGTGCAAAGTGACAGAAGCGGTATTGCGGAGGACGCAGTATCCGTGGTGATCCCGGGGGCGGTGCTGTATATGCCGTTCGCGGAACTGGTGGATTTAAAACAGGAAAAAGAACGTCTGCAGAAAGAGGAAAAACGTCTGCAGAGCGAGCTTGCCCGAGTGAACGGCATGCTGAAAAACGAGAAGTTTCTGGCGAAGGCTCCGGAGACAAAGGTGGCGGAAGAGAAGGCGAAACTGGAGAAGTACACGCAGATGATGCAGCAGGTACAAGAGAGGCTTTCCCAGTTATGATGCAGGCTTTTCGGGAAGCGCAGGAATATATAGACCATATTCCGAAGTTTGTGAAAAAAAATACAATGGAGGACACGAAGGCTTTTTACAGAAAGCTTTCGTGTCCCTGTACAGGCAGCAAAGTGATCCATGTGGCAGGCACGAACGGAAAGGGCTCCGTCTGTGCCTATCTGCAGTCCGTACTGAGGGAGGCGGGGTACAGGACGGGGATGTTCATATCGCCTCATCTTGTGGATATCCGGGAGAGGATCAGGGTGAACGGGGAACTGATCCCGGAGGCGGATTTCGTAAGGATTTTTACACAGGTAAAAAAAAGCTGCGGCGAACATTACCACCCCAGCTATTTTGAATACCTGTATTTTATGGCGATGCTCTATTTTGAAGAAGAGCAGCCGGATTTTATCATTTTAGAGACAGGAATGGGCGGCAGACTGGATGCCACAAACTCTTTTCCCTCTCCCTGCATCAGTATTATTACAGAGATCGGATTGGACCATACGGAGCATTTGGGGGAGACTTTGGAGGAGATTGCGGCGGAAAAAGCGGGAATTGTCAAAAAAGGAATACCTGTCGTCTATTTTGCGAAGAATAAAATCATATCCGGCGTGATAGAAAAAAGTGTGAAAAAGGCGGATTCTAAGGCTTTTTCGGTAAAACCGGAAGAAATAAACTTAAAAAATTGTGATGAGAAAGGCATTGATTTTTCTTATTACTCTGGGTATTATAAGTATAGTGCATTTCATCTTTCTACGAAGGCGCTCTATCAGACGGAAAATGCGGCGCTTTGTATCAGGGCGCTGGCGGTGCTGGGAGAGCGGAAAACGGCGGCGGTCAGTGAAGAGGAGCTGCAGCGCGGGCTGGAAAAAGCCCGTTGGGAAGCCCGTATGGAAGAAATCCTGCCGGAGGTCTATCTGGACGGCGCCCATAACCCGGACGGGATAGCGGCGTTTTTAAAAAGCGTGCAGGCGGACGGCGGGGGAGGCGGCAGGATATTGCTGTATTCCTCCCTGGCGGAAAAAGCCTGCGGGGAAATGGTGAAGGAAATAACAAACGCCGGTGTATTTCAGGAGATTGTGGTCACCGGGATAGAGAGCAGCCGGGCGGCGAAGCCGCAGGAGCTGGCAGCACTGTTCGGGGAGAAGGATGTAGTTGTTATTGAGGATTTGAAAGAAGCTTTCCGCTATTGCCTGCATAAAAAAAGGGCGGGCGAGAAAGTTTATATAACAGGCTCTTTGTATCTGGCAGGCCAGATAACGGCAGGCATCAGAACGGGTGCGGTATGATTTTCGGGAAAAGAAACAGGGCCTGCATTGTACTGGAAATTCTGTCCTGTGTAAAAGCAGTGAAGAAACGAGGAAGATATGATCAATTTTGAAGAAGAGATCAAGAAATTTCATCCCAGTCTGGAAGTGGAGGACGCGGAGGATGCAATTTATAATCAGGATATGACGGATATGGCTGATCTGGTGGTGAAAGTCGTAAAGGAAGCGAAAAGTCTGGAAGTCGAAGAGGAAGAGTAAACAGGAGTTTATTGGATGATATGTTATAATTGCGGCTGCACCCTGTCGGAACATAACTTCTGTACGAGCTGCGGTGCGGATGTTTTCATATATAAAAAGGTGTTAAAGATATCCAACAATTTCTATAATGAAGGATTGGAGAAGGCAGGTGTCCGGGATCTGACAGGCGCGATCCAGAGCCTGCGGCAGTGTCTGAAGTTTGATAAAAATAATGTAGAGGCGAGAAATCTGCTGGGGCTTGTCTATTTTGAGACCGGGGAAGTGGTTGCGGCGCTCAGCGAGTGGGTGATCAGCAAGAATCTGCGTCCGAAGAAGAATATTGCAGATGATTATATCAATATGGTGCAGAGTAATCCCACCAGGCTTGATACGATCAATAAGACAATTAAAAAATATAATCAGGCGCTTTTATACTGCCATCAGGAATCGAAGGATCTGGCGATTATTCAGTTGAAGAAGGTACTGTCCCTGAACCCGAAGTATATCAGGGCGCATCAGCTTCTTGCACTTTTATACATTGATGCGGAGGACTGGCAGAGGGCGGAGAGGGAGCTGCAGCGCTGTGAGCAGATCGATTCCGGAAATACCACGACAAAGCGGTATCTGAAAGAAGTAAACATGATGCTCCATCCCGAGGAGTCGGAAGACCGAAGGAGCACCCGGAAGAAAAAGAAAGAGACGCAGGAGGAAGTGATGCGTTACCGGAGCGGCAATGAAATGATCATTCAGCCGCTGGATGTAAAAGAGCCGAAGGGCGTCAGTTTTTCCGCAATTCTGTATCTGCTGATCGGACTGGCGATCGGTGTGGCGATGACGGTGTTTCTGATTCTGCCTGCCAGGATTCAGAGCGTCAGGGATAATGTCAGCGGGCAGTTAAAGACGGTCAGCGAGCAGCTGGCGGCAGAGTCTGCCACGACCAATGACCTGCAGCAGAAGCTGGAGACGCTGCAGAGGGAAAACAATGATCTGCACACAGAGATGGAAGCCTATGTGGGAACGGACGGTACGATCCAGATCATGGATAATATGCTGAAGGCGGTGAATGACTATCTGGAGAATCCGGGAGATGTGGAGCAGATCGCGGCGTATCTGGAGAGTATTCAGAACGAGGTTGTGCTGACGGAAACCTCAGAGGCCTTTCAGGCGGTTTATAAAAGCCTTTTGACAGCGGTAGGGCCGAGCGTTGCCAAAACCTACTATGACGACGGGATGGCGGCGTACAGGCAGGAGGTGTATACCGACGCCGTCCAGAATCTGGAGAAAGCCTTTATCTATGATTCGGAGAATATTGATGTGGTCTATAATCTTGCCAATGCCTATTACAGAAGCGGGGATTTTGAGAATGCGGCGGTTTATTATCAGCATGTGATCGATAACTTCCCGGGCACGGAAAGGGCAAGGCGCAGTGAAAGCTATCTGGAAGAGATAAACAGCGCGCAGTGACAATGAAAAGTAAATAAAATACAGCATACAAAAGAGAATACCTGAAGGGGGTATTCTCTTTTTTAGTATAAGGACACCCGCGAAGCGGGAGGACGTTGGTTAGCATAAGGACACCCGCGAAGCGGGAGGACGTTGGTTAGCATAAGGACACCCGCGAAGCGGGAGGACGTTGGTTAGCATCATATAATATATATAACAGAAAGGGGAATTTTATTATGGAGGCGGATTTTCAGGTGATCGACAATTATCTGATGGTAAAAATGCCGGCTGAGATCGATCATCATCAGTCAGGCGCCATCAGCAGGAGGGCGGATTCTTTTCTGATGCAGGATTCCATTCGGGGAATCGTATTTGATTTTGAAGACACGAAGTTTATGGACAGCTCGGGCATCGGGATCATTATGGGCAGGTACAAGAAAATAGCCTGTCTGGGCGGAAAGGTTTTTGCCATTCATGCGGACAGGCAGATTCGGAGGATCCTGTATATATCAGGATTGTCAAAGATCATGGAAATTATGGAATAAAGGGGGAGATACAGATGAAACAGGAAGAAAAAAAGATCAGGAAAGGATATGACAATGAACTGCGGATGGAGTTTGACGCCATTTCCTATAATGAAGGGTTTGCGAGGATGGCTGTGTCGGCGTTTATCACTCCCCTGAACCCTACGCTGGAGGAGATGGCGGATGTGAAGACCGCGGTATCGGAAGCGGTGACGAATGCTGTCATACATGGCTATGGCAATGTGCAGGGGTACATACCAGGACGGATGCAGTGTCCGAGAGAGATCAGCAGCGGAAAAGTGCGGATGTACTGCAGGATTGAGGGGGATGTACTGTTTGTGGAGATAGAGGACGACGGAAAGGGGATTGACAATGTGGAGCAGGCGCTTGAGCCGCTGTACACGACAAAACCGGAGTATGAACGTTCCGGCATGGGATTTGCTTTTATGGAAGCCTTTATGGATGATCTGCAGGTGCTCTCGGCGCCGGGGAGAGGGTGCAAGGTCATAATGGAGAAAAAGCTGGGCAGTATACCGTGGCTGGAGGAACTCGAGTAGCTATGGAAGAGATGTCAGTGCTGATCGAAAAATCCCATGCAGGAGATAAACAGGCAAGAGAAGTACTGATTGAGAAAAATCTGGGGCTGGTGCATCATATTGTAAAACGCTTTTTGAACAGGGGAGTGGATGCGGAGGACCTGTTCCAGATCGGCTGTATCGGGCTGATGAAGGCTGTAGATAAGTTTGACCTTGCGTTTGATGTGAAGTTTTCCACCTATGCCGTGCCGATGATCTCCGGCGAGATCAAACGATTCCT
>Ga0137308_101725_pt1 | contig 18766 bp, 15 predicted proteins | sample Inofrocosms_June_FD_97181 | JGI IMG/M metagenome (GOLD analysis project Ga0137308, IMG submission 97181) | Mouse cecal microbial communities from Vienna, Austria - N-Acetylneuraminic and N-Acetylglucosamine D2O microcosms_June | ecosystem: Host-associated > Mammals > Digestive system > Large... | reverse complement strand
TCTGGGTGCCAACCAGACCCGCTTGGTCATCGATGGCCGTGAGGAAGTCATGAACATCCCCACCGGTCTGGATGACATCGGCGAGTGCGTGCGCGTCTACATCCGTCCCGAGAACGGCACCACCCGCAGCAACCTCGTCACCTCCAAGGTGTATTCCGATGGCCTCAACAAGGTCTTCACCACCAGTGACAAGACCAGCGTGGGCAACACCACCGGCAGCTCCGAGGGCATCACCAGCATCGAAGGTGCTGAGCACTTCATCAACTTCGATCAGGCCCACAAGTGGGAAGCCCGTAGCGTCATCCGCTACGTTGTGGACCTTCGCCTGAGCGAGTATGATGCCATGCTGATGCTCTATCAGAATGGCGGCTATATGTTCGCGCTCGGTGCCGATGGAAAGCCCACTGGTGGGCGAATCAACCCCCCCAGCAGCATGGAGGGCAAGGATTGGGATAAGCTGATCCGTACTGCTTATGGTTCTACCTATCAGTACGTGAAGACCATCGACGCTTTCACCAATCTGAGCGATACCGACTATGCCAACATCCGTGCCATCTTTACCAATGCCGACTACACTAATACCGGCGTTGTCAAGGGTGAGGTCTATGTCGGCACTTCCTCTATCGAGAGAGAGGATGATGTCTCCGACGATATCCGTTGGGAGGACTTCGTCAACACCTACCTCAAGAGCGAGGAGAACAAGGACCAGATCGACAGCAACGGCCAGGGCTTCCTGCTGAAGATCATCGACAATGACATGGACGGCATTGCCGAGTACGTCCTCCAGACCCGCTACACCGTCGCCAAGATTGCTGCCAACGGCACAAGCCTTGACATCGGCTCCGTGCGGTTCACCGATGCTGACACCTGCAACGAGGTCTCCGCCAGCGAGAGCGTTACCTCTGTCTCCGGCACCGATCTGGCTGCCAGCGAGGAGACTCTGGCCGCTGGTGACGTGGTGATCTACGCCAAGATCGACGGCAAGATCCGCGCCCAGAAGGCTGAGACTGAGACCTCCCGCGTCACCTCCATCAACCGCAACACCAATCCCGTTACCGCCACCATCGAGAGCGGCGAGAAGAAGCAGTCCGCTGTCCACACCCACTCCCAGGGTCTGGCCTACGGCCTGACCAACATGGTCATTGGCACCAACTACACCGTCTACTTCGACCTGTTCGGCAACGTCGCCGCCTTCCAGGAGGGCGAGGTCGGCAAGCCCGTTCTGATCACCGACGGTTGGTTCAACCAGACCGCTACCGGCCGCGAGTACGCCATCCAGGCCTACGTTGACGGCGCGATCAAGACTGTGAACATCACCAACAACGGTGAGCTGTTCATTGCTCCTCAGACCAACGCTTACAACAACTCCTGGGGCAACCTGAAGACGAACTTCGGTACCACTCCCGCGAACAGCACCAAGGGTAACGTCAACTACGACGGCGAGGACATCCATACCATCGTCGCCTACCTGGAGGATAACAACCTGGTGCCCGTCGACAAGAGCTATCGCGTCAACCAGACCCTGCGTATGATCGCTCTGCCTGACAACAGCGCCGGCATCCCCACCCGCGACAACGGCGTTACCGGCAAGCTGTATGAGACGACCTATGGTGTGAACAACACCATCTACAACACTCAGTACAACACTGCGTACACCACACCTGATGCGCAGGTGGAGGCCACCGTCTACGGCCGCGCCGATACCGTATACTACTACGTATACCGTGACGGCACGCTCAACACCGTGACCGGCCAGCCCAACGTTGTGGTCCGTACCTACACTGGCTATAGCAGCATCCCCAACATCAACTCCGTCTATATCGATGACGTTTACGCCGTCGGTTCCCGGACGACCCAGAACACCGGCAGCGTCAACCCGCACTACGTCTACACTGCTGATGTCGTGGTCGTCGAGCTGAAGGAGAACTACAAGTATCAGAACTCCAACAGCGAGCAGGTCTTCATCCCCGGCCTGACCGTGGTCAACAACAGCGTCGCCCGCGTGGCTGGCTATGGCATCGAGACCATCCCCATGATCCGCGGCAACGGCGAGTATCAGACTGACGTCCAGGTCGATCTGACCCACTCCACTGGTTACAACCAGGCGGGCGGCCGCGGCAACATCGTTCCCGGCCTGTACTACATGGATCCCACCGATACGAACCCCAACCTCTACACCATCCGCAAGATGACCCCCGCTGATATCCGCGCCAACAACTATCTGACTGGCTATGTCAGCCAGAATACGGTGTGGGAGAACAACTGGGTCCTCGTGGATGTCCAGATGCAGGGTAAGGTTACAGATTATCGGGGCGTGGAGGTCGATCATCCCCTCGACTCTAAGCTCGGGGCCGTCGGTAAGAACGTCAACACCGAGAACCTCTACACCCTCAGCCACGGCACCGGCATCAACAGCGCCGCGACTCTGACCAAGGCTCCCGCTTCCACTGTCTTCGATCAGTGGTCTCAGTGGAACCAGAACAACACCAATGCTAATGTCCTCAACGAGCTGTATGATGTGACCACCAACACCTTCCCCGATGGTACTGATGCTCGCTCCAACCGCAACGAGGTCCTGGTCCGTTACGACGGCAGCAACATCGTTTGGGCCATCTCCTTCGCTGAGCTGAGTGGCTCCGACATGGACTACGCCCAGACCATCTGGTACGACAACCTGGTCGAGAATGACAACCTCGTTGGTTCCGGCCTGGAGTTCTTCGGCAACCGTGGTCTTCGGACTGGCAGCGGCACGCCTACTGATCCCTACCGGATCACTGTCAAGTACGCCGACGCCAAGGATCCCATCCTTGACCTGACCAAGCACGCCAATGCCGCTACCATCAGCACCTACACCCTGACCAAGTGGGTCAAGGATGCCAACGACTACGCGCAGCCCATCGATACCCTGGAGAAGGAAGCTGCCGAGACCGTTCTGGCCAACGTCGGCGGCGCTCAGTACAAGCTGGTCGTCAACTTCGTCTCCGGCGGCAGCGAGACCTACTACCTGACCCTTGAGTCCGCCGCCAAGACTGGTGAGCTCAAGCAGGCTCCTGGTGTTCCTGACAACACGGTTATCGACACTGATACTCGGTCCCTGAAGGTGCCCAGCGATGCTGTCAGTCTCCCGAATTATGTTGCAGCTTTTGCTGTTGACGAGCCGAACGCCACTGTGACGTGGACCTTCGTCCAGCGCACTCTGAATGGTGACGAGGATACCATCGTTCTCAATTCTCGTATGGATGGTACTCATCTCAAGGTCACCAATCCCGAGGTGCTTGCTGGTCGTAACGACACCACCACTGAGACCGTCAGTGTGACTGCTGTCGTCACTGCCCAGGACGGGAAGACTGTAACGGATACCCGCACCTATCAGGCTAATAATGCGAAGTTTGCCGTTATCAACCTGCACGAAGGTGTTGTTGCTTCTTACAACGGTAAGACCTACACCGGCGATGCTACTCCCGTGACCTTCAAGGCTGTCCGTGGCGATTTGGTTAATGTCAAGCCCGCCACTGCTGGTGAGTACGGTAAGTTCGTCAAGAATGATAACACTAGTATGTGGGTCGAGTACCCCGAGGGGAAGACTGACTGGGCTTCCTTCGTGGTTCCGGATGGCACGACCAATAATAACGTGCATATCAAATTCGTCTCCACCGCTGCTAACAACCTGACCAGTGATACCGAGAACCCCACTATCCAGTCCGGCAAGATCAACAATGTCTCCGGTAATGTGAGCATCACTGCGGACGCCACCAATGGCATCAGCATCGATGAGGACACTACCATCAACCTTGAGGCTGGTAGCGTTCTGACCATCAACAAGAATACCGCTTCTGGTTCTGCGCGTAGTGCCATCTCTGTCAACAAGAACGCCAAGCTCACCATCACTGGTGCTGGCACTATCCAGCTCCCGGCAGAGGACCGTACTAACGATTTGATTGCGGTGGAGGGTGGTACTGTTGAGGTCGGCGAAGCCACTCTCCAAGGACGTAGTTACTACGGTATCAGTGTCTACACTCCCGATGCTGCGTCTACAGTCATCCTTAACGGTACCACGATCAAGAGCGACTACGGTGTGTTCCTGAATGGTGGTAATGATAAGGCGAATGTGTTTACCTTGAATGACGTGACTATCGACACCAAGGGCGGGTGCCTCTACCTTGCTGGTAAGGGGACGACTACTATCCAGGGTGGTTCCTTCACTGCGAATACTGAAGATGCTGCTATCGAGGTCCGTGCTGGCACATTGAGCCTTTTGAATGCTGAGGTTACTTGTAAGACCTCAACATACAGTGTGACGTCCAACGGCAATGGTTCCACAACTCACGGTGCCGCTCTCGCTGTTGTTCCTCATACTACGTATAACCCCGTGAATGTTACTGTTGATGGCGGGACTTATACTGGTGTCATGGCCGTATCTGTTGCGAATCCTGAGAGGTCCACTGGCGCTTGCACGGTCACTGTAAATGCGACTCTCAGGTCCCTCAACGGCAACGGAAGTTATTCTGTCACTGTACCGAATGGCGTGGCCACCAAGCCTAACGTTAACATTAACGGTGTGCCGGTTTCCGCTACTGAGATCGGTGGTCCTGTGCAGGCCTCTCCCGTAGTAGAGAATGGGAGTGCCGACCGCTGATCCCATTCCAACAATCGATTCTTAGCAAAAACCCCCGGGCCTCGGCCCGGGGGTTTCCCCTTCCATGCCTTCCAGTCCTGTCAAGTCGAAAAGGCGCTCCCGTCAGCCGGGAGCGCCCTCGTCTTACTTGTTACTTGAACGCGATATAGTCGTACCGCCGCCCCTTGTCGGTATAATCAGGGTAGTAGTAGTTGAGCAAATTGCTGGGGAAGACCACGAACCCCTTGTCGGTGAACGCCAGCCGGTGGGTCATGATATTCCCCGCGCTCATACCGAAGTAGCGGTCAAAGTCGGTAGTCGTATTGGTGGCCATGGTCTCCTTGAGTCCCGAGACGACGACGAAGCTGGGCCGGAACCCCAGGTTGATGGTCATCTCCGCCCCGGTGCCGGTGTAGGACCCGACCACATAGGGCTTTGCGGCCAGCGCGGTGTCGGCGGTAGTTTTCGCCGTGTTGGCGACGATCTTAGCGGACGCTGCGTCGGCCTTGGCCTCATTGGCGGCGGCGGCATTGCTGTCCAAGCCGCTCTCAATGGAGGTCATAGCACGGTTGAAGTCCTCCATCCGGATGAGGTCATTGAGTTCCCACTGGGGCAGGCCATAGTTTTTGGTGTGATTCATGATGTTTCTCCTTTAAATAAGATTTTGTAACGAAAGACCGTTACACATCAGGAGTGTAACGGCGAAAAAATGTACAAAAAGATACAACGGCAGTTTCTACAAAAACGCTCTTGCCAAAAATATATTCGTACGGTATAATGAGGGGGGAACAGAGACAACCAGCTTGCGCCAAAATAAAACAGAGGGAGATTTTCTTATGCGTAAGGGTATCAACAAGATGGTCGGCATCCGGGTGATCGCGGCGTTGTTTTCCGTCGTGCTGTTCAGCTGTGTGACGACCTACAACATTTTCCGCATCCAGTACATAGAGAAGGACACGACCCAGGCCAATAACCTTCTCAACCGCGCCCAGCAGGCGGAGACGGCCCATTACCGCTGGGCTTCAGGGCTGAGCAACGCGCTCTACGCGGGCGCGGAGTTCACGGGCAGTATCGACCCCACCACCTGTGTGCTGGGGCAGTGGCTCTACGGCGAGGCGGGCACGGATGACGCGGATGTCATGAGCCTGCGCTCCCAGCTGGAGCCGCTGCACCGTCAGCTGCACAGCTCGGCCACAGAGGCGCTGGACCTGCTGAGTACCAGCCCCTTTGAGGCCCGGGAGTACTACCAGGAGAGCATCCTCACCAATCTTGGCACGCTGGTGGGGCTTCTGGACCAGGTGGTGGAGCGGGGCACGGCGCTCAGCGAGGAGAGCTCTGCCCGTCTGGACCGCACGGCGGTTATCATGCACTGGACATGTGCAGTCTGTCTGGTGCTGGCGCTGGGGTGCCTCATCAGTCTGGTGCAGTATGTGCTCTCGCAGATCGTGCGGCCCATCATCCGCATCACGGAGAGCGCCCAGCCTCTTCAGGAGGGCCGTCTGACCCTGGACATTGACTACAAGGCGAATAATGAGCTGGGGGATCTGTCCACCACCCTGCGGGAGTCTATGGCACAGATTGAGGACTATGTTACGGATATCAACCGCATTATGGGACAGATGTCCGAGGGCAATTTCAATGTGACGACCTCCACATCTTTTATTGGGGATTTCCAGTCTATTGAGGGTTCCATCAACCGCCTGACGGAGAATCTGTCCACTGCCATGGGGCAGATCGCCAATGCGGAGCGGCGCATCTCCGGCGATGCCGAGCAGCTCTCCAACAGCTCCCAGTCCCTGGCCCAGGGCGCGACGGAGCAGGCAAGCGCCATTGAGCAGATGTATGCCACGCTGGACGATCTCACCCGCAGTGCGGAGCAGAACGTGAAGACCACCGACAATGCTCAGGAGAATGCCCGCATGGCCGGCGAGCAGGTCACGCTCAGCGGTGAGCAGATGGAGCAGATGGTGGCGGCGATGGGGAATATCACCAACGCCTCTCAGGAGATCAGCCGTATCATCACCACCATTGAGAACATCGCTTTCCAGACCAACATCCTGGCGCTGAACGCCGCTGTGGAGGCCGCCCGGGCGGGTACTGCCGGCAAGGGCTTTTCCGTGGTGGCGGATGAGGTGCGCAGTCTTGCCTCCCAGTCCGATCAGGCAGCGAAGGCGACGAAGGACCTCATTGAGAACTCCGTGCGGGCTACGGAGCAGGGCAGTAAGATCGTTGAGGAGGTCTCTGCCACGCTGCAAAAGACGCTGGAGCTGGTGATGCAGTCCTCCAGTGATATCCAGTCCATCGCGGAGGCCACCCGGGGCGAGGCGGAGTCCATTGCCCAGGTCACGGAGGGGATCGGACAGATCTCGTCCGTGGTCCAGACCAACTCGGCCAGCAGTGAGGAGTCTGCGGCTGTCAGTGCGGAGCTCTTCGATCAGGTCCGCCTGCTTCAGGATCAGACGAGGCGCTTCCAGCTGAAAAACTGATCAAAAAGCGAAAAGGCCGGTCCAAGGAGGACCGGCCTTTATTGCGTGCAGGAGGACGGCGCACCAGGACGCCGTGTCCCAGGAAATGGAGGGCAGTGTCGCCCGCACCATCCAGCGGTGGTCAGGTAGTGTCTCAAAAGAAGCGTGCTCCAGGGAGGAGCACCCAACGAAGAAGACCGAAGGGTCAGGGAGTGATGGCGAAGAATCGGCCCAAGGCAGAGATTGGGGAAACCCAGATTACCAGATCGCAGCGTAAAATAATCACCCCCATAATCAAGGAAGATTCTCAAGGAACTACGTTCCCTGAGCGGCTTTTTGTCCGCACAAAAAGTCACTGAGGCGCTTTCAACGGCGCAGGCTGAGGCGCAGTTTCCGCCGCTTTACCGGCTTTCCTGTGGGCCCCCGCATGGAAAAGAGAGAGCTTCGCACTGGCGGGACCGATGAGCTCATAGAGGACCGAGGAGGCCAGGATAACCGTCATCAGCAGATTCCCGTATTCCGGCGGCAGGATGCGCTTTCCCAGGTAGGCCAGGCCGATAGCCACCCCCGCCTGGGGCACCAGGGCCAGCCCAAGCCAGTTGCGGGTCTTCACGTCCGTCTTCGTGACCGCACAGCCCAGCCACGCCCCGGCGTACTTGCCCAGGATGCGGACCAGGAAATAGACCGCCCCGATACTGCCGAAGGCGGCTAAAGCCCGCAGGTCCAGGTTCATGCCGGAGACCACGAAAAAGGGGGACAGTACCGGCGGTTTGAAAGCGTTCAACTGCCGGTAGAGGACCTTGTCCCGGGTGAGATTGATGTAGACCGCGCCGAAGACCAGACAGCTGAGCAGGGGGGAGACGTCCAAAACCGTGCAAAGACCGCAGAGGCCCAGCAGAAGGGCGATGGCGAGGATCAGGCGGTTGTCGGGACTGCGTCCGGGGGAGAGGAGCTTGCTGAGCAGCACCGCAAAGCCCGCCCCCAGGGCGATCACCAGGAAGTTGCAGGCGATGGGCTTCAGGAGGCTCCCGGCGCTGAGGCTCCCCCTGGCGGAGACCACGGCCGCTGAGGAGCTGTCCCTGACCCAGCCAGCGGTAAGCCACCACATCCGGCAGCTGGAGGAGGAGACGGACTGCCGCATCTTCCACCGGAAAAAAGGGGAGCTTTTATTGACGGAAGAGGGCAAGATCGTGGTAAAATATGCCCGGAGGATGGCCGCGCTCCACGAGAAGATGGGCCGGGTCAGCGACCCCAGCATCAACGCCGTGATGCTGGACACGGATTATCTGGTCTGCGTGGCCTCCAACAACAGCCCCCTGGCCAAGCAGAGCATGGTGACCCTCAGCGACCTGCGGCGGGAGCGGATGATCCTCCGCCTGCCGGACTCCAGCACCCGCAACCTCTTCGTCTCCAACCTGGAGAGCGTAGGGCTGGACATCGGGGATTTCAATGTAGTGCTGGAGGTGGACAACATCGCCACCATCAAGGATCTCATCCGAAAGGACATGGGGGTGTCCATCCTGGCGAGGTCCGCCTGCATGGACGAGCTGAGAAAGGGCAAGCTCACCGCCCTCCCCATCGAGAACCTGAGCATGGTCCGGGAGACGAACCTCCTCTACCACCGGGACTTCGAGCACACGGATATCCTGCGGGCGCTGACCAAGCTGTACGGGGAGATGGCGCGGCTGTATCAGTAGAGAGGCGCGAAGCGCAAAACAAAAGTTTCGTCCACCTTTTCAAAGGTGGTGGGGTCCAGGGGCAAAGCCCCTGGTGGGTTTGGGCGAAGCCCAACATTCTTTCGTATGAAAAATCTTTCCCACGAATTTCAAAAAAAGCTTGCAAAGGCGGGACAAAGGTGTTATACTGACTCTTGGTTTCGCGGTGAAAGCCGCAGGGGCCTAATTTATGGGGAAAGAGGTGAACAAGAGCAATGAAGGAAGGTATCCATCCCAATTATCAGCAGACTACGATCAAATGCGCCTGCGGTAATGTAATTGAGACAGGTTCCACGAAGAAGGACATTCGCGTGGAAGTCTGCTCTAAGTGTCACCCCTTCTTCACGGGCAAGCAGAAGCTGGTCGATACCGGCGGCCGCGTTGCCAAGTTCAACAAGAAGTTCGGGCTGAAGTAATTGCATTACAAGAGCACCGTGCCGCGGTCTGCGGGACGGTGCTTTTTGCATACGGGGCATACTGAAACCATCCTATTTCAAAAATCGAGGTGCCAATGAGAGAACAGACGACCCAAGAGATCCAAAAACCCAGGGACCGGGCAATCTTAGCCGGCCTCTCCAGCCCCCGGCTGGACAGCCGGGACAACGCGGACGAGGAGACCATGGCGGAGCTGGCCGCCCTGGTGGAGACCGCAGGAGGCGAGGTCGCCGCCTCCGCCCTGCAAAACCGGGCCTCCCCGGACCCCCGGACCTTCATCGGCGAGGGCAAGGTGGCAGAGATCAAGGACCTGGTCCGCCACGAGGAGGCCACCATGGTCATCTTCGACAACGACCTCTCCCCCTCCCAGATGCGGGTGCTCACCGAGGAGCTGGGGGTCCAGGTGCTGGACCGGAGCGCCCTCATCCTGGACATCTTCGCCCAGCGGGCCCGGACCCGGGAGGGGCGGCTGCAGGTGGAGCTGGCCCAATACCAGTACCTCCTGCCCCGGCTCACCGGCATGTGGACCCACTTAGAGCGCCAGGCCGGTACCAGCGGCAAGGGCCCCATCGGCTCCAAGGGCCCCGGCGAGACCCAGCTGGAGACCGACCGCCGCCACATCCACCGGAAGATTGACAAGCTGAAGGCGGACCTGGAGGAGGTCCGCCGCATCCGGGGCACCCAGCGCCAGCGCCGGATGAAAAACGAGATCCCCGTGGCCGCCATCGTGGGCTACACCAACGCGGGGAAATCCACCCTCCTCAACGCCCTCACCGGCGCGGACATCCCCGCCAACAACCGCCTCTTCGACACCCTGGACACCACCACCCGCCTCCTCACCGTCAGCGACACCCTGGACGTGGTGGTCTCCGACACCGTGGGCTTCATCCGCAAGCTTCCCCACCAGCTGGTAGACGCCTTCAAGGCCACCCTGGAGGAGCTGGAGTACGCGGACCTCCTGCTCCACGTCATCGACATTTCCAACCCCCTCTGGCAGGAGCAGGCCGCCGTGGTGGACGGCCTCATCCGGGAGCTGGGGGCCGAGGGCACCCCCTGCCTGCGGGTTTACAACAAGTCCGACCTCTTCTGGGGCGAGGTGCGCCCCCACGGCGAGGGGGAGGTCAACATCTCCGCCAAGACCGGCGAGGGCATTCCGGAGCTCCTGGCCGCCATTGACCGGACTCTGGACAAGGGTACCCGCCGGGTCACGGTTCATCTTCCCTACGACAAGGGCGGGCTGCTGGACCTCCTCTATCGGGAGGCAAAGGTGGAGAGCGTGGAGTACGGGTCGACCATCGACATCGCCGCCGTCTGCAACCCTAAGGCCATCGGCGCGGTGAAGCCCTATATCGAGGGCTGGGTGGAGCCCAGGGAGCCCTGGGAGGCGTAGAGCCCCGCCCCGGTGCGGAGGCCCAGGAGGAAGGCGCGGCCCGCGTAGAACTCCACCGCCCGTTCGCACAGCAGTTCGAGGTCCGCGTCCTGGAGGCTCTCCATTGGAGGGATGGGCAGCTCGCTGTCGGGCGGATAGAGGTCGCCTAAGCGTGGTTTGACGTAGTTGACGTATAGCCAGCGCGGGAAATCGGTCATGTTGGATTCTCCTTTCTGATTGCGACTTTTTGGTCGTATATCATTATACTACGCTTTATTAGTCGTGTCAAGAGGTGCGGTGTGAAATATTTTGAACGAATGAAAGAACTGCGCAACGAACGAAAAGAAACGCAAACACAGGTAGCAAACGCGATTGGTGCAACGATGCGGCAATATCAGCGCTACGAGGCGGGCGAACAAAAGCCCGGTTTGGATTACCTCATGGCCCTTGCAGACCACTTCCAGGTCTCGCTGGACTATCTGACAGGCCGCACGGATGAACGGTAGAACGATTTATCAGGAGACAGCCATGCAATTAGAGACAAAACGCACCATCCTGCGTCCGTTCACAGAGGCGGACGCCCCGGACCTCTTCGCCTACGCCAAGGACCCCCGGGTGGGCCCCATCGCCGGCTGGAAGCCCCACGAGAGCGTGGAGGAGAGCCTGGAGATCATCCGCACCGTCTTCGCCGCGCCCAACACCTTCGCCGTGGTGGGCAAGGAGACGGGCCGGGTCATCGGCTCCGCCGGTTTCGTCCGCCACGGCAAGGCGTGGGACGGCGAGAAGAGCCTGGCCATCGGCTACGCCCTCTCCCCGGACTTCTGGGGCCGGGGCCTCATGCCGGAGGTGGTGGCGGAGCTGCTGCGCTTCGGCTTTGAGGAGCTGGGGCTGAAGGAGATCTGGTGTACCCACTACCGGGAGAACGCCCAATCCCGGCGGGTGATCGAGAAGTCCGGGTTTACCTACGCCTTTACGGAAAACGTCACCGACGAATTCTTCCCCGACCGGCCCACCTGCTTCTATTTCATGACCCGCTCCCAGTGGGAGCAGAGGGGGGGCGTCCATGGATAGCTACCTGGTCCCCGGCGCTTACGGTGAAGCGGAGCTGGTGGAAAAGCGCTCCCGCTTCATCGGCCAGGTCTGGCGGGCGGAGACCGAGGAGGAGGCCCGCGCCCGTCTGGAGGAGGTCCGAAAGCGCTTCCACGACGCCCGCCACCACTGCTGGTGCTATGTCCTCCGGGAGGGGAACATCCTCCGCTACGGCGACGACGGCGAGCCCCAGGGCACCGCCGGACAGCCCATGCTGAACGTCTTTTTGAAGGAGGAGGTCGTAAACGCCGTCTGCGTGGTCACGCGCTATTTCGGCGGCATCCTCCTGGGTGCCGGCGGGCTCACGAGGGCCTACGGCGGCACCGCCAAGCTGGCTCTGGACGCCGCCGGCATCAGCCGGATGCGGCTCTGGTCCGTGCTCATGGTGCCCTGCCCCTACCCGCTCTACGAGCGGATGCGCCTCCTGGTGGAGAAGTGCGGCGGCACCGTGGAAAACGCCGACTTCGGCGCGGACGTGGTCCTCACCGTCCTCCTCCCGGCGGAGGACGCGGCGGACTTCCAGACCCAGGTTACCGACCTCTCCTCCGGTGCCGTGGAGGTTCTGGAGGAGGACCGGCGGTTCCAGCCCGGCCCCCCGTGAATCTGCTTTTCTTCTTTGTGTACAAAGAAGAAAAGCAGCAAACGAAGAAAAACTTTTTGTCCGCAAGGCTCAATAGACGGGAGCGCCGGTGCGATATTCCACCAGCGCTCCCGCATTGTGTGCCCATGAGCGAAACGAAGTTTCGCGGACAAAAGTTTTTTCTTTTTCGCTTCCTTTTTCTTTTTTTCAAAAAAGAAAAAGGAAGGACCTACTTCCCCACGCAGAAGCGGTCGAAGATATTCTGCACCAGGTCCTCCCGGAGGGTCCTGCCGGTGAGCTCCCCCAGGGCGGAGAGGGCCGATTCCACGTCGGTGAGGACGGCGTCGGGGGTGAGTCCGGCGTCCAGGGCCTCCCGGGCCCGGCGGAGGGCCTGAGAGGCCCGGGTGACGGCCCCGGCCTGCCGGGGGTTGGTGAGGATCTGCCCGGAGGGCGCGTCCCCGCTGGGGAAGAGGCGGGCGACCGTTTTCTCCAGCTCCTCCAGGCCCTCGCCGGTGAGGGTGGAGAGGGACACGAAGGCGTCCGGGCAAAACGGGCCCTCCGGCGGGCCCGCCTGGGCGCGGCCCGGGAGGTCCCGCTTGGAGGCGATGCAGACCCAGGGCTTCCCGGACCCGGCCACGGCCTCCAGCAGGTCCTGATCCATCCCGCCGCCGTCCTCCACCAGGAGGATCAGCGCCGCGCGCTCCATGGCCTGCCGTGCCCGGTCCACCCCCAGGCGTTCCACGGCGTCTGCGGCGTCCCGAATCCCGGCGGTGTCGATGAGCCGGAGCAGGACGCCCCCCACCACCGCCTTCTCCTCCACGGTGTCCCGGGTGGTCCCGGCCACGTCGGTGACGATGGCCCGCTCGTAGCCCACCAGGGCGTTGAGCAGGGAGCTCTTGCCCACGTTAGGCCGGCCCAGGATGGCGGTGGGGACCCCTTGGCGCAGGACCTGCCCCCGGTCGAAGGTGGCAAGGAGCGCCTCGAGGGCCCTGACCGATTTTTCCAGGCATCCGGTGATGTCCCCCAGCCGGAGGTCCTCGATGTCCTCGTCCGGGTAGTCCACCACGGCGTAAAATTGGCTTGCGATGTTCAGAAGCTCCCCGTAGACCCCCTCAATCCTCCGGCGGAGGGAGCCGTCCAGCTGTTCCACGGCGTTGCGGGCGGCCCCGGCGGTCTCGGCCTCGATGAGGTCGATGACCGCCTCCGCCTGGGTCAGGTCGATGTTCCCGCTGAGGAAGGCCCGCTTGGTGAACTCCCCCCGCTCCGCCTGCCGGGCCCCGGCGGCAAAGAGGGCGCGCAGGCCCTCCTCCAGCACCACCGGGGAGCCGTGGCAGTGGAACTCCACGCTGTCCTCGCCGGTGTAGCTCCTGGGGCCGGGGAAGCGGACGGCGAGACAGGCGTCGACGGCCCGGCCCTCCCGGTCCAGGAGGCGGCCCAGGACCATCTCCCGAGGGGTCTGCTCCTCCAGAGGCCGTCCGTTGGCGGCGCGGAAGACCTTGCCGCATATGGCGAAGCTCCCCTCCCCCGACACCCGCAGGATGCCGATGGCGGAGAGTGTGTTTCCGGTAGAAATCGCGGCGATCGTATCCATAGGCGCTCCTCTACAGCTTCAGGGCGTAGCTGTGCCCCTTGTCCGTGACGCCGGAGACCTGGAAGCCCAGCGACTGAAAGAGGGCCTGGGAGCCCTGATTGAAATCAAAAATCTCCCCTACCTTGACCTGCTCCCAACCCAGCTCCCGGGCGCGGGCGATGAGGCGCTCCACCACGGCCTTTCCCACGCCCCGGCCCCTCCAGCGCTTGTCGCCGATGACGATGGGAATATCCTCGGGCCAAAAGGACACATCGCCGATGGGGAGCCATGCGCCGTCTTCCAGGACCTCGATCCAATAGAGCTCGCCGTGGTTGTCCAGATAGGTATACATCCCCTCTAATTTCCCTGGAGTATAGGGCGCGTCCACGCCATCCACCAGCAGTACGGTGTCCGCGTCCTGATACCACGCCAGGGCGCGGGCGGCGGCCTCCGTGAGGCCGTGGAAGCGGCGCAGGCGGATGGACGGCGACACCTCCAGCGTCTCCGGGCGGTCGGGGAACCAGTAGTAGACCCGCTCCTCCGTTTCCCGGCGGAGTTCGCCGCCGTTGGCCTCTGCCACCCGGCGGGAGGGGGCGTTGCCTGGGTAGATGGTGACCAGGATGTCCTCCGTGATGCCCATGCGGCGGGCCTCCTCCAGGAGCAGACGCAGGAGCTCCCTGCCGTACCCCTTCCCCCGCTGGTCCGACGCCACGGCGTAGCCGATGTGGCCCCCGGCGTCCCGGAGCTTCTCGGTGAGGCGGTGGCGCAGGTTGCCCTGCCCCACGGGGACATTGCCGTCCATGAGCCAATAGGTGCTTGCGGGGACCATCCAATCCTCCAGGCCGATGCCCTGGGCCATGTCCACCTTTCTGGCGAGGTAGGCGGGGAACTCGTCATAGGGGATGCCGTAGGCGTTGTTGAGGAAGCCGTTCTCCTCCCGCCCGATGTGCTGGAGCATATCGTAGAACTCTTCACCGTCGTTTCGGGCGGCTGGGCGTAAGTATAGCATGTCTTTTCTCCTGATAGCCGTATTGCGTATTTTTCTGGTGTCAACAAGGAAAATACGGCAGCATCTAATTGTAACGCATGGTTCATGTTATCACAAAGGATATGGCGTGTCAATCCAAATCCTCTGTCTGGAGTTCCGCACGCAAAAAGACAGCAGGCCAAACGCCTGCCGTCTTTTTCAGAATGTCAGATTCTGGCAACGCCTGAGGCCCGCGCGGCCCCGGCGACAGCCTTCGCCACAGCGGGGCCCACCCGCTGGTCAAAAGCCTGGGGGATGATGTAGTCCGCGCCCAGCTCCTCGGGACCGATGAGGTCCGCCAGAGCCTTGGCGGCGGCCATCTTCATCTCCTCGTTGATGTCCCGGGCCCGGGCGTCGAAGGTGCCGCGGAAAATGCCCGGAAATGCCAGGACATTGTTGATCTGGTTGGGGAAATCACTGCGGCCCGTGGCCACCACCGCCGCGCCGCCGGCCTTGGCGTCCTCGGGGAAGATCTCCGGGGTGGGGTTAGCGCAGGCGAAGATGACGGCGTCCCGGTTCATGGTCCTGACCATCTCCGTGGTGACAGTGCCCGGGGCGGAGACGCCGATGAACACATCCGCCCCCGCCAGCATATCGGCCAGAGAGCCGGCGCGCTTCTCCAGGTTGGTGACCTGGGCCATCTCCTCCTTGATCCAGTTGAGCCCCTCCCGGCCGGCGTAGATGGCGCCCTTCCGGTCGCACATAGTGACGTGCCGGAAGCCGGCGGAGAGCAGGAGCTTCACGATGGACACGGCGGCGGCTCCCGCGCCGGAGGTGACCACCCGGACGTCCTCCTTTGCCTTGCCCACCACCTTCAGGGCGTTGGTGAGTCCGGCCAGGGTAATGACGGCGGTACCGTGCTGGTCGTCGTGGAAGATGGGGATGTCACAGCGCTCCTTCAGCTTGCGCTCGATCTCAAAGCACCGGGGGGCGGCGATGTCCTCCAGGTTGATGCCGCCGAAGCTGCCGGAGATGTTGTAGACCGTCTCCACGAACTGGTCCACGTTCTGGGTCTTGACGCACAGCGGGAACGCGTCCACCCCGCCGAAAGCCTTGAAGAGGACGCACTTGCCCTCCATCACGGGCATCCCGGCCTCCGGGCCGATGTCCCCCAGGCCCAGGACCGCGCTGCCGTCGGTGATGACGGCGCAGAGGTTGTGCCGCCTTGTGAGGTCATAGCTCTTTTCCAGGTCCTTCTGGATCTCCAGGCAGGGCTGGGCCACGCCCGGCGTGTAGGCCAGGGAGAGGTCCTCCCGGCTGGCCACGGGCACGGTGGCCTGCACCTCGATCTTGCCCCTCCACTGCTCATGGAGCCGGAGGGATTCCTTTGCGTAATCCATGGACGGCCTCCTAACCCTCTCCGCTCACTGGGCGCTTGCTTCCAGGGCCAGGCGCAGGGCCTTGGACAGCTGGTCGGGGCAGCTGGTGGCCTTATTGCCGCACACGGTGCCCTCCAGCTTGTCGATGACCTCCTGGGCGCTCTGTCCCTTGACCAGCTGGCAGATGCCCTTGAGGTTGCCGTTGCACCCGCCGGTGAAGGCGACGGCCTGGATGATGCCGTCCTCCAGCTCCAGGTCGATCTGGGTGGAGCAGGTCCCGGAGGTCTTGTATGTATAGGTCATAGTCGGTGTTCTCCTTCCGCATATTTCCGCTTTCGCGGCTCGAAATACAGTCCTAGTATAACAGATATCCCGGCTATATGCAAGACCCGAATCGCCGGTACGGCGGAGAGAAGCGGGGGAAACGGCACACCCTCCCCGCCGGGGGGAGCTGGGAGGATGTGCCGGGAGGAGCGGCAGGGCGTGCCGCCTCCGGGATCAGCCGTTGGTCTCGTTTTTGCGCTGGAGGCGGATGCGGTCGCTGATCATGGCGATGAACTCAGAGTTGGTGGGCTTGCCCTTGGTGTTGCTGACGGTGTAGCCGAAAAAGCGCTGAAGGGTCTCCAGGTCGCCCCGGTCCCAGGCCACCTCGATGGCGTGGCGGATGGCCCGCTCCACCCGGCTGGGGGTGGTGTGGTACCGCTTGGCCACCTCGGGATAGAGCACCTTGGTGACGGAGTTGATGACATCCATATTCTCCACGGTGATCATGATAGCCTCCCGGACATACTGGTAGCCCTTGATATGGGCGGGGACGCCCACCTCGTGGATGATGGAGGTCACCAGCTCCTCCAGGCCCGGGGTGTGCAGGGGGGCCTGCCGGTGCTCCATCAGCTTTGTCAGGTTCTCCACCATGGCCTCCTCGTGGTAGGGCTTGCAGATAAACATGGACGCGCCCAGTTCCCCGGCGTCCGCCACCATCTGCTGGTTGACCAGGTGGGAGATGGCCAAAATCTGGGGGCGGTCCTTCCGGTCCAGGCGGCGCAGGATGCCCATCCCGTCCAGGCTGGGCAGGATCATGTCCAGCACCAGCAGGTCCGGCTTGGTCTCCTGCACCAGACGCAGGGCCTCCGCGCCGTCCCCGGTGGAGCCGGTGACCTCAAACCGCCTGGAGCGCTCCAGGGCCTCCTGCAGCATGGAACGGGCCTCTTCGTTGGTATCTGTCAGCACGATTCGAATTTTCTTATCCATAGCATATACCCCTTGCTGATTTAATGTCGGTAGATCAAGCGATTGATATCGACAGATTATTGAGCGCCGCCCTTGGAATCTGACTGAATCATGCTGCTTCGCGGCGCCTTGCTACAAAATTACCATAAAGAGACAGAAAACTCAAGTCGAAATTTGGAGATTATCCAAAAAAATCGTCCCAAAAATATCGACAAAATATGGTATCTTTCCCCATATTTGTCGAAACTCTGCTAAATTTAGTCTTATTTCACCTAATCTTATTGTTAATTGAGCTGATTTTTTGCTCTTGATTTTTCTCGAAAAATCATGGAACCAAAGAATTTTTTTAGCTTGACGGCATAAAAACGCCCTCAAAGGACGCCATCCTTTGAGGTTTTTCGCGGTTTTCGCCCCTTTTTGCACGCCGCCCGCCTCCCCGCCGGAGCTAAACGGAGCTCCGCCCCCTCCGGCGGGGCGTCCGGAGGGGGCGGAGAGTGGGTCAGTTCTCCCTGTCTTTCTCGATCTCTGCGTTGAGCCGGTCCGCCAGGAGGGCGAATTTCTCCAGGTCCAGCCGCTCCCCCCGCACGTCCGCCGGGAGGCCGCAGTCCGTGAGGACCGCGCTGAGCCGCCCCTTGTCCATCTGGGGGCCGAAGGCGGAGGCCAGGGCGTTGCAGAGGGTCTTCCTCCGCTGGGCGAAGGCGGCGCGGACCACCCGGAAGAGGAACGCCTCCCCGCAGGCCGGGGACACGGCCGGCTCCCGCCGCACCTCGCACCGGACCACAGCGGAGGTCACCTTGGGCGCGGGGAGGAAGCAGGAGGGGGGCACCTCGAAGAGCATCCGGGGCCGGGTGTGGTAGTCCATGAGGAGGGAGAAGGCCCCGCAGGCGGCCTCCCCGGGAGCGGCGGCGATGCGCTGGGCCACCTCCTTCTGGACCATGACGGTGACGGCCTCGAAGCACCCCGCCTCCACCAGGGCGGTGAGCACCGGGGTGGTGATGTTGTAGGGCAGGTTGGCGCAGACCATGGGCCGCAGGCCCCGGAAGTGCTCCTGCACCAGGGCGGGGATGTCCAGCTTGAGGATGTCCCCCGGGACCAGGGTGAAGTTCTCCTCTCCGGCCAGGGTCTCCCCCAGCACCGGCAGGAGGGCCCGGTCCAGCTCCACGGACACCACCCTCCCCGCCACAGCGCAGAGTTCCTTCGTCAGACACCCGATGCCCGGACCGATCTCCAGCACGCCGCAGGAGCGGTCCGCGCCGCACTCTCGGGCGATGCGGCGGGGGACCCAGTCCTCAATGAGAAAGTTCTGTCCCATGGACTTGGAAAAGCGGAAGCCGTGGCGGCCCAGCAGAGCC
>Ga0137308_101722_pt1 | contig 18791 bp, 21 predicted proteins | sample Inofrocosms_June_FD_97181 | JGI IMG/M metagenome (GOLD analysis project Ga0137308, IMG submission 97181) | Mouse cecal microbial communities from Vienna, Austria - N-Acetylneuraminic and N-Acetylglucosamine D2O microcosms_June | ecosystem: Host-associated > Mammals > Digestive system > Large... | reverse complement strand
GGTACGCTAACTGAATCATCCAAAAACCCATGATATTTTAAAATAGCGCATCCTAAATCCATACCTGCTCTCGTTCGTGAAGTTTCCTTTGCTGTTCCTTCTTGTACAAATTTCACTCATATTTTAATAAAAATCTACACTGTCCCTGGTTGAAACTGCAAATATTAATATAAACTCCAATATCACTTAACGAATTGTCGAATAGCTTCACTCAATTCATCAATTTTATTAAAATCATTTTCCTGGACTGCATCAACAATACAATGATTAATATGATCCACCAGAATCACCTTACCGGCATTATTGATTGCTGATTTTACTGCAGCAAGCTGTATGAGAACCTGCGAACAATCTTCACCATTGTCTACCATCCGTTTCACTTTTTCAAGGTGACCAATTGCCTTCGCAAGACGATTGGAAACTGCTTTTGCATTAGGATGCTGATGTTCGTGCATATTACCATCTCCATTCTTTTGTGGGTATGCAAATCCATTATAATGTTAAAATTTTCTCTGTTATCTCTGTTAATTTATGGGCATTTCTTCCAAGAATACGCAAGGCAATATGTCCTGCGGATGTTCGTGTTACCCCGCCCTGCATGTTTTTGGAATTGTCAAGCAGTTCACGCACCTGCCGCACCCAGTCCTCTGGTTTTTGCTTGTTACAAATCACCATATTTGCCAGATGCGTAAACCCTTCATACATTCCAAAGTTTCTCATGTCCATTCGTTCTGGTTCATAACAGGCATAATCCCTATATACAATCCGTCCACCCTGATAAATACAGATTCTATTCTGAAATCTGCGATACTGAAATTCTTCGCCGTGCGCAATGCGCCCACAGCTTAAAATTTCACTAAAAACAAACTGTGAAGTTTCGTTCTCCAGTTCCACATTCACTGTACACCGATAATCGGAACCTGCAAATGGAATGGCTGGCAAAGGCATATAATGCAGACAGGCATTGTCACCCACTGTGAGATGCACATGTCTTTTGGCACAGTCTCCTTCCATCTGATGGATTTTTTCATATGCCTGGGAAACAAATTCCATATTAGAGTTTTCCTTGACACAAACATCTATTTCCTGCCTGTCACCCGCCATAATTCCAGCCGAGGCTGTTAAAAGCATAACTGTCATGAAATCTTTCTTTTCATAAAATGGATGCATAATCTTAAAAGGAGCGGTAAATGATACATCTTCCAAAATCGTTTTTCCTTCTCTGTATGCCGTTCTAATATGAAGTTTTGAAAGTTTTCCAAACTGATTATTCATAATTACTGACATCCTTCTAACAATACATTTCTTTTAATCCAGTCAATAACAGGGACAATTCCATCCCGGTTCCGGATATTTGTAAACATAAACGGCTTATCTCCACGCATTTTTTTGGAATCCCTCTCCATCACGCCTAAATCTGCACCTACATATGGGGCAAGATCCATTTTATTAATAACCAGCAAATCAGATCGGGTAATCCCTGGTCCACCTTTTCGCGGAATTTTATCGCCTTCTGATACATCAATAACAAAAATCGTAGCATCCACTAATTCCGGACTAAACGTGGCAGAAAGATTGTCTCCACCACTCTCAATAAAAAGAATTTCTATATCAGGAAAACGCTTAAGCATCTCATCTACAGCTTCCAAATTCATGGAAGCATCCTCACGGATTGCCGTATGAGGGCATCCCCCCGTCTCTACTCCGATAATACGTTCCATCGGCAATACACTATTCCTGCATAAAAACTCTGCATCTTCTTTTGTATAAATATCATTCGTAATCACACCAATACAATAGTCGTCTGCCATTTCACGAGTCAGACATTCAATTAGGGCTGTCTTGCCGGAACCCACAGGTCCCGCAACGCCAATTTTTACATAAGACATTATTAAATCCGCCTTTCTATTTACTAAGACATATAAATTCTGGAATAAAGCCCCTCATGCTGCATGCAGCGAATATCAATTCCGGGCGCCGAAAGACACAACTCATCTTCCGTTAGTCCCTTTACCTGATCCAAAAGTTCTGGAAACAGTTCCTGGCTTCTATAAAGTAAGTGCTGCCCATCTGTCTGACTCAAAGGTATAGTCTTTACACAATTTGTAATCATAGAAGATGTCTGGGCATAAAGGTAATGCTCCATGGCATCTTCATAGGGAATCCCTACAGCGGCACAAAATACACCGTATACAATGCTATGAGTCATTGTCCTGTCCCTGCATTTTCCACAGTACCTTTGAAAAATATCTGATTCATAAGGGATATCCATTCCCATCACCGTTTTGACAAAACGTGAACCAAGCTTATGCCCGGCTTCCCGTGTCTCTTTTGGTACACGGCTTGCTTCCAGCAAATCGTCCAATATTTCAATTTTCTGTATCTGTCCGGCTGCTGCATATTCATAAGCCAGCCGGACAGCCAGAAATTCATTGTAACAAAAACTGTAACACATACGATGGTATAGGAATTCCCATACATCATCTAAAGATGTAAGCAAATTTTTCTGAATATAAGTCTCAAGACCATAAGAATGGGAATATGCACCAATTGGAAATAATGCATCATTCACCTGGAGCAGAAGATATTTTTTTCTCCATCCTTGTAAATTCATATTTTCCTCCAAATTCTGTCAGAACTCATTCCAATATTTCTACAGAACTGCTCTGGCACACATCTTAATGATGATGATTATTAATTGAGGATGAAAGTGCATGGCTGAAATCAAATCTAAGTTTTGCCTTTTCTGCCGATACGCCATGGATATGATTTACTTTATCCATCAAAGACTCATGATAAGGCGTATAAAAGGTAAAATCATCCTCTCCACGGAACATTGTCGTATGGGTATTCCCCACCTCATAACAGAGTTTAGCAATCTGCCTGGGATGATCCTGCCGCACAACCATCTTAATCGCTTCACAGGGCGGAATATTAACTGCAATCACCTTATGCTCATCTGCATAGAGTACATCATCCTGATTCAGTCCCCTGCTCAGTACATCATCTCCCATACGGATACCAATATCTTCACCCTCTGCTGAAGTCTTCCGGTGCAGGCGTGAAAATGCCTCATGCCATTCAATATCTACATAATCCACCCGGCGGCCAGAAAACTTCTCATCTGAAAGAGTTCCTAAAACTTCCTCGCACAACATTATGATTTCCTCCCATTTTACCAAACGCCAAGCAGCAACATCACACCTGGAATCCAGGCTGTCACAATCCCTTCAAAAACCTGCAGGCAAGGCACAAATTTTCCCAGTTTTTTTCCCATGATATCGGTGACAAAAGATGTCCCCCACAGAATTGCCCACAGCCACCAGATTGCTGCCCATCTCCAGTCCGGCACAATACCAAGCGCCTCGCTTCCGGTTACACCCTCAATAATACCAAATACAACTGCATTAACAGCAACAAAGCTGGAGAACCATGCAAATGGGAGTGGGTTCAAATCAAAAATGTTCATCATTGCTACAAACAGATAAGTAAAACAAAACAGAAGCCCTGTACCAGCCGCATAATAATTCCCCTGTACCAGATTGACAAAATTGATAAAAAGGGAAAGTCCGCCAGTCAAAATATTCATAACTGCAGCAGATTTCTTATCTACATTTGCCAAAGAACAAATGCCATTGTTTATTAAAACAATTCCTACAAAAAGTAAGCAAACTCCTAACATAAACAGATACCTCCAAACATATCAGATTAGAACAAACTGTAAAGCTGTGTCAAAGGCAGTGTTTCTGCGGGTTTTGATTCCAGTTTCACACCATCCGCACATACCTCATATGTCTCTGGATTTACAGTAATTTCCGGGGTTGCATCATTTAATTTCATATCTTTTTTTCCAATATTTCTACAGCCATATACTGGCACTACCGTTTTTTTCAAACCATATTTCTCTTTAATGTTTTGATCCATGGCAGCCTTAGATACAAATGTCAGACAGCTCTCACATTTTGCATCTCCATGTGCTGCAAACATAGGTTGATATAATACCGGCTGCGTGGTAGGAATCGACGCATTGGCATCACCCATTTTGGAAGCAATAATCATGCCACCCTTGATAATCATATCAGGCTTTGCACCAAAAAACGCCGGATTCCAAAGCACTAAATCAGCAAATTTTCCTACTTCAACCGATCCAACATAATCTGCTATACCATTTGTAATAGCCGGATTAATGGTATATTTTGCAACATAACGTTTTGCTCGGAAATTATCATTACCGTTTTCCTTATCAACGCCCAAAGGTCCACGTTCTTCTTTCATCTTATGTGCTGTCTGCCATGTACGGGTAATCACTTCGCCTGGACGCCCCATCGCCTGGGAATCAGAACTCATCATGGAAAATACACCCATATCATGCAACACATCCTCTGCTGCAATCGTCTCCGGACGAATTCTTGAGTCTGCGAAAGCCACATCTTCAGGAATATTTTTATCTAAATGATGACAAACCATCAACATATCCAAATGCTCATCTATGGTGTTTACGGTGAAAGGCATGGTTGGATTCGTAGAAGACGGCAGTACATTCTGACTGCTCGCTGCACGAATAATATCCGGTGCATGCCCACCGCCTGCGCCCTCAGTATGGAATGTATGTATGGTACGGCCACCGATGGCATCCAGTGTATCTTCCACGCAGCCTGCCTCATTCAGTGTATCTGTATGAATAGCAACCTGAACATCATATTCGTCTGCCACATTCAGGCAATGATGAATCGCTGCCGGAGTGGAACCAAAATCTTCATGGATTTTCATCCCCATTGCACCAGCTTCCAACTGCTCAATAATCGGTTTTTCATCAGAACAATTTCCTTTTCCATAGAAGCCAAGATTCATCGGATATTCTTCCGCAGCTTTTAACATCATACGGATATTCCATGGTCCCGGTGTACAGGTTGTAGCATTTGTACCATCTGCCGGTCCTGTTCCACCACCAATCATTGTTGTTACGCCTGAATACAAAGAGCATGGTATCTGCTGCGGGGCTATAAAGTGAATATGGCTGTCAATGCCACCGGCAGTCACAATTAGATTCTCTCCCGCCAGAGCCTCCGTTGATGCGCCAATCGTCATTCCAGGTGTCACACCATCCATCAGATCTGGATTTCCTGCTTTTCCTATTCCAACGATTTTCCCATCCTTGATGCCGATATCAGCCTTGATAATACCTGTATAATCAAGAATCAGGCAGTTTGTGATGACCAGATCCAGCACCCCGTCTTTACTGCAGGCTTTTACGGACTGTCCCATTCCATCGCGGATAGTCTTTCCGCCGCCAAATTTCACTTCATCTCCATAAGTCGTATAATCCTTTTCCACCTCTATCACCAGACTGGTATCTGCCAGACGAACTTTATCGCCCACAGTAGGACCATACATCATTGCATATTTTTCTCTGGAAATTTTATTACTCATTTGATTACCTCCTCTACACTGTTTACATAAAGCCTTTTACTGTTGCTAATTGAATGGCGGTCGCTTTTGTTGCTTCTGAAGCCTGTGCACATGTCAGATCATTCAGTCCATAAATGCGATTAGCCCCTCCCATTGCTGTCAACTGTACCTCTTTTTCTTCACCTGGTTCAAACCGCACGGATGTACCTGAAGGAATATCCAAATGGTACCCATAAGCTAATGCACGGTCAAATTCCAGTTGACGGTTTACTTCAAAAAAATGAAAGTGGGAACCAACCTGTACCGGTCTGTCGCCAGTATGCTTTACGATAACAGTAACTGTTTCCTTTCCCTCATTAATAACAATTTCTCCGTTTTTCGGAATTACTTCACCTATTTTCATCCTTCTTTCCTCCTTACTGAATTGGATTATGTACAGTTACTAACTTTGTACCATCTGGGAATGTCGCCTCAATCTGGACTTCATGTACCATATCAGCCACACCTTCCATAACATCGTCTTTTGATAAAAGCTTTGTACCTAATGACATTAACTCTGCAACAGTCTTACCATCTCTGGCATGTTCTAACAGTTCGGAACTGATAAAAGCTATAGATTCCACATAGTTTAGCTTCAGCCCTCTGTCTTTTCTCTGCTTCGCCAGTTCTCCTGCCATATGAAGCATCAGTTTTTCCTGTTCTTTTGGATTCAAACGCATAATATTCTACCTCCTTAAATATTTTTGGGATATATAAAAAAAGAGACCTCCTTTCAGAAAGACCTCTTTGTCTATCACAGATTTTTATAATGGTTCCTATATCTGGAAGGCGGAACACCCACTATTTTTTTAAACAGCCTTCCCATGTATTTATCATCACACTTAAGCTTATTTGCAATCTCTTTTATACTTAAATCAGAATAAAGAAGAAGCATTTTCATACTGTCAATTTTATAATGGTTGCAGTAATCCACAAAAGAAATACCAACATCCCTTTTAAAACTGTGGCTTAAGTAAGTATGATTTATACCCATAAGCACGGCAATCTCCGGCAATAGGTGCTTATCAAACGGTCTGCCGAGAACATACCGGATCACTCTCTGGATCATTTCAGATTTATTGCCAGGATAATAATCATCAAATCTCTTATGCAGCATGGACAAATAATCTTTTATGAATAAACTAATATCTTCTATATCAGCAGTATCCAAAATATGCTGTTTCGTATATACAAATGGCGGTATAATATTTTCAAGCCACTCATATTCCCTGCATAAATTTTCGGTAATACGCTGCAGGGCAGACACCATATTTATGCGAAACCACATTTGGGTAACATCCTTTTTATTTAGATAATGATGTATGAAATCCTCTGTCAAGTCATTGATGTACGAGCCATGATTAGTGATACATTCAGCTAATTCTGCTTCATCATAAGTATGATTATTGACAATTGCAATCCCGGGCATAGTGTTGTTTTTTCTCATAATGCACCTTCCTACCATAAACCAGTCAGCAAAAGTACGGCTGGTATCCATGCTGTAACGATATCCTCAAATATTTGTAAGGATGATGTAAATCCAAACAGCAGGCCTGTGCAACAGCATAGTAATTCCCCTGGACCAAATTTAACATATTGGCAAACACTGAGGAACCACCTAACAAACCGAAATCTCTCCGTGTGTTATAAAAATATCTTCCGCTTATTTAAAATTTCTTCAAGAAAACAACTAAAGACACGATGGCCTAATAACCATTGCGCCTTTGCAATTTTTGTTCCTCTTTCTGTAATTATAGTAATTTTAAATCCCTTTTTCAAAAAAGTACACTCATTATTTTTGGAAAAAAGAGGATTATTTTTTGATTCAAGTATAATCTTTTGCTGATTGTAGCAAAGATTCATGAAGTTAGTGAAGATACATTTCCAATTGTCACAGCTAAATTTCTTTTTACAACACCCTTTTAGAATTTTATACAGATACTGCCCCCTGCATACAAAAAGGCAACTCTAGTCCATGTGCCTCCAGCAATTCTTTGTCGAACAGTATTTCCTTTACATCACCGTCTCGTATAATTTTCCCATCTGACATTAGGATAACACGACTACAAGTATCCAAAATCATATCCAAGTCATGAGAGGCAATAATTTTCATCTGCCTGAATCCATTCAATATATGAATCAGATTTCTCCTGTTTTTCGGATCTAACGCAACGGACGGCTCATCCATTAAAATCACATCTGGCATCATGGTAAGTATAGTCGCAATAGAGACGAGTTTTTTCTCGCCACCTGACATTTTATAGACTTGCTTATCCTTTAAATGCTCAATATGAACCATTTCAAGAGCTTTCTGCACCCGTTCTTCCACTTCTGATTCCGATAATCCATAATTTCTGGACGCAAATGCCAGATCCTCATACACATTGGACATGAATAACTGACTGTCTGCATCCTGAAAAACATATCCTATATTTTTCCGGATTGCAGAAAGGTTTTTTTTCACCACCGGAATTCCTCCTACACAGATATTACCCTCATAGCCTAAATTCAATCCCACCATAAGTCTCAATAATGTAGATTTCCCTACACCATTAGCGCCAATCAATCCAATACAGTCATGTTCCTTTGCTGTAAACGTGATATTCTTTAATATGGGATGGGTTTTTTCATAACTGTAATTAACATTTTCTACACTGATATGTACTGCATTCATGTGTTTCCTTTCTCTTTTTGACAAATCTTACATGCCTATATGCGTCATCATAAATACTGCTGTCATTTATATGATTACCCTAAGACAGTAAAATACGGTACACCAAGTTGCCAGATATGCATAATCCTTTGCCCGGCAGGATATACTTGTATCATAATAAAACTCTCCATTATATCCTCGAAGCAGCATACTTTCGTACACCCCATCTGCACGGTCTATACTTTTCAAGAGCAACTGCCCTACTAAGGAACCCCATACTTTGAAATGCAAACCTTTTTGATTTGGTGCCCGCAGAGAATATGCCTGTATCGTATGGCGTGCTTCATTCATAAGAAGCCTTATATAGCGGTAAGTCAACAATATTTGTGTTACTATAACAACCGGCACACGCAGAAGCCGCAACGCATGACATATTTTTTCAATCGGTGTAGTAGCAATAAGTAAATACGATGCCAATACACTGTAAATTCCCTTTACCATCAAAGTAAACATAGATACCATACCTGTCGTCACTGTGACACCTGCAATCTCCAACATTGGCTGACGGTCAAAAAATGGGTTAAAAATCCCTATCAAACAAACTACAGGAAGAATTACCAGCAATTTTCTTAATGCATCCTGAAAGGATACTTCTCCCAAAACAAAAACTATAATTGGATACACGCCCATGCGTAAAATCCCTGCCAGATCATATTTGGAAAAGGATATGGTAGTAGTGATGAAACATATTGTAACAACCAACTTAATTAGTGGATATATGTGATTTAACCATCGGTTTCTCTCAACAATGACATCCATATAATGAATATCACAAAGCGAACTATCTAATTTGTTCATATTGTTTTCTTTTTCCTTCTAAGATATCGAAATGCAAAACAGACAACCAGGCAGATTCCAAGAACTGCCATTGATCCTATAATTCCAGAAAATGAAGTACCAAATACAGATTCTGTCCCTTTAAAACTATAGTCCGTAAGAACTGCTGTGGCTTTCTGAATATTTTCCAGAACTATATGTACATGACTATTGACAGTTTCAATTTCTGTAGAACCTGTAATCCTTTCTATAGACCATTCCAATCCGTCTGGCTGAGTGGATGCAAATAATGAAAAAATCCCTCCTATCAGCAATGCTATAATAACAAAAAATGTTATAACTTTGCGTAAAGAAAACTTGCCTTCACTCTGATTTAAATTTGTTTTCTCTGTACCTTGAAGCATCTGTGGCCTTGACTCATAGACGAACAATAAAACCATCGCAGTAATTAAACCTTCTACGAATCCAATAACAAGATGAATCGGCTGCATTGTGCCTACAAATAAAGAAAACGGTAGCTCTGTAATACCAGAAAACATAGTTTCCAAAGTAACACTAAAAGCCCCCAACTGCAAAGCAACTATTGAACCAAGCATGGATGCACCTATTATCTTTGCCCTGCTAAAACCATGTTTTACAATAGGATGCCAAATTAAAAAATACCCCACAAAACATCCGTAAAAAGCCATATTCCATATATTACATCCCAATGCCAGAAGGCCACCATCTGCAAACAGCAGGCATTGAATCACCAATACCCCAATCATTGATAAAAATGCCGCATAAGGCCCTAACAAAGCTGTCAGCAGCATTCCTCCACATAAATGACCACTGGCACCAGTTCCCGGAATCGTAAAATTAATCATCTGTGCCGAGAAAACAAATGCCCCCATTACTCCCATAACCGGTATTTTTTTTGGTTCGTTTTCTACCCCTACTTTTTTTACGGAATAAGTTGCTGCCAAAGTGGAGCATACATACATTGTACCAGCTACCACTGGTGCTACTAATGCATCTGCCATATGCATTAGATATCGCCTCCTTCCTTATATGGCTAGAATAGCACCATGCGGAATTCTCCACAAGCCCCCATAGGGGTTAATATATTTTTAAACCCTACATATGTATAAGATAAAAAAAACGGTTCACATGGTGAGCCGTTTTAAGAGTATTCGCATTCATATTGCTATTTTTCTCCCGCTTTCATAATAAACTCCGAAAAAATTTTTCCGCTGTTTTCATCCACTAACCAAGAAAATTCCGGATGCCACTGTATACCCCAAATAAATCTTTTCTTTGGCACACACACTGCCTCAATCAAACCATCTTCTGAAACTGCCATGGCAGATACTTTGGGCGCCAGTTTGCAAATTGCCTGATGATGATAACTATTGACCATAAGAATTTCCTTGTTCAACAACTTATACAATGGGCTATCCCCTATGATTTTTACAGAATGCACTGGCACATCATATGGCGGCATCTGGTGATGTTCCGTGTCAGAGGGATGTTCTGACGGCAAATCCTGGTATAATGTTCCTCCCATGACTACATTGATGTATTGTATTCCCCGGCATATTCCCAAAAGTGGTTTATCCTGCTCATATACCATACGAAATAATATTGTTTCCATTTCGTCCCTCTCACGACAACACTGCCCACACATCTGGGAACGCTTCTGTGCATACATACCAGGAGAAATATCCTGCCCGCCGGCATATAAAAACCCATCCATTTCATCTGACAGCTGTTGTAAATTCTCTTCATCTGCTGTTAATGGAAGCATAACCGGAATTCCCCCCGCCTGTTCAATCCCCTTCATGTACCCTGGCAGCATCCAATAACTTTCCCGTTCTATATCTACCAGCGGAACAATCCCTATGATTGGTTTCTTCATAAGCATCCTCCAAAACAATGATTGTTCATATCTCTGATATTTCACCATATCAATACTTTTCTATTAACTTTATTACCGCAGTATTTGCGTATGTCAAAGGTTCATTATGCACAAAAAAGGCAACCCTGTTAGAAGGAGCATAAAGCGTTTCTAGGATATCGCCCTCATATGGATTTAAAATATTTGCCAATGGCTGCCCGGTCTCTACTTCCTCTCCTGCCTTTACCATAGGTTCAAAAATACCAGATTTTGCTGTTTTAATTAAAAACATTTCCTCATCATGTACAACCTTTGAATATAAACGGTCTGGGATACTGTATTTTATCATCCCCTGCCCTGACAAAAAATTCATCACTGCCAGAACTGCCTGACCTGCACTATTTTGATCAATCCGAGAAGTAGTAGATGTATATAGTGAAAATGCCTGTGTTTCCCACACCTGCCAGTTATAATTTAATGTTGCTGTATCATAGGGTCTTACTTTACGGATAATAACATAAGGGAGACCAAACTGCTTCGCCGTCTCAGAATCACTGAATCCCTCATCCATCAGCCGCACATGAGGGACGAAATCCCCCGGCATGTAAAAAGATGTAAACTGAATACCAAACTGATACTCTGAAATCTCTTTAAAAACACCATCTGCAATCCTCTGGGTAGTTTCTCCCAGATCATATCCTGGAAACATTCTGTTAATATCCGTATTATCTGTTGACCAAAACCTTTTCTGTATATTCATGGAATACGGATTGATAGAAGGCAGGATTAATATCTTATGCCCATCCGCAATTCTTCCCTCTTCCTCAAGCTGCTTCATTTTCTTTACCAGCCTGGAACAGCAATACAACTGCTGCACTTCATTTCCCCTGGAACTCCCTACAATGCAGACTGACTTTTTTCCTGTCCCAAATTCATATCCTGCCACACGGAATACATCCCTGTACAGGCCTTTCATTTCATAAATCACTCTCTTATTCATAACCACATACCTCCTTTTTCAGCAGCCGTCCCATAAGGGAACCCTCGACTACAATCGGATAATCCCTTATGGTAAACAGCATGCCGGCCTCCGGAGCCTGCACCTCATCCAATATCTTTCCACATAACGGGTCTACAATCCGTCCTATGACTTCATCCTTTTTCAATTTTGCGCCATGCTGTACCATCGGAATAAACACGCCTCCGACACTGGCATTTAAATAGCTGACGTCCTCTGGATTTCGGGAAATGATCGGTTTTCTTACCGGTTTTACTTCTCCCTTCCAGATTCCCATTTTCTTCATCAAATGAAAGATTCCATCTACCATCTGGTTCCCATACTCCTGCGTGATGCGCATTCCTACCCCCATTTCTACTACCAGCACCGGAGTCCCAATATGGTTCAGGCTGTATGCAAAGGTAGATTCCAGCACTGTGCTGGCTCCATGTACCCATATAAAATCAACATTAGCCTCCTCTGCCATTGGCACAAGAATATCCTGATGCAGCTCATTAATACGGATCTGCGGTATTTCTGTCAAATAAATATTGCTGGCATGAATGTCAAACACACAGTCAGAACCTGCCACATCCTCCATAATCCGGGCAACTACATGCTCCATCATGCTTCCATCAATATCCCCCGGAAACAAACGGTTCATATCCAGATCAAATGCCGGAATCCCCCTGGTAATCGAATCAATTCCAAGAGGATTCATTGCCGGATAAATATCTACAATTCCTGTCAGACATCCTTTGTCCTGTTCTATACGCCGCTGCAGTTCAAAACATACATACTGCCCCTCCAGTTCATCTCCATGGATACCTGTGACGACACTCATGCGTTTCATATCGTCTGTGGGATTCTCTGGCATAATGCGTTTTTTCCTAATTTCCAATACTTCATCCACAGGCAGCCCCACTGATGCTATCGTCTTTATCATGTTATTCTTTCCTTTCTCATTCACATTTTTCCACCAGAACAGATATCGTCTGCGACTGCGCCCCGCCATTCCACATAAGGCCGCGGTTAATCGCACAGTCTGCTGCATCCCTGCCATGACCAAGTTTTATATAATGATCTAATACCAGACAGTCATTTGTTGGATCAAATGCTACCCACCGGTCACCACAAAGCGCCTCTGCCCATGCATGGCTTGCACCCTCACCAATAATCAATCCACACACATAACGGGCGGGGATTCCTGCCATCCGAAGCAGTGTAATATAAATATGTGCATAATCCTGGCAGACACCTCTGCCCAGCTCCCAAGCCTCATCCGCTGTAGTGCCCACCTGAGTGGCTCCCGGCACATAGGAAAAATCCTGATGCAGACTGTGCATCAGCGCCATACATATTTCATAATGGCTTTTACACCCTGAAAAATCCTGGGATTTATAATATTCTGAAAGTCCGGGACCGGGTACACACTTTCCATGGGGAACACGGAAAATACCAGTCGTTTCATCCCCGGCCTCCTCCTCATAATCTGTCTGAATGATTTCCACATCCCCAACTGCCTGAAATACAAACTGATTATGGGGCTCTGTCTCACAGCCATATATCTGCCTGTTTCCAAAAGAATCCTTACCCCAGGAATACGCCACCTCAGGCAATACAGAAAGCTTAAGTCCCCGTAAATGCTGCCTTGCATCTTCCTTCGGGATACACTTAATTGTAAAATAACACCTGCCGACATATTCCTCATACTTTATTTCCATCTTATACTCAAAGTGCAATACTGACACCAAATCACTCCTAACCTGTCATATTACTATACAATTGCTTCAACATTAGATACAATCTTATAGTAATCCAAATCAGGATTTTCTACAAGGCTTTTCATCTGATTTAGCCTTGACTTATCATAGAGCAGCCCGCTTCTTTCCACCCTCGGAATCATGCGGCACACTTCTCTTACCAGTTCCTCTCTTGATACTTTCAGACGTGCATATAAATCAATACGCTCAATCCGTTTTCCGGCCTTAATCATATTCCTCACTTGTTCCGAGTCAATCTGGTCATCTGCAATCCCCCAAAATGACAGAATATGATCCATAAGATACTGCAGCTCTATCATCGGAGAACTACTCGCTGATGCTTTATTCATGTCATAGATAGCAAGCTGAACATAAGAGAGCGCCTCCGATCCAATACTTTCCCTAAGTACAATGGCATTGTCATATGCCCGGTTCAAATTACTGATAATCGAATCCGGATTATCTGCATCAAAGGGATAACGCCTCAAAAAATCTTCTTTTGATGAATAAATGTTCGGTATATCAATGGATTCACAAAATGCCTGATAACTGTCAACTGTTTCATCAATCATGCTGTCAAATCTTGGAAAATAGAAACGAAGTGTCGTGTATACACGCTCCGTATATCTTCCCAGCCAAAATAAATGATCTGCCTGTTCTACTGATATAATACCCATGTGTCTTTAAAACCTCCTCCCTGTGATGAATTCACAATAAATGAATCTGTATTTCTGGAAAATCTTGTAAGCCCGCTTTTCCAAACCATTGGTTCCTCTGCCATCAGGACAAACGCCCGAAGGTCCGCCTTTCTCGGTACAATCTCTCCCTGCTCCAAAATATCCAGATCCTGAAAATCAATGACCTCCTGGGCAATGAACCTTCTTGGCTCTCTCTGTAACAGATCAATAAAATCCTGTTTCTGCTGCTTTGTCATAGAATTGCCAAATACGACACCATAGCCACCTGCTTCCGCCACATCTTTCAATACCAGTTCATCAAAATGTGACAGAACATACTTCATATCTTCCTCATAAAATGGCAGATACGTCGGTGCGTTGCAAAGAATCGGTTCCTCATCCAGATAATACCGAATCATCTTAGGGACAAAATAGTAAATACCTTTATCATCTGCCACACCATTTCCCGGTGCATTGATGAGCGCCACATTCCCTTTGCGGAACACCTCATAAATATGTGGAATACCAATCAGGGATTCCGGATTAAAGTTCATTGGGTCCAGATACTCATCTGATATTCTGCGGTATACGGCTCCCACCTTTTCCCTTGTTCCGTCTGAAGAAATATAGTACAGTGTATCATTTTCTACAATCAACTCAGAACCCGTCGCAAGATGTGCCCCTGTCTTTTCTGCCAAATAGGAATGTTCAAAATATGCGGCATTATATCTTCCAGGTGTCAAAATCACTGTATGCCCTCCCGGATTCACATAATCCATCGCTCTTCGGAGTAAATCCGCATAATTACGGTTGTCCTCCAACCTGTAATTGTGAAAGGTATCCGGGGAGCTTCTTCTGCATAAATCCCTGGCAATCATGGGATATGATGCCCCGGAAGGCACTCTTAAATTATCTTCCAGTATATACCAGTTATCATCCTTTCCTTTTACCAAATCAATTCCAGATATATGGGAATAAATCCCCTTTGGCGGAACTGTTCCCTCACATTCTGCCATATATCCACTGGAAGCAAAAATAAAATCCTCTGGAACAATTCCATCTTTCACAATCTGTTTCTTACTGTAAATATCCTTTAAAAATAAATTCAAAGCCATAACACGCTGCTTTAATCCTTTTTCCAAATGACTGAATTCCTTATGTTCAATAATCCTTGGAATGGAATCAAAGGGAAATAACTGTTCTTTGAAGATGTTATTTTTATAGATTCCAAATTTCACCCCGTAGCGTGCTAACAGTTCATTGATTTTGTCTGTGTGCTTTAATAATTCCAGCTGCTGCATGGCGATTCCTCCTTCCAAATGCTTTAATAGAATGCCAAAAGGCGTCCTGCTTATTGCAGAACGCCTTTGTTCGTGAATCAAATATAGTATATTCTCTTTGGTGTCACATGTCAAGTTTTATTATTTCTTGACAAAAAATGCAGGAGAAATTGAAAAGTAGAAAAGACAAAACGCAGAGCCAATGCTTGTCCCTTGGAACACGGTTCCGTCCTCAAGTATTAAAAATGCCTTCATATATCCTTGTCCTTTCTTCTTTTCCCAAAACTGGACATTTTCTCTCCTTGTATCTTTCGTGCACATCATTTTCTCTCTGTTATTGTTCAAATTCGCCCCGTATATCTCCGGCAGGCGGCTCTATCGGATATACGCCATTAAAACATCCTGTGCAGATCTTTTTTCCTTTCACCAGCCCTCCCAAGCGGTCTATTCCAAGATACCCAAGACTGTCTGCTCCGATGATTTTGCATATGTCGTCAATCCTTCGGTTATAAGCGATCAGTGCTCTCTCTGGGGAATATCTGTGCCGAAATAGCAGGACCATAAAAACGGCGGTGAACTGACACGCACATGCACTTCCGTTGCTCCGGCATCCCGAAGCATTTTTACAATACGTTCTGAAGTCGTTCCCCGCACAATGGAATCATCAATCATAATAATACGTTTTCCATTTACTGCCTCTTTTAATACATTTAATTTCACCCGGACTGCCGATTCCCTGTTGCTCTGCTTAGGTTTGATAAAGGTTCTTCCCACATTACCGTTTTTTACAAATGCATTTCCATAGGGAATGCCTGACTGCATTGCATAGCCAAGAGCAGCTGCATTACCCGATTCTGGCACACCTACCACAAGATCTGCCTCTACATAAGAATCCATAGCCAGAAACTGTCCTGCCCGGATTCTGGAAGCATAAACAGATACCCCATCAATATAGCTGTCCGGTCTTGCAAAATAAATATATTCAAAAATACATCTGGCCTCTTTTTCCTGTGAAATACAAAGGGAGGTATCCGAATGAATCGTTCCATCTTTTGATATAGTGACTACTTCACCGGGAAGTACATCTCTAACAAATTCCGCATCAATCGTCTCCAGGGCACAAGTCTCTGATGTAATAATATAAGCATGATCCCGCTTTCCAATACATAACGGTTTAAATCCGAAGGGATCTCTGGCTCCGATGATCTTTCTCGGACTCATGACTATCAGAGAATAGGCTCCTTTTAACTTTCTACAGGCACGAAGGACTGCATCTTCTACCCTATCAGTATTCAGACGTTCTCTGGCTATGTGATATGCGATTACTTCCGAATCTATCGTTGTCTGAAAAATAGCTCCTGTATATTCCAGATCATGCCGAAGCTCATTGGCATTGATCAGATTACCGTTGTGCACCAGTCCCAGAGTTCCTTTTACATAGTTTAAAATAAGAGGCTGAGCATTTTCTCTTACAGATGCTCCTGCCGTGGAATACCGGACATGTCCCACTCCGATATTGCCCTTCATCTGCTCCAGCGTCTCTTTAGTAAAGACCTCATGCACCAGTCCCATGTCTTTGTGGGTTGAGACTTTCCTCTTTGGTCCCTTTGTGTCACTGACTGTAATACCACAGCTCTCCTGCCCTCTATGCTGTAAGGCAAATAAGCCATAATAGACAGAAGATGCCACATCTTTTCCGCTTAAATCATACATACCAAATACACCGCATTCTTCATGTAGCCCGGCAGAAAGCATTTCACAATCCGATATTTTATTGTTCATTCATCTTCCTCCAACCTAATCCTTTGCGCTTTGCATAATATCCATTTGCAAGATGTAGAGGCGTCGCTGCATTGTGCCCTGTTACACGGTATTTCGTTACCAAAGTCGTAACCAGCGCATCAGAATATTTATAAAACATACTGACATTCCTCCTCTTGCATTTTAAAAGCAAACTATAACTGCACTGCAGTTATCGGTACTGTCCTTACTCTTTAAAACTTTCCAGATAGATTCCATACCCTTCTCCCCTCCTTTTAAAAGGCATCTTTTCAATCCCACTTCATCCATATGGTCCGTCACTCCGTCCGAACAGATCAGAAACACATCCCCTTTCTGCAGATGCCCATGCCGGATTGCCGCCATCTGGCTTCCCGCCGTTTTCTCTTTTCCAAGATAATTCATAAGAATATGCCAATCAGAACGGTCTATTGGCCTGCCAGACATGAAATGAGCGTATGCTCTTGTATGCGGAATGCTCAGCCGGCTGATTTTCCGTTTGCGCAACAGATAGATTGGACTGTCCCCAATATTTACTGCCCAATAATGATTTCCTTTCCATAACAAAAAAGAGAGCGTGGTTGCCACAGTCCCTATTTTCTTTCCAAGGCTAACCACCTTTTCATTCATCTGATCCAGCAATTCATCTATCAGCCTTTCCGGTAGCTTATGGCTGTAACGGTATTGCTCCATAAAATGCATCAATGCCTGTACCGCAGCCCTTGATGCCAATTCCCCCAGACAGGCTCCTCCAACGCCGTCACACACGGCAACCATATGCAGTTCCTCGTGCTTACAGATAATTTGGCCCACTTTCCGGAAATCTTCCCCCTCATAGCAGAACAGCCCATCCACCATCAGATTATCCTGATTCATCTTTCTTGAGCCAATATCTGTCCGGGCTGTATACACCACATCCCATACATCTTCAAATTTAACTGTTTCCCCGCATAGTGCTACGCGAAGCTCTTTTGCGCTTGCGCACCGCCGCCTGCTGTCAATTGTCAATCCTTTCATCAAAATATTCTGCTGCCTTCCCAAAAGGCCGCTCCGCATAAGAATTTGCGGAATGCAGTCAGCTTTTTCCCTTTCTTTTACGCTCGGAATTCCTTCTCCTGTCAGAAGGTAGACAACTGATGCGCACAGAGAATAGATATCTGTCCAAGTTCCATGGTTGTTATACAGCAGGTGTTCCGGTGCCTCGAAACCCTTATGGCTAAAAACCTGCCCATTCCACAATTCTGAATTTCTATCGCAGGATGTCGCTGCCCCAAAATCAATCAAATACAAATCCCCATCCTCTGTACAAATCATGTTAGCAGGACTGATATCCCTATGTATAAAACCACACTCATGCATCTGCTCCACAGCAAACAAAACCTGCTCTATCATGGGAAAAAGCTTCTGCGGAGGAATTTTCCCATACATTTTAGCATAATGCATCATGCTCTCCCCTGCCAACAGCTTCATTACAATATACT
>Ga0137308_101721_pt1 | contig 18797 bp, 11 predicted proteins | sample Inofrocosms_June_FD_97181 | JGI IMG/M metagenome (GOLD analysis project Ga0137308, IMG submission 97181) | Mouse cecal microbial communities from Vienna, Austria - N-Acetylneuraminic and N-Acetylglucosamine D2O microcosms_June | ecosystem: Host-associated > Mammals > Digestive system > Large... | reverse complement strand
TGCAAACTGTAGCCTTTCAGACAGATTACTTCGTTCCAACAAACTTTTCCAACATACGCTCAACTTCCTTAACGTCAATCGGTTTGGCAATATGAGCGTTCATTCCCGCATTAAGGCATTTCTGCCTATCCTCGGTGAAAGCGTCGGCGGTCATGGCAATAATAGGCACGCCGGCGTCGGAACGGTCAAGCTTTCTTATCTCCTCGGTTGCTTCAAGACCCGACATTACTGGCATTCTGATATCCATAAGTATCGCCGAATAATAACCGACAGGTGATTTTTCAAACATTTCCAAACAGATCTTTCCGTTTTCCGCGTGATCCATATCCAGACCGAGAGGAGTAAGAAGCTCGTTTGCAATCTCCCAGTTAAGGTCGTTATCCTCCGCCAGCAGCACCTTCATATGTGTCAGCTTGTGTTCCTCTGTCTTTTCCTTGCTCTCTTCCTGAAGTTTTCCGCCGCTGAACTGACGAAGCCCGTGATATAAAGTGGATTTAAACAGCGGTTTGGAAATAAATCCGGTAACCCCCGCTTTTTTCGCGTTTTCTTCTATATCGCTCCAATCGTAGGCGGAAATGAGTATAATCGGAATATTGTTGTTCATTTCCTTTCGGATCAATTTAGTGGCTTCAATACCGTCCATTCCCGGCAGCTTCCAGTCAATAAGTATAATTTCATAAGGCGTGTGCTTTCTGTTATTTTCGCTTACCATCTCAAGAGCCTTTTCAGCGTTAAGGCACCAGTCGGCGTCTACGCCTATTTCCTTAAGAGAATTTACCGCGCTTTCACAAAGCAGGTTGTCGTCATCCACCACCAAAATTCTCCATTTGGGGAGAATCATTTCCTCTTCGCTCTCCGTGGCTTTTTCCATATCAATGGTGATGCGGAATTCGGAGCCCTTGCCCTGCTCGCTTTCCACCTCTATGCTTCCGCCCATCGCGTCAATAATATATTTGGTAATTGACATTCCGAGTCCTGAACCCTCGGTGTGATGAACTCGCTTGTTGTCCTCCCGCATAAAGGATTCAAAAATTTTCTCCTTAAATTCGGGGGACATTCCTATACCGTTGTCCTTGACAATAAAGTGAACTCTTATATAATTTTCGCCCTTGTCGGAGTCCTCCTGATATAGAACGGTGCGTATATCTCCGCCGTCGTGAGTAAATTTTATAGCGTTGGACATAAGATTCAATATTACCTGATTGAGCCTTACACTGTCGCAGTATACGTTTTCGCATTTTATGTCGTATATGGATACCTCGAAATTCTGATTTTTTGCCTTGATCTGAGGCTGTACAATGCTGATAATGCTGTCCATAACCTCGCGGAGCGATATCATATCCATATTGAGAGTCATTTTTCCGCTTTCTATCTTGGACATATCGAGTATGTCGTTAATAAGACCCAGAAGATGCTTGCTGGAAAGTGATATTTTCTTGAGACAGGTCTGTACCTGCTGGCGGTCGTCAAGATGCGTCACAGCTATGGCGGTCATACCCACTATGGCGTTCATTGGGGTTCTGATATCGTGACTCATATTTGAAAGGAACTCGCTCTTTGCCTTATTGGCCTTTACCGCTTCCTTGCGTGCGGTCTCCATTTCCGTCATTTGATTCCATGTCATTTTGAAGTATAGGATAAATATAACGATAATAACCACCAGCATTATAGATACCGTAACAGCGTACATTCTTTGTTGGTAGCTGTTAGATTCTTCTATTATTTCGTTGATGCTGCCGTAGGGCATAACGGTAATTAGGTACCATTCGGAGTTTGTAAGACGGGTGCAGAACAAAGCGCATTTCTCATTTTTGTAATTCACCGCTTCACCGTCACTGTTCATATAGAAGTTCTGAAAAAAGTCCTCGTTTTTTTCCATATGGGAGCGAAGAATGCTTATGTAATCCTCGATGTCGCCGCCATCAACGTCATGGTAAGCATTTCTCATACGGTCAAAATAATTGTTTTCGGAAATTTCCTCGCTGCGTATGATAAAGCTTCCGTTATTTCGTATAACATGGGAATAAACGAGAATGGAATTGTCCATGCTGAGAGAAAGGGGAAGGCTTAAATCGGAAACGGGTATGCCGATAACCATGGCGGTGCTCCTCTTTCCGCCTTTCATGGGGTAAGAGGAAGAAATGCCCAAGGCGATAATGTCTCCGGAGTTTGTTTTGTCCTGATCCAAAACTCTTTTTGCAATTGCAACCTTTTTCTCGCCGTTGTTCATTGACGTTATAAAAGGCTCCGGATCAATAATGACCAAATCCTCACCGTATATTACCTCAAAATTTCCCTCCGAATCCATAAGAGAAAAATAATCATACCCATGCTCCCTTCCTTCTTTTGCAAGAGATTTGATCATTTCCTCTCCGTACTGAGCGGAATCGTCGGGGACGGAGGAAAGAATCGTGGCGGCTTTATCAATCTGCAGATTAATAATCGATTCAAAGTGCATTGCGATTTCTTTGCTCATACCCGATGTATATACATTGCCCATTTTTGATATGACATCATTGTTTTTTTCTCCTACCGTAACGGAGAAAACAGACATAACGCCCACAAAAAAAGTAATCATAACAACGAGGCTTATTATAAGAAATAATCTGGTTTTACTCTTTTTATTCATTTTATTCATAATAAGGTAACTCCTTTGAAATTCGCGGCACGGTGGGAAATAACCGTTGCCGGATGTCCTTCGCATCTTAGGCGGCCGGTTACTCCTCTCGATTCGGTATGGGATAAAATTCCTCCGTTATACCTCGTAATTGCTTTGCGATTCAGCAGCGTGTTTAAGCTGCGCTTTTATGTTTTTTTTAAAAATTTCTCCTGTTTCTCAGATACAATATATTATAGCGTAATGCGAAACTTTTGTCAATACCGTTGTTTTTTAAATTCCGAACCAAAACAACAAAGATAAATAAATTTGACATATTTGTTTTTTTATGTTATAATTTTTAACAAATTTTTTTGAAGAAAACGGGAGATAAAAAGTAAATGCAGGATATAAAAGCCATAACGGTCAAGTACCTTATGCGTATAACCTCTGTGATTGCGGTATTGATATTGGTAACCGCAATAGTTCTGCAAATCGTCAGCAGGCATAATCAGGCGATTGTCAGCTCGGAAAACATTTTCGAACAGGTGAGGCAGCTTTTATCCGAAAACAGTTCCGAGCTTGAATCGGTGAAGGAGGATTACAGCCGTATGTGCCTTCACAGCGCCGAAGCAATCGCCTATATAATTCAAAACAATCCGGCTGTGCTGAACGACATTGAGGAACTGAAAAGGATAGCCGAATTTTGCGATGTGGACGAGATACACCTTTTTAATGAGGAGGGAGTAATTTATAACGGAACACATCCTCAGTATTACAATATGAGCGTTAACGACGGAGAACAGATAGGTTTTTTCGCCAAAATGCTGGAGGACAAGAACGCAAAGCTCTGTCAGGAAGTGATGCCCAATACCGCAGAAAAAGAAATGGTACAGTATTCCGCCGTATGGAGCCTCAACGGAAAGTTTTTTGTTCAGGTGGGAATGAAACCCGAACGGGTGATGAAGGCTACCGAAAAAAACGAGTTGTCATACATTTTTACTCTTTTGAGAGCCAACAGTACCGTGGCGCTGTATGCCGCGGATATTGACAGCGGAATAATCAAAGGCTCCACCACAAAGGAAAATATCGGGAAAAATCTTTCGGACATAGGTATACCGGTTGAGAAAATACGCGAAGGAACCAGCACATTTTACGCTGATGTAAACGGTAAAAGCTGCTACTGCGTTTTTACCGTGTTTGAATCCGAGTATATGTTAGGCAGGGTGATTACAAACGGTTCTATGTATCAGAACGTCGTAACCGCAACTGTTATATTGACGTTAGGTATAGTCCTGATATCTTTTTTTCTTGTAAAAACGGTTTCAGTATATCTTGACAAAATCATTATCAGCGGCATAAAGAAGCTTAACGGAGAGCTGAAGGAGATTGCCGAAGGAAATCTCGACCGAACGGCGGACGTGAGAAGCTGTCTGGAATTCTCCGAGCTGAGCGATCATATAAACTCAATGATAAGCACTCTTTTTTCCAGTACGGATAAAATATCCTATATACTTGATAAAGCGAATATGCAGATCGGCGTATATGAGTACAACGAAAATATGAAAACCGTCCGCTTTACCGACAAGACATCAAAAATCCTTGGAATTGCAAAGGATGAAGAAAACGCTCTGCGCTCCGATTATACAAGCTTTAGGAGCTATTTTAAGGAGCATGTGAAAAAAACTGACATTGACGGAGAGGAAATTTGCCGTATTGAAGACGGAACCGACAGCGGAAGATACATAAAATATGAAGAGCTTTCCGTGAAGAACGGATTTTTGGGCATAATCATAGACGTAACGGAAGATGTGCGTGCAAGAAAACAGCTTGAGAATGAGCGCGACATTGATATACTTACAAAGCTCTATAACAGACGCGGCTTTGAGAGCCGGATCAGAGAACCTCTTGACAAATTCCGCACAGAAGACATAGGCGAAGGCGCCCTTATAATGATAGACGCCGACGGACTGAAGCAGATAAACGACAGATACGGTCACAAGGCGGGAGACATGTACCTTCGGGGAATAGCCGATATGATAAGGGATTTCGGGAGCTGCAAAAAGGTTTCCGCGAGACTGGGCGGAGACGAATTTGTACTGTTCCTGTACGGATACGGCAGCAATGAATCGCTTTTTGACGACATAGACCGCCTTAAGGAAACAAGAAAAGGTACCTCCGTCGAGGTGGAAAAAGGCGTTGCCGTACCCGTAAGATTTTCCTTCGGGGTAAGTGTGGCGGAAAAGGAAAAAATTACTCGGCAATGATGAAGGAAGCCGACGATAAAATGTACAAAAGCAAAAGAATACGGAAAAAGCTTGAGCCTAATGCCAATCCCGGTTCCGGCTGACGTAATAACCGCTGTTTATACTGATTTTAATTCAAAAACACTATTTTAAATCATTCAAAAAATTCATCTTGTCTATAGTATGATTTAAAAATAGTATTATACTGTTTGCAAATCATGCTAATCTTTTGATCATCCGTATTATCTTTCCGTATTTTGCACAAAGCTATATTCGCAAAAACCCTCCCCGAAAAGATTCGGAGAGGGTTTATACTAATTTTTATATGGATGACAGAAGATCAAAGCTTCCATATATCCCTGTTGTATTCTTCAATGGTGCGGTCGGAAGAGAAATACCCCGCCATTGCCACGTTGACTAACATTTTTTCCGCCCATTCGAGCCTGTTTTCATAATCCTTGTATGCCTTTTCTCTTGTTTTTACATATTCGTCAAAATCGGGGAAGGTCATAAACCAATCCTTGCCCTTAAGCTCCTTTGCAAGCCGCTCAAGACATTCGGCGCAGCCTGTTTCCATAAGCTCCTTACCCGTAATGAAATCCACGGCTTTCTTAATCGCTTCGTTTTCCTCATAATATTCCACGGCTTTGTAGCTGCCTTTTTTGTAGCGTTCCACGACGGTTTCGCTTTTGTCGCCGAAAATATAAATGTTGTCGTTGCCCACAAGGTCGTGTATCTCTACGTTTGCGCCGTCTTCGGTGCCCAATGTTACCGCGCCGTTGAGCATAAACTTCATATTGCCCGTACCGCTGGCTTCCTTTGAAGCAAGGGAAATCTGCTCCGATATGTCGCAGGCGGGAATAAGCTTTTCCGCTTCGGTAACGTTGTAGTTTTCAACCATAACCACTTTAAGATAGGGGCTGACCTCCGCATCGCCGTTAATAAGCTCGCTTAAGCACAGTATAAGGTGTATTATATCCTGAGCTATCACATAAGCCGGAGCGGCCTTTGCCCCGAAAATCACGGTAATAGGTTTGGAGGGCTTTTTTCCGTCCTTGATTTCAAGGTACTTGTGAATGATGTAAAGGGCGTTGAGCTGCTGACGTTTATACTCGTGAAGGCGCTTTATCTGAATGTCGAATACGGAGTTTTCGTCAATCTCAATGTTCTTGGACGTGAGAAGGTGTTCTTTAAGCTGCCTCTTTTTTATATTTTTGATTTCCAGAAGCTTGTTGAGTACTTCGGCGTCTTTTCTGAATCCCAGCAGCTTTTTAAGCTCCGAAGCGTCTTTTTTGTACCCGTTGCCTATAAGTGAGGAAATGAGAGCGGAAAGTTCGGGATTACAGTGGAGAAGCCATCTTCTGAAAGTGATTCCGTTTGTTTTGTTGTTGAATTTTTCGGGGTATATTTTGTAAAAGCCGTTAAGCTCCTCCTGCTTCAGTATATCGGTATGAAGAGAAGCAACGCCGTTAACGCTGACGCTGTAATGAATATCAATATGAGCCATATGGACGCGCTCGTCCTTGTCTATGATAAAAAGCGACTTATCGTCGTACTTTCTTCTTACCTTGTTGTCCAACACTTCTATTATCGGCATAAGCTGAGGAACTACCTGCTTAAGATAGCTGATGGGCCATTTTTCCAGAGCCTCCGCCAGAATAGTATGGTTGGTATAGGCACAGGCCTTGCTTACCGCCTCAATGGCATCGTCCATGTCCAATCCCCGCTCCGTAAGCAGCCTTATCAGTTCCGGTATCACCATTGTGGGGTGAGTGTCGTTTATCTGTATCATTGCGTAATCCGCCAGATCGTAAAGCCTGCAGCCCTTGGCGGTGCATTCGTCAAGCAGCATCTGCGCTCCCGCCGACACCATAAAGTACTGCTGGTATATTCTCAGCATACGTCCCGCGTCGTCGCTGTCATCGGGATAAAGGAACAACGTCAGGTTTTTGTCAAAGCGCTCCTTGTCGAAATTGATGCCGTCGGTTACAATGGATTCGTCCGCAGTGTCGATGTCGAAAAGGTGGAGCTTATTGGTGGTGCTGTCGTATCCCGTAACGCTGATATCGTACATTCTTGCGGTAACGGCGCCTTTTTTGAACCTTACCGTATATGTTTTGTCCGTCTTAATCAGCCAACTGTCGTCGGTGAGCCATCTGTCCGGCTGAGCGGTCTGTCTGTTGTTTTTGAACACCTGTCTGAACAGTCCGAAATGATATTTCAGACCAACGCCGTCGCCGTTAAGTCCGAGAGTCGCTATTGAGTCAAGGAAACAGGCGGCCAGTCTTCCAAGTCCGCCGTTGCCTAAGGAAGGCTCGTTCTCGATCTCCTCCACGGCGCAGATATCCTTTCCGCATTCCTTAAGCTGTCTCTTGACTTCGTCGTAAAGACCGAGATTTATGAGATTGTTGGACAGAAGCTTTCCTATAAGAAACTCGGCGGAAAAATAATAAAGCTTTTTCTTTGACTCCGGACGCTTTTTGGCCGCGGCAAGGCGCTGTACTTCGTCTAAAAGAGTGTAATAAATTTCTTCGTCTGTGCACAGGGCGGCTTCTTTTCCGTATTTTGCTTTTGTAAGCTCGGAAACGTTCATTTTAATACCTTCCTTTCATTATGTGCGCTATACTGATCTTTGGTCAAGTACAAACGATTCAAGCGGTATACCAAAGATTATTGTTTGGGATCTGATCTTGCATCAAGTCTACAACTTGAATAAAGATCAGTATTACGTTGTCGGTTCCTGTACGGCGCTGATACTATTCTGTTATTATGTTACAATTGTAATACCGTTTTTGTTTTATTTCTTGCATTATTATGCCTTTTTTTTGTACAATTCTATTCTTTTTGGAGGTTCACATGGATAACATTCAATACGGAAGCTATCGCGAACAAAAAAAGCACACTCCCGACGATTTCCCTTACAACACATATCTCTGCACAATCCCGCTGGATTTCGCCTCGGTAAAAATACACTGGCATGAGGAAGTAGAACTCATTATCGTAAAAAAAGGGGAAGGGAAAATAAGCGTCGATCTTGAGGAATACGAGGTAAAGGCGGGGGACATTGTATTCGTCCCATCCGGAAAGCTTCATTCCATCGGGCAAAAGGATGGGATGTCCATGGAATACGAAAACATAATTTTCAAATCTTCCCTTCTGTATTCGGCGGGGGAGGATCTATGCCGAAAAAGCTATATTGACCCCATATGCGGCGGAGGAATCCCCACCGCCGCGCATATTCATGGCCGCCTTTCATGTCACGGGAGCATTTCCGAGCTTGTCTCCCGTATGGACAGGCTGTGCGGAGAAAGAAAACGGGGTTATCAGCTTGCGGTAAAGGGCTGCCTTTTTCAGATAATGTACCTTCTGCTTACCGAGGGCGGCGCGGAGGAGAGATGCAAAACAAACGAACGCTCTTTGACAAAGCTTAAAATTATTCTTTCCTATATTGAGAAAAATTATCACAAACAAATTTCGGTAGAGGAAATATCGGGCTGCTGCTTTTACAGCAAGTCGTATTTTATGAGATTTTTTAAGGAGACTATGGGGATTTCCTTTGTTGAATATCTAAACAACTATCGTCTTGACGCGGCGGCGAAAATGCTGTTAAGCTCCGGTGAAAACATACTTAATATTGCCTCGGAGTGCGGATTTGATAACCTTTCGTATTTTAACAGAAGATTTAAGAAAAGGTTTGATATGACTCCGGGAGAATACAGAAGAATAGGACGGTACCGCACAATCGGCAAATGATGTCATAACAATACGGTGCGTGTATTCATAGGATAATACACGCGCCTTTTCTAATTATATTATAGCAATCCAAAAAAAGCTTATACAAAATTACAACAGTACAAAAACACACAAGCTTTGGGGGCGTTGCCCCCGTCCTTTGGACTCCCCTACTTCCCTTTCGGAGTCCGAAAGGGAAGCGGAAAGGACAATTAGTCGCTTCGCTCCTATTTGTTTATCTTTTTGTTGGATTGCTATAGAACATGTTATTAAGGTTTTCCGTGTAAAAACAATATTTTTATTGACATTCACTTTCGTTTCTGCTACAATAATAACTTGCAATATCAAAAAAGGAAAAAACAGTCATGAAAATAAGAAATAATCCCATTTATAAATCCGCGCTTCGGCTGGCGGTGCCTATGATGATACAAAACGGCATCACCAACGCGGTAGGACTTGTGGATAACGTTATGGTGGGCAGTATCGGAAGCGAGGCCATAACGGCGGTATCCATTATAAGTCAGCTTATTTTTGTTTTTAATCTGGCTATATTCGGCGGGCTTTCGGGCCCGGGAATTTATGGCGCGCAATATTTCGGTCAGAATAATATGGACGGATTCAGAAATACCGTCCGCATAAAGCACTGGATAGGAGCTGTCTGCCTTATAGGAGGGCTTCTGATTTTTAATTTTGCCGCCGAACCGCTTATTTCCCTTTATCTGAGGGGAGAAAGCGCAAACGTGGATCCTGTTCTGACAATGAGTCTCGCCAAGGAATACATGTCGGTAATGTTGTGGGGGCTTCCGTTTTTTGTTGTAACGCAAATATACGCGGGAAGCCTTAGGGAAACGGGAGACAGCATTAAGCCGATGATAGCCGGAGTTTCCTCGGTGGTGATAGATATTGTTTTCAACTACCTTCTGATTTACGGAAACTTAGGCATGCCTCGTCTGGGGGTAAAGGGCGCCGCGATAGCCACGGTTTTGGCGAGAATAGCCGAAATGGCGGTAACGGTGATCTGGACATTTGCGGCGCGTAAAAAACACACCTTTATAAAAGGATTGTATAAAACAATGTTGGTTCCGTTTTATGATATGAAGCGTATTGTAAAAAAAAGTCTGCCAATATTTTTTAACGAATTTTTATGGGCGGGAGCGATTGCCGCGCTTACACAATGTTATTCCGTAAGAAGTCTGGACATAGTGGCTGGGCTTAACATATCAAACGCGCTGTGCAATTTGCTCAACGTGGTTTTTGTTGCTTTGGGCAACGCGGTGGGCATACTGATCGGTCAGACGTTGGGCGCTTCGCAATATGAAAAAGCGAAAAAGGAGGCCTTCAGCCTTATGTGGTTTACGGGCTTTGTCTGCTTTGTACTGACGGTGATTTTGGTGGCTTTTTCGGGAATTTTTCCGGGCTTTTACAATACCACCGACGAGATAAAAGGTTATGCCACAAGCTTTATAATAATAACCGCTTTGTTTTTTCCCGTTCAAGGATTTCTCAACGCTCTTTATTTCACCTTGCGCTCAGGAGGAAAGACGTTTGTCACCTTTATGTTTGACAGCGTTTTTTCGTGGCTGATACCGGTTCCCTGCGCTTTTATCCTTTGCAATTTTACACAATTGTCTGTTTTTGCGGTGTTTGCCTTAGTTCAGGCGGCGGATCTGATTAAAGTTGGAGTGGGATATGTTTTAATCAGAAAAGGAGTATGGATCAGCAATCTTGTTGGGGAACAATAACGTTATTATTGAGAATCTGTTCCAAAAGGATACGGACGCCGATTCTTATTTTATGCTTTTGGCGAAAGGAAGTCTCAGTATATGCAGACGGATATGACGCACGGACCGATCATGAAATCAATGCTGATATTTGCCGCTCCGATGGTGCTTGGCAATCTGCTTCAGCAGTGCTATAACATTGCCGACACGCTGATTGTGGGCAGATATCTCGGCTCGGACGCTCTGGCGGCGGTAGGCTCTTCGTTTACGCTTATGACGTTCCTGACCTCAATCCTGTTGGGACTGTGCATGGGCAGCGGGGCGTTCTTTTCCATACGGTTCGGTGAAAAGGACGAAACGGGATTAAAGGACGGTATCTGCGCTTCTTTTTTGCTTATTCTGCTGCTGACCGCTGTCTTAAATATAATTGCGTTTATCCTGTTGGATAAGGTGAAAATATTCATGAATATCCCTCCCGATATCTGGGGCTATATGAGAGAATATCTCGCGGTTATTTTTTGCGGTATTTTCGCCACTTTTCTTTACAATTACTTTTCCTCCCTTTTGAGATCGGTGGGAAATTCCGTTGTGCCGCTTGTGTTTCTGGCAATTTCGGCCGTGTTGAATATCGGGCTGGACTTTCTGTTCGTATTTGGATTTAAACGCGGTACGGCGGGGGCGGCGGAGGCTACTTTAATAGCTCAGTACATCGCGGGCGTTGGGATCGCCGTTTATTCGGTAAAATATGTTCCCTATTTAAAATTTAAAAAAGGAGAGCTATGTATCCGCCGCGGGGTTATGAAGAATATCATGGGGTTTTCCATACTTACCTGTATTCAGCAATCCGTTATGAACCTGGGCATTCTGTTGGTGCAAGGTATAGTCAACAGCTTTGGGGCTTCGGTTATGACGGCTTTTGCCGCCGCAGTCAAGATCGACGCGTTTGCGTATATGCCCGTACAGGATTTCGGAAACGCGTTTTCCACGTTTATCGCTCAAAATTACGGGGCAAAAAAGCCGGAAAGAATTCGCCGGGGATTAAAGTATGCCGCTGCAGTGTCGATAATCTTCTGTGCCGTAATATCCGCAGCCATATGGATATTTGCTCGGCCTCTGATGGAATTGTTTATAAACGCGAAGGAAACGGCAGTTATCGCGGAGGGTGTGCGTTATCTGCATATTGAGGGGAGCTTTTACTTTGGCATCGGCTGTCTGTTTCTGCTGTACGGGTTTTATCGGGCGTTGGGCAGACCCCGTATGTCGGTGGTGCTTACCGTATTGTCTCTCGGTACGCGCGTTCTTTTGGCGTACCTGCTGTCGGCCGTTCCCGAAATTGGAGTGACGGGGATATGGTGGTCGGTGCCAATAGGCTGGCTTCTCGCAGACGCGGTGGGTATAGCCTGTTATGTAATCGGAAAGAAAAGTCTGTTATCCTATGAGTACAAGCTCTGAAACAAATTCCGAAAAGTGCACAAAAATTTGCATATACAGCTTTTGAGAGGATTATTTGTGCATATGTGCACAATTTATATACGAAATCGATATTATCGGTTTTTGCCGTTTCCTGCTGCTTGTTACGGACAGACTAATACTATGCCTTGTTTGAAAAATCGGAAACGCCGTCTTTTCGCCCCAAACGGTCATCTTCCGCGTCAAAAAGCCTCGCCAAACGACTGTTTGATACTAATTCCTGATCAAAGTACAGACAAATTTTGTTGTCGATCGGGAATTAGTATGACTGCGTTTTTTTCCTTGAAGCTAACCATTTTGGGTCAAAAATCCGTCATTTCCTCTATTTTCAAACAAGCCTTAATTGCAGACTCGATTAAAGATTGATATAAAGGCGATACCGCGTTATTTTCAGCGGTATCGCCTTGTTGGTTTATTATCCATTATATATCAGTGATTTTCACAGTCTTACCATATACCCGGCGTTCTTCATCTGAAGACGTAATTTGTCGGAAATAAGCGCTATAAATTCCGAGTTGGTGGGTTTTCCCTTGCTATTCCTTATAGTGTATCCGAAATAGGAGTTCAGGACATCCACGTCTCCTCTGTCCCATGCCAATTCGATGGCATGGCGTATGGCGCGCTCAACTCTTGAGGGCGTAGTTTTGAATTTCGCGGCTACGCTCGGATACAGCAGCTTTGTGATACAGTTTATCATCTCAGTGTTTTCCACACTCAGCATAATGGCGTATCTTAAAAAATGGTATCCTTTTATGTGAGCAGGTATTCCTATCTGATGTATTATATCGGTAACAATACATTCCAGATCCTGCTGATCGGATGTTTCTTTAAAGGCGTCTTCAATGTTGATGTTCACCGAGCTGTTGTGTTCCCCGGCTTCGGATATGGCTTTAATAAGCTTGCTGACATCAAAGGGCTTCACAAGGAAACCGCCTGCGCCAAGGTATATAACTTCTTCCTTTACCGAAGGCATTTCCTGATCTGCGGTTACGATAATAACAGGGAGCTCGCCTATCTTTTTTAGTTCCCTGATTAATCCCGCCGCGTCAAGTCCCGGCATTTTTGCTTCAATGATCATTACGTCGGGCATGGAATATTCCCTTACATATTGGAGAAGGATCATTCCATTGGCTTTTCTTGTTACGGCGAACGCTCCCGCGGATTTAAAGGTGTTTGCCCACGATATGCCCTGATCGGGTATATCGTTGCCGATGAGAATTTTTAAACTGTTCATAAATTTTCCTTCCTAAGTCCGTTGATCATTCATGAGAAAATGAAGAGTGAAGAAATTTTAACGCTCATAAATGATACAACCTGCTTGAACCAAAAATGTAAAATATATTTTTTTCGTAAAAATCCTTTACAATGCGGAAAATCCAAGCTGTTTTCACGCTATTGTCACTAATTTTCACAAAAAAAACACACATTTTAATTCAATCCTGCTTTATTGTAATAACCGCTCTGCATATGGCTTGTACGCCAAACGAGCGGTGCGTTATACCGTTCCGGACTCTGATTTCTTATAAACTCGGAATTGCCGAAAGCTTCCGGGACGGTATTTGAGGTATAATCTCCGAGCAAGCCTGTATCTTTATCGGAGATATGCGTAAAAATATTTTTTGATTTTGTTTTCCCCGGTAAGAATAATATTTTCTCGCCCGTATTCTTTTATATATCCCTCCTTTTTTACGGACTCGGTCATACGTATTCCTTCGCTTGTCCATTTAAATAATAGCACATTATTTGACAGAATCAAAGTGAATTTAATAAGTTTAGTAAAAAAAGTTTTCAATTTATCTTATTTAAAAAAAATCTCCAAAAAAACCGCGTTTATAGGAAAAATAAAAGCGGTTTTTTAAAAAACAAAGTTTTAAATTAGGATAAGAATCAAAACATATATTGTGTATTTTTGGCGCATATGAAATAGTTATAATACTTCACCGCGAAAAATGTAGAATTTACGCAGCCTGTCCGGATATGTTTTCAGAATCCAATCCGGCCGAAATTTTGTACATATTCTCAGCAAAGACCGCATAACCGCGAGAAATGTCATTTACAAAAACGTGAGTTACCGCACCCACCAGCTTGCCGTTCTGAATGATGGGGCTTCCGCTCATACCCTGAACTATTCCGCCTGTTTTTTGGAGCAGTCTTTCATCGTCAATCCTTATAACCATATTTTTTACCGCCGTACCGCTGTTGTAATCCACCTTTTCGATAACTATCCCGAAGCATTCGGGGGTCATACCGTTTACCGTGGTCAGAATAACGGCGCTGCCTATTTCTATTTCCTGCTTGAAAGCCATAGGGAGCCGTTCTCCGTCGGGAACGGAATTGGTGTGACCGAATACTCCGCAGTCGGTGTTAATCAGTATATCGCCGCTGGCGGAGGCGGACATAAAACTGCCGCAAAGCTCGCCCGGCCGTCCGTTGACGCCCTTGACCACATTGTTTATACATACCGGCACCGTTTCGCCGTGCGCCAAGGGTAAAAGCGCTCCCGTATCCGCGTCGCATACCGAATGTCCCAGACCGCCGTAGGTCATATTCCTTTTGTCGTAATAGGTGAGCGTACCTATACCCGCGCAGCTGTCTCGCGTCCATATTCCCAATTTATATATTCCGTCGCCTTTTGATTTTTCCGGAGTAAGCTGAAGAGTAAGTTTTTCTTCACCACGTACCACCTTAACCTCTGTCCTGTCATAATTGAGCTGTACGGCGTCGCTTAACTGCGCCGCTGTTTCCGTTTTAACGCCGTTAACCGAAACTATAATGTCGCCCGTCATAATACCGCCCTCTTTAGCGGGGGAACGAAAGCCGTTAACTCCTTCCACTCCGCCGTATTCGGTAACCATAACGCCATCGGTTAGCATTTTTAAACCGAAGGCTTCGCCGGAAGGCGTTAAAATAGGAGTATCGGTCTGTCTCACTTTCACGTCTTTTATGGGTATAATACCGTAAAGCATAACAGTCATATCATAAACATTTTTTTCGCCCGTCGAGGCGGTTATTGCCCCGCCCTCGTTAATGACGCTTACATTAGGATAGGCTCCGAGGGTAAAGCCGCTGATATCCGTTTTCTCACGGTAAAAATTGTCGGGTATCACGACGGTATAGAAGCTCACCTGCATAAATAATACTACCGTCAATGATACCAGACAAAAATATATCAAATATAAAAATTTTTTCATAATTTTCATATATAAATTTTACCTTTCTTTTGCTGAATTGAGTGTGATTTTTTCAAGAACATAACTAATATCTGCAAAAGTTTTTTCTTTTATAATAGGAAGTTTTTAAAATTTTATATTGCCTTTTTTACAAAATTATGCTATCATTTAAGGAACACTTGAAAGAAAGGCGGACTGTAAAATGAAAATTGCCATAAATATTTTAAAGGTTCTTGAAATTATTATGACGGCGATCTGGGGAATAGTATTCGGAATTTTAACTCCCCTTGCCTTGATGTCGGGAGAGATAGTGGTGAACGAAATTGCTAATCACTATATATTGAAGGTATGGATAATAAACTCGGCGGTATGCTACTTTGCGGGAACTCTGATTCTGATGCTGAAGCTGTATAAAACCGCTTTGTGCTTTCACACCGTGGGACTTATAGGTTCTCTGTTTATTTACGGTACTTTCAGGGGCATTTATAATGGAGTAAACGCGGAAAATCCTTCGGTGCTGTACATGCCGGTAATTTTTATAACCTTTTTAACCCTGGCTATAACCGTAATAGCAAATTACGGAAAAATAAACGAACGTCTCACAGCGGCGAGAGAAAAGAAATATGAAGCTTCACCGTCGGTTCTCGGCGGAGAATACGAATTTAAAGAAAAAAAAAGAAAATGAAAGGAAACATAGATGTACGATTACGTATTATTCGATCTTGACGGCACCGTAACCGATTCCTTTGAGGGTATAACTAACTGCGTATGCTATGCCTTGGATAGCTTCGGAATACATATATCCGATAAAACCGAGCTTGCCTGCTTTATCGGACCGCCTTTGTTTGAACAATTTAAATTTTTTGCGAAATTTAACGATAGGGAAGCGGAGAAAGCGGTAAAAAAATATCGGGAAAGGTATTCCGTTACAGGTTGGAAGGAATGTATGCTTGTCGAAGGTACGGAGGAGCTTTTGAAAAATCTAAAGAAACGCGGAAAAACAGTGGCTTTGGCTACTTGTAAACCTGAAAAGTACGCCAAAATGATTCTGGACTATTTTAACATTTCCGTATATTTTGATTTTATAGGCGGGTCTGAGCTTGACACAAAGAAAAGAACCGCTAAACACGACATAGTGGAATACGTGATATCTAATCTGGATATAAGCGCGCAAAATAGGAAAAAGACCGTTATGGTCGGAGATACCTTCTATGATATCGACGGAGCAAAATCGGCGGGCATCGCTTCAATAGGCGTACTTTTCGGTTATGGAACAAAGGAAGAACTTGTGGCACACGGCGCGGATTATACCGTAAATAATATGAGGGAAATCATAAATATAATTTAACCAAAAAATAACTCGAATACTCCTGTAAAAACGCGAAAAAATAATATCAGCCGCAAGAAAAAACAGCGATTGATTTTTAAAACGAATTTTATAAAATTGAAAGCGGTTTTTTCGCAGTCTAAGCGGCAAAAAAATTTCACTGCGTAATACCGTTTTCGGTCGGCGTATGAATAACTGATACGGAATTACGAAAATCGGTGTTTATATTATTCTCAAATTAAAAAAGATCATCAGCTTGAAAAAACTGAGAAAACGGCTTTTTGCCCACGGCGCTCGGGATTTCCCCCGTCGCTCAGTAGGAAAGGTGGATAATAAAATGGGAACAGAATTTGCAAACCGTTCTATTGAATGTACGATAAACAATTGCAAGCATCACTGCTGCTGCGATAATTACTGCAGTCTGGAAAAAATAAAGGTAGGAACTCACGAGACCGATCCTACCGTTATTCCCTGTACCGACTGCCAGTCCTTTGAACTGAAAAAGGGCTGCTGCTAAAAACGGATTTTCCGATAAATACTATCTCCAGATCAGAATGAATTCAAAATTTCATTTTCATCCGTGAATAGTCCTTTAAGCGTGTTTACAATTTAATATTTTATTGGAATAAATTCCGAGAAAAAAGACCGTGTTCCCGCCGTATAAGCGGAAACGCGGTCTTTTGCTCCAATTGCCGTAAAATTAAGCCGACGTATTGATGTTATACCAATCTATAATCAGGTTGCGGATTCAAGGGAAGACCGCGCTGCGCATACGCTTGCATCTTTTCCGTCATTTTTGCCCAAAACTCCTTGAAATACGCCGATATTCCTTCATCGGATTTATACAAGCTGACGAAAAATCTGACGGCGCAATCCGCACACAATTCATATTGGAACAGTTTCTTAACAGTGCTTATGGTGATATACTAATTGCCGATCAATAGTATAGACAAATTTTGATGTCGATTGGCGATTGTTGCCTGGGGTGTATTTGAAAATAAATGAAATGACGGATTTTTGACACAAAATGGTTGGCTTAAAGAAAAAAACGCAGTCAAACCGTCGTTTGGCGAGGTGTTTTAACGCAGAAGATAACCGTTTGGAGGTCGACAAGACGGCGTTTGCGATTTTTCAAACATGCCATAGAATTACTCTGTATCTATATAACGTTCGATATATTCGTTAACCGTCAGGAATTCCCCCGTTTCCTCATAAACCTTATGAATATTTTCCGCATGCTTTAATCCCACGAATCTATAATGCCACGGCTCATAGATAAATCCGGTAATATTCTCCTTGCCCTTCGGATAGCTGAGAATAAATCCGTATTTCCACGAATTGTCAACAAGCCAGTCAAACTGCGGCAGTTTTTCAAAGCTTTCGTCCAGATCGCTGTGAGTGCTCCAGTAATCGTTTGACACTATATCCATTGCGAGTCCGGCATTGTGTTCGCTGTGGCCGGGAAGAGCGATTTCCTTTTCCGCCTGTATTTTGGCTTCCTCCTGTGAATAGCCTTGACTTATCAGGTTGTTTATGTAGCTTTCCATATTCTGCGCCTGTTTTTCCACGCTTCGGTAAGAAGAGGTAACGAACAGTCCCACGTTTTGCGCCGCCGCTTCATTTAGCATCTCAATAGCGTAGTCCGCGCAGCGGGAATCTAACGTGCGTTCTCCTGCCACTGCCTTTGTTTCTACGGTAAAATCGGCGGGAAGCGGGTTGTCGTTTCCGATAACGTATAAAGCCCAGTCCTCTTCGGCGTTGTACGGAATTTTAATCACGGAGTCTGCCGGAGTTGTCTCTTCGGGCTTTACGATGTTGGTGGGAATATTTATTCCCGCAACATTTCCGCTTACTCCCATATTCGTTGAGGAAACGGAGGAGCTTTCGCTTTCCTTTGCCGATGAGCCGGAATTTACGGTAGGTGTCGTTTCTGATCCGCTCTCAGTCGGCGGGGGAGCGGATCCCTTACAGGAGCCTACCGCCGCCATTAAAACCAGCAATATCACTATCCCAACCGCAAGTACCGACAGAAATCCGAGATAAGCGGTGGAACTGTTGTTTTTCTTTTTATTTTTCTTTCTTTGCTGAGCTGACATTGTTTTTTCCTTTCGTTTTTAGAAACCGTTCCAATAGGAAAGGTGTGCGGATTTTCAAGCATATTTTGTTGATGACAAGGCAAAAATTCGCAGGCGGACTGTCGCCCGTCAAGGATTTTTAACGCAGCCAGCGGCAAAATATGCCGCAATTTCTATTGGAACAGTTTCTTAATGCCTTTATTTTTTCAATACGCCGCTGATAACTCCGCCGCCCAAAACGACGTCCCCGTCATAAAAAACCACTCTCTGTCCTTCGGCAATCGCCCTTTGCGGCTGTTCAAAGATAACGCGTGCGGTATCCGATGACAAAGGAATCACCCTGCAAGGGGACTCTTTCTGACTGTAACGTGTTTTGGCGAAACAGTCCGTTTCTTTTTCCATTTGCCTTCCCGCTGTCCAGCTTATCTTTGAGGCTGTCAGCCCTTCCGAGAAAAGTTCT
>Ga0137308_101720_pt1 | contig 18800 bp, 13 predicted proteins | sample Inofrocosms_June_FD_97181 | JGI IMG/M metagenome (GOLD analysis project Ga0137308, IMG submission 97181) | Mouse cecal microbial communities from Vienna, Austria - N-Acetylneuraminic and N-Acetylglucosamine D2O microcosms_June | ecosystem: Host-associated > Mammals > Digestive system > Large... | reverse complement strand
ACCAACCGGATCCGGGAGACCCTTTCCTACATGCCCTACGCGGAGCTGGTCTTCATTTCCGCGGTCACCGGCCAGCGCATGAGCCGTCTCTTCCAGCTCATCGATATGGTACGGGAGAACCAGACCCTGCGGGTAGCTACGGGTGTTCTCAACGAGATCATGACCGAGGCTGTGGCATTGCAGCAGCCGCCCTCTGATAAGGGCAAACGCCTGAAGCTGTTTTATATGACCCAGGTGGCGGTGAAGCCGCCGACCTTTGTAATCTTTGTAAATGACAAGGAGCTGATGCATTTTTCCTATGTGCGTTACCTGGAGAACCGCATCCGCGAGGCTTTTGGTTTCCGTGGAACGGCACTGAAGTTTCTGATCCGTGAGCGTTCCGGAAAGGAGTAAACATGGAACGAATTATCTGCCTGGTTATGGGATACTGCTTTGGTCTGTGTCAGACCGGTTATTTCTATGGGAAAATGCACCAGATGGACATCCGCAACTATGGAAGCGGCAATTCCGGAAGCACCAATGTGCTGCGGGTCATGGGAGTGAAGGCGGGACTCATTGTCTTCATCGGAGACTGTTCCAAGATGATCCTGGCCTGCCTTTTGACCCGGCATCTGTTCCGGGAGCAGCCGGATCTGATCTATCTGTATCTGCTTTACACAGGCTTTGGCGTGATCCTGGGACACAATTTCCCGTTTTTCATGGGATTTAAGGGAGGCAAGGGGATCGCGGCCTCTGCGGGACTTTTAGCCGCCACAGACTGGAGAGTCATGCTGGTGTGTCTGGTAGTCTTTGCGTCAGTGGTGGCAGTGACCCGCTATGTATCCCTGGGATCCATTCTGGTGATGCTTATCTTCATGGCCTGGATGATCTTCTTCGGATATAAGGGGGATTATGGGATCCGTGACGGGAGTCTGCCGGAGTTTTCTGCCATGGCCCTTGTCATCGGCGGCATGGGAATCTGGAGACACCGCAGCAATATCAAACGTCTGCTGACCGGGACTGAGAACAAGATCGGGGCAAAGAAAAAGGAGTGACATCATGGCAAAAATCAGTATTATGGGAGCAGGGACCTGGGGTATGTCCCTGGCCAGCCTGCTGCATGGCAATGGTCATGAGATAGCAGTATGGTCTGCCGTGGAGAACGAGATCATTTCCATGAAGGAAACCCACCGGGTGAAGAATCTTCCAGATCTGGTTCTGCCGGAGGATATGGTATTTACATGCAGTCTGGAGGAGGCTATGAGCGGCAGGGATATGCTGGTCATGGCTGTTCCTTCCATCTATGTGCGCCAGACAGCCAGGCGGATGGCCCCTTACTGCCGGTTCGGACAGCTGGTTGTCAATGTAGCCAAGGGCATTGAGGAGTCGACCCTGATGACCCTGTCTGCGATCCTGGAGGAGGAGTTTTTGGAGGCCAATGTGGCGGTGCTGTCCGGCCCCAGCCATGCGGAGGAGGTGAGCCGGGGGCTTCCGACCACCTGTGTGGCAGGCGCCCGCAATCAGCGGACTGCCGTCTACATCCAGAACCTGTTTATGAGTCCCGTATTCCGTGTCTACACCAGCCCGGATATTCTGGGGATCGAGATCGGGGGCGCCCTGAAAAATGTTATCGCCCTGGCAGCGGGGATTGCCGACGGCCTGGGCTTTGGCGACAATACCAAGGCGGCCCTGATTACCCGTGGGATCTATGAGATCATGGCCCTGGGGACAGCTATGGGCGGAAAGCCCCAGACCTTTGGCGGTCTGTCTGGAATCGGTGACCTGATCGTAACCTGTGCCAGTATGCACAGCCGGAACCGTCGGGCAGGAATCCTGATCGGAAAGGGATATTCCATGCAGGAAGCCATGGATGAGGTCCAGATGGTAGTGGAGGGTGTCTACTCGGCCAAAGCCGGATATGGTCTTGCACAGAAGTATGGGATCGAGATGCCTATTGTGGAGGAGGTCAATCAGGTGCTCTTTGAGGGAAAGGCGGCAAAGGACGCGGTTCTGGATCTGATGCAGCGTCACCGGAAAAATGAGAGCAGTGATCTGCCATGGCCACAATGACACCGGCAGCTTTCCACATGGGGCGGATGCCCGATGCTTCCTGTCTGGCTGCGCCAGACAGGAGGATGTGCCTTGTGAATTAATGATTTTGTTATTTTCCAGGAAACTGCCGGTAAGTGCCTGGAGCTGGAATGCAGAGGGAGAAATACATGGAAACAGGAAAGGGGACCGTTGTCCCGGAAAGGAAGCGGTTTTGGGGATGGACGGGGAGCTGGCCTGCCGTTGCTGCCGGGATTATTCTGGCGGTTCTGGCAGAGCTGGCCCTTGCCTGGTATGGAACAGGACGGGGATATGGAATAGAGGACCAGGGCCGCGGTCTGGAGCCGTCGGTTATTGTGGATTATGAAATTGAAGATGGCCGTTTCAGGGCGGCAGGGGAGGTGCCGATGATTCTGTTCCAGACGGAAGAGAGTCCTGGGCACATTCATTTTATCTTCCAGGAACCTTTAAAAAAGGATACAATGGTGTTTCTCTACTATGAAGAGGATCCGTCGGCCCATTTTGACCGGTTCAGCCGGAAGGAACGGTATATGATGGAGGGGACAAGGGAGGCGGCCCTGACGGTGCCTGCCGGGGATTTTCACAGCTTCCGGCTGGAGATCCGGGGGGATTTTGTCCCGGAGCAGGTCCGGCTGGTTCCGGCGGTGCCGGCAGGAGAGATCACTGCCGGGATGGTGCTGGGGCAGGTGAAGCCCTGGCGGATGGCGGTCATGGGAGTCTTTCTGGCAGCGGGGCTGTATCTGTGGCAGGGCAGGCGCTTGGCAGACAGACAAAGGGCCGTCAGACCGGCAGTGTCTGGAGGTACAGGGGCAGACGGGGCCGGACGCCGGATCTGGCTGGATCTGGTCCGCTCCCTGGCAGCGGTTCTGGTGATCATTGTCCATGTGACAGAACCGGCAGTCCTGATTCTGCCGCCCGGGTCCAGGCTGCATCTGGCGGCCAGGGCCATTTCCCTGGGCGCTTTATCCTGCAACCTGCTGTTTGTACTGATCAGCGGAGCACTGCTTCTGCCCTGGAAGGAGGAGCCGGTCGGGGTCTTTGTGCAAAAAAGGCTCATGAGCGTGGTGCTTCCACTGGCTGTCTATGCCTGTTTTTATGTGCGCCTTATGTGTATTACACGAACCGGGGCAGCTACCTGGATCTGGTATTATCTGCGGATGGTGGCTGGCGGAACCCTGGTGGAGGCGCCTCATCTCTGGCTGGTGTATGTGCTGGCGGGCCTTTACCTGCTGGTGATTCCCTTCCGGTATATGTTGAGGAAGCTTCCTGAAAAGATGGAAAAGCTGCTGACCGTGACGATTCTTGCGCTGCTGGCGGTACGCACGGCGTCCCTCTGGTCAGGGCAGATGGTGGGGATCAGCTGCTTTCTGGGGGACTGGCCGGGGATCTTTCTGCTGGGATATTTTCTCACCAGGGACTGGATGCGCAGGTATGACAGGCTTCTGGTGGCCGGCGGCGCGGGAGCCTTTGTCCTGGCCTTCTGGCTCCAGGGGTTCCGCCCGGATTACAAGGAGATCGTCTGTAACCAGTCGATCCTGATGACCTCTATGTCTATGGCGGTATTTGTGACGGCTCTGGGGATGGAGCGGTGGCTGGCGCCCCTGGCCCGGATGCTTAAGGTTTGCAGCCGTTACAGCTATCAGGTGCTTCTGGTTCACTGGTTTGTGCTGGGGAATTTTATCTATAATGGGTGGATGTCATCCCAGATGCCCGGAGTGGTGCAGGTGGCCCTGCCTGTGCCGGTGTGTCTGGCGCTTTCCCTGGGAATCGCAGCCGTGACGGACCTTCTGGCGGTGAAGGTACTGGACAGGGGGCTTGTAAAGCTGGGAGAGGTATTGAAGAAAGGTAACAGCGAGGGGTAACCGGTTAAGAAAAACGTAAGACAACGTAAGCTGCAGATGACTTGTTTTTCCATTTCTGGTGAATATAATAGAGGGGTAGCTGTTCCGATTGACATCAGAAGGAGGCAGAAGTTATGAGACGGAAAATTTTTGCGAGGCTTGCAGTGTTTGCTCTGGCTGCAGCTGCCCTGGCCGGAGCCTGCAGGATAGAGAGCCGGGCAGATACGGTGCCGGCTGCAGACGGTGCCGTGGCCGAAAGCGGGGCAGAGCCGGTGAAGCCGGCGCCTACGGAATTCGCGCATATTATGACCTGCGCCATCGGCGGGGACGGACAGATCGCGGTGGACGGGCAGATGAAAGGCACCTGGTCGGACCCGGCTTACTATGATAATTATCTGTACCTGTTTGAGTTAAAGCCTTATGAGGATGATCTCACAGGAAGAAGTGATTACATCGGCTGGATCACCAAGGGGGATGCCCTTTCCTTCCGGGTACCCTTAAATCTGGGGACGGAGGAGGACCGGCTGTATTCCAAGTTCGTGGTGGCCGTGTTCGACGGGCAGCAGTATACCCAGGTCAGCAATACAGCCTATGTGACCAACCCGGAGGCGGTGGCAAAGAACAAGGATGCCTACCGGATGGCCCAGAACAAGAAGGGACTGCTGATTGAGACCACACCCGGCATGGTGGCCGACGCCTTTGAACTGGGCGTGAACCATGTGAATGTGAATATTCCCTTTAACCGGCTTCTGGGATCCGGCATTGATTACACCTATGATGGGAAAACCTATCATTTTAACAAAGATCTGGTAAGTACCTACGATACGGTGATCCGCCGGATGTCCGAGAAGAGCATGACCGTCACGGCGATCCTGCTCAATGACTGGAATGACAGCACCCCCCAGCTGATCTATCCGGGAGTATCGAAGCAGGCCGCCGGACGTGCGCTGTATTACGGGTTCAATGCATCCACTCCCGAGGGATATGAGACCATCAAGGCCATTGCCTCTTTTCTGGCGGAGCGTTACGGCAGCATGGCTTCCCCCTACGGAAAGGTATCCAACTGGGTCATCGGCAATGAGATCAATAACCAGTACTGGAACTATATGGGAGAGATGGGCATCGACCAGTATGTGAAGGAGTATGAGCGGGCCTTCCGGGTCTTCTACACAGCCATCAGGAGCACCAACCAGAATGACCGGCTGTTCTTCTCCACGGATTATTACTGGAACTCGGCTTCCCCCGACGGCCCTTACAGTTATCCGGCCCGCCAGTTCATCGACAAATTCGCGGATCTGGCCGGAGCAGGGGGCCCCATGGACTGGGGGCTGGCTTACCATCCTTACCCGGTGCCCATGACGGAACCGGAGTTCTGGGATGATGACCAGACCGGCCAGGTGACGGGAGATATCAATACACCCATCCTGAATTTGAAGAATCTCCAGGTTCTCACCGACCATATGCAGGAGACACAGCTGCGGCAGGCGGACGGCTCGGTGCGCCATATCATTCTTTCGGAGCAGGGCTTTACCTCCACCAGCGCCACACGTGGTGAGGACCAGAACCTGCAGGCAGCGGCCATTGCCTATGCATACTACATTATTGACAGCAACCCCTATATTGACGCCTTTATCATGAGCCGTCAGGTGGACGCGCCGCCGGAGGTTGCCGCGTCCCAGTCCTATGGTCTATGGAAATGCGATATGAGTCAGCCTGATAATATCGTGGCCACCAGCCGCAAAAAGTCCTGGGAGGTATATAAGAATATCGATATCCGTACCCGTACCCTGGAGACTACGGAATTCGCCAAGGCGATTATCGGAATCAGCAACTGGAGTGATGTGATCCCCAACTTTAAGTGGAAGCGGCAGGAGAACGGGAACTGATTACATTTGGCCCGGATGAACACGGCATAGCAGGCGGTGTTCATCCGGGCCAAATCTCTGGGAACTGTAACGGACTGTTGCGAAAGGAAAGTATTTCTTTACCACTGGAATGCGAAAAAGCTTGACAAGATTTTTCTATGCATCTATAATTATTTTCAGCCTAAAGGCTTGACTTTCCGGGTATGGAAAGTCATTTGTGTATTCCGGGAGTTTCGGGAAATCTGCTTTGGAAGTATGTTTTCATGAAGGATTTTTCGGGACTTTGGGAGTAACTACATTTAGAAAGAGGAGGAAACAAGTTATGAGAAAATTTGTCTGTTTAGGTTTAGCCGCAGCTATGGCTGCTTCTCTGACTGCCTGTGGCGGAAGCAGTTCTTCAGGCACGGCTACTACCGCAGCCGCGACCCAGGCTTCTTCAGGTACTGGGACAGAGACCGCTGCAGGTGACGCTGAGGGCAGCGCAGCCGCAGAGGGCGGAGTAATCAAGCTTGGTGTTATGGGTCCCCTGACCGGTCCGGCAGCTGCTTACGGCGTAGCCGTGGTCAATGGTGCGGATCTGGCGGTGAAAGAGATCAATGCTGCCGGCGGTATCAACGGCATCCAGATCGAGCTTAATGCCCAGGACGACGAGCATGACCCTGAGAAGGCTGTGAACGCCTACAATACCCTGAAGGACTGGGGCATGCAGATGCTGGTAGGCGCTACCACCTCCAAGCCCTGTATCGCAGTAGCAGCAGAGTCTGAGGCAGACAATCTGTTCCAGATCACGCCCTCTGGCTCCGCAGTAGAGTGTGCGGCGGCTGATAATGTATTCCGCGTATGCTTCTCCGATCCGGCCCAGGGTACCGCATCGGCCCAGTATATCGGTGAGAATAAGCTGGCTACCAAGATCGGCATCATCTACGACAGCTCCACAGAGTACTCTGCCGGTATCCGGGAGTCCTTCGTGGCAGAGGCTGCCAGTCAGGGTCTGGAGATCGTTGCAGACGAGGCATTTACAGCTGATACAAACACGGATTTTTCCGTACAGCTTGACAAGGTTAAAGAGGCCGGCGCAGAGCTTCTGTTCCTGCCTATCTACTATCAGGAGGCTTCCGTGATCTTAAAGCAGGCTTCTGACAAGGAGTTTGCTCCCATCATCTTCGGTGTGGACGGTATGGATGGTATTCTGTCTGTAAAGAACTTTGACCCTTCTCTGGCTGAGGATGTTATGCTTCTGACTCCTTTCTCCGCAACAGAGGAAGGCAGCAAGCAGTTTACAGCAGACTATGTAGCAGCTTACGGCATTGAGCCAAACCAGTTCGCGGCAGATTCCTATGATGCGGTATATGCTATCAAGGCCGCTGCCGAGAAGGCCGGCATCACTGCTGATATGGATGCTTCCGCCATCTGCGATGCTATGAAGACCGCTATGACCGAGATCTCCATCGATGGTCTGACCGGCGACGGGATGACCTGGGATGCTGCTGGCGAGACCGGCAAGGCTCCCAAGGCTGTGAAGATCGTTAACGGCGTTTACGAGATGCAGTAAAACGGTAACAGTTCAATGGGTATCTGAACTGTTACGTAAAATGCACATCTGTTAGTTGACTGACACAATAAAAGTATAGTTCACAAAAAGCCTGCAGAAAGCAAAGTTGTTGTACTTTCTGCGGGCTTTTGCCGGTTTTACTGTAAACATTCATTGATCCATGCGATAAAGCTTTCGTCGGAATCCCCTGTCCGGATACGCCAGCCAGAGCGTGTCTGAAAATTCATCCCCGCCATCTCCACAAACTGTGACACACATCTGCCAGAAAACAATTTCCAAACACGCTCTAATCATTTTTAGGATAACCCACATATGTTAAAATTAAGTGAATTTCCAGTTTTAGAAATTTGGATTTATCACAGAAGACCATTAATTTGGTGTAACAGTTCAGGGAGTATCTGAACCGTTACGATCCGGTTTGGAGAGTTATCGTGAGGGGACAGTTCTTTTTGACTTTATAGGATATTAATGGTATAATATGAACACTTGGCGAGGTATTTTCGAGCTTAGTGTGAATATATGACCACTTAGCGGGATGCTTCCTTATAGAAACAACAATCAGGGTATTCTGTCAATGATGAATAAAGAACAAAAACAAACCATACAAGGACGCCGGATTGCCCTGCTGCTCCCCGTCCTGCTTATTTTCTGTATTCTTGGCGGAGTTGTCTATACAGTCTCTGCCAAGATCCAGCGGGAGATGTCTGCATCTGCCGTATCCAATTTAACTGAGAGTCTGGATCTGATTAAAGGAACGATTGAAGCGGTTCTCGGCAAAGAAGCGGAATTTCAGAAGATGATTGCCCGGGAGCTTTCTGTAATTGATGATCCGGACACTTTCATACGCACTTATAACCGGAACCGGACCATGGTGCGGCTTTCCCTTGTTCCGGAGGGAGAGACGGAAGGTGTATCCAATGTGGGAGAGGTATTTTCCGCACGGGAGCTGGACTTTTCTGCCGGAAAGACAGTGGCGGATCTGCCCGTTTCCCAATCCTATGTCAATTCCATGGGAACCTGGGCCTATACCATCCAGTGTCCGGTGGAGAAGGACGGCAGGGAGATTGCCACCTTTTATGCCGAATATGCTTACACTTCCTTTGAAGAGGCTCTGCCGGGACGTTTTTACAACAACAATGCCCTGCTTTATATCATGGATACCTCCAGCCAGCGGCTTGTGTTAAATCCAAGGGGAATAGGAGAGCGGGATGCGGGTCATGTGAATCTGGAGGATTTCTACCGTGCCAACCGGATCATGGCACCGGAGATCCAGGAGGAGGTGGCCAGGAATATCAGAGAAGGAAAGAATGTCCTGTTCTACCATGACATCCGCAACAAGGACTCCCTGATCTTTATGTGGGCAGTCAATGACGGTTCCCTGTATCTGATCGGACATGTACCGGTGGAAGCCGTCCAGCAGGAGGGCCGTACCGTGAACCAGAATATCCTGCTGGTGGTGGCCGTGATGCTGCTTGCCTTCGGATTCTGCTGTGTTTTGTATTTCGGCAATGAGAGGCAGCAGGGCCGGATCCGCAGGGAGCGGGAACGGGAACGGGAGATCCACAGCAGACAGCTGGCGGAGGCTTTGCAGGCAGCCCAGGTGGCAAACACCTCCAAGACCATGTTTCTTTCCAATATGTCCCATGATATCCGTACTCCCATGAATGCCATTCTGGGCTTTACCACCCTTCTGGCCAGGGACGCAGACAATCCCGTGAAGGTCCGGGAGTACACCAAGAAGATCACCGCCTCAGGCCAGCACCTGCTAAGCCTGATCAATGATGTGCTGGATGTATCCAAGATCGAGAGCGGGAAGGCGGTTCTGACGATCGGGGAGTTCAGTCTCAGCAGCATGATCGCGTCAGTGGATGCCATCATCCGTCCTATGGCCAGAGCCAGGGGACAGTCCTTTGAAGTGACTGTGACCGGAGTCAAGCATGAGGAACTGGTGGGCGATGAAACAAGACTTAACCAGATTCTGATCAACCTGCTTTCCAATTCGGTGAAATATACCCAGGAGGGAGGCAGGATCTGGCTGCGCATCATCGGACTGGAGCAGAGATCCCGCCAGTATGAGCACATCCGCATTGAGGTGGAGGACAACGGATATGGCATGACGCCGGAGTATCTGAAGGTGATCTTTGACGCCTTTACCCGGGCGGAGAACAGCACCACCAACAAGGTCCAGGGAACAGGCCTGGGCATGGCCATCACCAAGAATATTGTGGAGCTTATGGGAGGAACCATAACCGTTACCAGCCAGGTGGGAGAGGGAAGCCTGTTCCGGGTGGAGCTGGAGCTGCGGACCGCAGACGGGAAGGCCAGGGAGCAGTTCTGGAAAGACCATGGAGTATCGCGGATTCTGGCAGTGGACGATGACCAGGATATTCTGGAAAGCATCCGGATGCTGATGGAGAATACCGGAGTCCGGGTGGATACCTGTACCGGCGGGGAAGAGGCCGCAGATATGGTACGGACGGCCGTAAGCGCTGAAGACGGATATGATGCGGTCCTGCTTGATCTGGAAATGCCAAAGACCGGCGGTATTGAGACCGCCCGACAGATACGTCCCATGCTGCCGGAGCATGTGCCCATCCTGATTCTGACTGCCTGCGACTGGGATGGTCTGGAGGATACGGCCAGCCATGTGGGAATCAACGGTTTTCTCTCCAAGCACTTTTTCGTGTCTGCTTTTAAGGAGAAGATTCTGGAGGTCCAGGCGGAAGCGGGCAGGGAGGAACCAGCAGGGGAAGCCGGAGACGGCAGTCTGGAGGGCTGCCGGTTCCTGGTTGCCGAGGACAATGAGATCAATGCGGAGATTCTGTCCGAGCTGCTGGATCTGGAAGGAGCCTCCTGCGAGATTCTTGAGAACGGAAAGCTGGTTCTGGACCGCTTTGCCCAGGGGCAGCCCGGGGAATTTGACGCCATTTTAATGGATGTCCAGATGCCGGTGATGAACGGCTATGAGGCGGCCAGGGCTATCCGGTCCCTGGACCGGGAGGATGCAGGCACTATCCCCATCATCGCCATGACTGCCAATGCCTTTGCGGAGGATGTGAAGGATGCCATGGATGCCGGAATGAATGCCCATGTATCCAAGCCCATTGATATGGCGCTGCTGAAGCAGACTGTCAGGAAATATCTGTAGCGGAAAATATGCACCCATTTAGAGGGAATCTGAACAGGTATGGGAAAGTTTCGATTGTTTCATGAAGTAGAGAGGAATGCGGGCTATGTGGAAAACGAAGGCGACAAAAGGGATGCTGGCGGTTGTGCTGGCGGCAGCGCTGGCTGTGACCCTGACTTCTTGTGAAAAGAAAAATTCCTCCCAGATCAATCTGGCCATGGAGGAGGAAGTCCCGGAACGGGTGGTGCTCTTGTTTGTTCCTATGGAGAAATCCAACCCGGACGATGAGAATGCTGCCCGGACCGCCCATGACAAGACAGTGGCCATGGCGGAAGAGCGCCTGGGCGTGACCGTGGAGTACCGGACCTATACGGCAGAGAATTACCAGGAGCGGACCTACGACGAGGTGCTGGTTGACCGGGCCCGCAACAATATGGATGATTTCTATCTGATGAATCCTGATTCCATCCAGCTTCTGGGGGCGGAAGGCAAACTGGCGGATTTGTCTGGCCTGGATGTTGTGGAGAATCTGCGGGATGTTGTCAAGGTGGCCAACACTGTCAACGGAAAACTGGTGGCCATCCCCCAGGAGGTGGTGGCCTATGGACTCTTTGTGAACAAAGACATGTTTGATAAGTACCAGCTTGCCTTGCCGGAAACTCCGGAGGAGCTGCTGGAATGCTGCCGGGTATTTAAAGAGAACGGGATTGAGACCCCCATCGGCGCCAACCGCTGGTGGCTGGAGAATTTCGTCTTTGCCATCGGATTTGCCGATTTATACAATGGAAACAATACGGAGGCGGAAATCCAGGCTATCAACAGCGGTGAGGCAAAGCTCAGTGATTATATGCGCCCGGGATTTGAATTCCTTCAGGAGCTGATCGACAAGGGTTATATTGATGCAGAGACAGCCTATGTATCTGAGGCCATCGAGGGGGAGGGACCTGACTTTCTGGCCCAGAAGACTCCCATTGTCATGGCTTACTGGGGTGCGGCCAATGCGGATACCGCCTACGGAAAGGCGGATTTCAACATGCAGGTTATCGGCTTTCCCAGCAGCCGGGGCCAGATGCCGGTGGTTCCTATCACCGGTTTCGGTGTCAGCGCAGAGGCAGAGCATCTGGACGATACCCTGAAGGTGCTGGAGGTACTGCTTTCCGACGAGGCACTCCAGATCTACACGGAGACCAACAAGGTGATCTCCCCCTCAAAGAATATACAGGTAGACTGTATTGACGCCTTGAAGCCTCTCAATGACCGGGTGAATGAGGGAGTCTATGTGCTGGGTTCCAATGCCAGCCTGAAAGTAGAGCAGTGGAGCAATGTGTGTCTGGTAGTGCGGGAACTGCTGGCCGGGGCCACAGTGGATGAATGCATGGCCCGGTTTGACCAGCTGCAGGAGGAGTCACTAGAAAAATGACGGATGTTGGAGTTGAAGGTGTCTGCCGCTCATAGATATTCATAACATGGAAAAGGAAGATGAACACACTGGCCGGAATCCGGGATGCCCATTACAGCATGACCACCGACCGGGTATACTCATTTCTCATTCTCCTCCCGCTTTTTTGGCAGACCAGGGCCTGGTACATGTGTGAGGCGTGGAAATCCTGCCGCAGCATGTCCATATCCCTCTGGTCAGGCAGAAGCTTCTTAGCGTCAGCTGTCTTGGTGATCAGGGGAAGAAGGGAACTGTGCCTGATCCGCCCCAGCAGCTCTGAGGCGGATCTGCGAAAACCCAGGACACGGATATAGGGGACATAGTCCCGGCTGCGGGAGAGAGAGACTTCCTCTGCCGTGATTCCAAGCAGAATATGGATCAGAGTCCTGCTGATCCTTGTGTAGGTGAGCTGCCGGGTCTTTAACTGGGTGATCCGGCCGGAAAAGCTGTCAAAGTCCAGAAGGGTCCGGCCGATCCGGGATGCAAGCTCAGGGGAGACATCGGCAAATGTGGTCAGGTCTGTCCCCTGGTGGAAAAGCTCCAGGAGGCGGGCATCAAGAAGCAGACTTAAGTCATCAGGAAACACCGGAACCCGTGTTTCATGGGAAAAAGTCCCGGAAACAAAGGCATCCTGACAAGCTTTGCGAAGTGCAGAAGCAGAGGGAAATTGTGCTTTGCTTTCCTCTGGCAGAGCCGTCTCATGATACCCCTGGCCTTTGCGCCGGATCGTTAAGGGCTGGATCCGGCTATCCCGGCGCTTCAGTGCTTTCAGGTATTCGATTCCCAGGATGTTGTTGGGAGAAGAAAGCATATTGTCATCAGATCTTCTTTCACCGGCTTCCATAACCTTCATAAGGGCCATTTCCCGTGCCCTGGGAAAGGAGTATCCTGCTGCCAGACATTTCCTTAATTCTTCCCGGAACCCGTCCGGTTCTGCGACCAGGATATCCGCTGTCTGTTCCAGCACATCCAGACGTCCAAGCTCACTTCCAAAGCACAGATGATCCACCACTCCAAGCCGGTCCAGCAGGGCCACGCCGCATGCGGCGAAATCCTCGGCGCTGCTGGTGGCAAAGCGGACCGGTAGCTCCAGTACCAGATCTGCCCCGCCTTCCAGGGCCATGGCAGTGCGTGTATATTTGTCAAAAAGGGCCGGCTCGCCCCGCTGGACGAAATCGCCGCTCATAGCTGTCACCACAAAGTCGGCTCCGGTCAGTTCCCGGGCTTTTCTGATCTGATAGCGGTGTCCGTTATGAAATGGATTGTATTCTGTGATGATTCCGACAGTTTTCATAGAATTTCTTCCTTCTTGTTTTATTCGCTCGAAGCAACGAGCCAAGTGGGCATGCTCGCACGCGCATTTGGCGACTGCCGCGAGGGTCAAATACCTTGCAGCCTGCTGCGCTGCAGGTTTGATGCCTTGTCAGCTTGCTGCGGGGTATTTGACTGTCAGATGAACGGTCCCCAAATATGTTTCTACATGCTGTACCATTAAGTTCTATTGTATATAGTATATATAGAATTTCACATAATTGCAAAATAATTTTATATTCATTGTTTGTAACAGTTCAGACGGGGCATCTTCTTGTCCCCCGAAGAGTGTCGGGGACAAGAAGCTTCGGGCGTTAGCCCGATATCAAATCACAGAAGAAAGTGCTTATGCAAACCAAAAGCAGGTTTGCATAAGCACTTTCTTCTGTGATTTGCCGCCCGTCTGAACTGTTACCATTGTTTTGTAAAAAATGCAAATTAATCCAGACAAGTACTTGAAAAAACAGGACAAAACTAATAAAATAAAGATTATAGTCCAGCCGTGACTGGACGGCGGCCCGTTTGGAGGGGTTGATTTAAATAATGTATAAGAACAGGAGAGAAAGTTTATGAAATTCATGGTTGAAACATCTGCACGTCACGTACACTTAAGTCCGGCTGATCTGGAGACCTTATTTGGGGCGGGATATGAGCTGACCTGGAAGAAGGATCTGTCCCAGCCTGGGCAGTTTGCCTGCGAGGAGCGTGTTACTGTCGTAGGGCCGAAGAAGGAGTTAAAGGGCGTATCCGTACTGGGACCAGTCAGAAAGCAGACCCAGGTTGAGTTATCCATGACTGATGCCCGTTCTATTGGAATCGCAGCACCGATCCGTGAGTCCGGCGATCTGGCTGGAAGTGGTGCCTGCAAAATCATCGGACCCAAAGGTGAGATCGAGATCAGCGAAGGTGTGATCGTGGCAAAGCGCCATATCCATGCTACCCTTGCAGAGGCAGAGCAGTTGGGTGTGAAGAATGGTGATATCGTATCCGTAAAGCTTGAGACCGAGGGCAGAAGCCTGATCTTCGGTGATGTAGTAGTCCGCGCCAGCGATTCTTACGCTCTGGCTATGCATATTGATACAGATGAGTCCAACGCGGCATCCTGCCCCAGAGACGCTGAAGGCGAGATTGTAAAATAGTAACAGATATTGCCAAATATTAATTTAAGGAGCAGATATTCATTATGAAAATTTTAGTTATTAACTGCGGCAGTTCTTCCTTGAAATACCAGCTTATCAATATGGAAGACGAGAGCGTGATCGCAAAAGGGCTTTGTGAGAGAATCGGAATCGACGGTTCTAAGCTGACCCATCAGCCGGCCGGCAAGGACAAGGTCGAGATTGAGAAGGATATGCCGACCCATCAGACCGCCATCGAGCTGGTCATGGACGCTCTCCAGAATCCGGAGCATGGCGTGATCAAGAGCACTGACGAGATCTCGGCTATCGGGCACAGAGTACTCCATGGCGGCACCACCTACAGCGAGTCTGTTGTGGTAGATGCAGATGTGAAGCGGGTAATCCGTGAGTGCTTTGACTTAGGGCCGCTGCACAATCCGGCTAACCTTATGGGAATCGAAGCCTGCGAGGCAGCTATGCCTGGTAAGGCCAATGTGGCTGTGTGGGATACCGGATTTGGTATGGCTATGCCTGAGAAGGCTTATATGTATGCCATTCCCCATGAGTATTATGAGAAATACGGCGTCCGCCGCTACGGCTTCCATGGTACCAGTCATATGTTCGTTTCCGGTGAGGCCATCAAGTTCGGCAACCTGGATCCTGAGAAGGCCAAGGTCATTGTCTGCCATCTGGGCAACGGCGCCAGTGTATCTGCTTCCATCGGCGGCAAGTGTGTGGACACCAGCATGGGTCTGACTCCTCTGGAGGGTCTGATTATGGGCACCCGCAGCGGCGACGTGGATCCGGCTGTGGTACAGTATATCTGCAATAAGGAAGGCAAGGATGTCAACGAAGTCCTGAATATCCTCAACAAGAAGTCCGGCGTTCTGGGTATGAGCGGCGGCGTGTCCAGTGATTTCCGTGATATTGAAGCAGCCAAGTCATCCGGTAACCATCTGGCTGAGGTGGCTCTGGAAGCATTTATCTATCGTGTAGCCAAATACATCGGCGCATATACCGCTGCCATGAACGGTGTGGATGCTATCGCGTTCACCGCAGGCGTGGGTGAGAATGACAAGAGCAGCAGAAAAGCGATCTGTGAGTACCTGGGATACCTGGGCGTGAAGATTGATGACGCGGCCAATGATGTGAGAGGCAAGATGACTGTGATCTCCGCACCAGATTCCAAGGTAAAGATCATGCTGATTCCCACTAATGAGGAGCTGGCTATCGCACGGGAGACCAGACGTCTTACCGAATAATAGGATTATTTCATTGAAGGTAAAGGGGCTGTATACACGGGTATATAGTCCCTTTATGTGTTATGACAGTAAACTTTCTTGCGCCTGATAGGGGACGTGCTACCCTCAAAACATCCCCCCCATCTATAGACAGTAATGATGGGATGTATTTTGTTGTTTTTTTGTCGGAAATGTTGCATTTTTTCCAATAACTATTTATAATTTGTGTAGCAGATGAAATATGGGGCTACATGATAATGACGAAAAAAGCTTCTTTTTCTTTGCAGGGCAGTCCAGGCCATGACGGTGGAGGCCCTCCACTTATACATGACATCATAGGTGCGAATGAGACACTAGAGTGTGTCTGAAAATTGCTTTCCGGTAGCTGTGCGCTCCACTTTGTAGGACACCGAAGGTGTCCCACAAACTGTGACGCACATCTGCCAGAAAGCAATTTTCAGACACGCTCTAAACATTAATTTTTGTATAAAATAGCAAAATACTGTGCAGTACGATTCTGGTTTGTCCAGGTTAGGAGATTAATATGATTATTAACTTAACAGAGCTGCTTTCCTCCGAAGGAAAGGAAAAGACATATACTTGTGATTTCGGGCCGGACACGTTCCGGGCGCCGGACGGCAGTGTCTACGATATCATTGCCAGGGAGCCGGTTACCCTCCGTATCCGTAACCTGGGAGACCGGAAGCTGTTTATGGAGGGAAAGGCAGGGATTACACTGAGCATTCCCTGCAGCAGATGTCTGGAAGCTGTTCCCACTCCGTTTCAGATTCAGATCGAAGAGGAGCTTGATCTGGGTGAGCCGGATGAAGAGCGTGCGAAGGATCCCGATGCACAGCACTATGTAAGCAGTTATAATCTGGATGTAGACCAGTTACTCTGTAACGAACTATTGTCAGCTCTGCCAATGAAGGTTCTTTGTAAGGAGGACTGCCAGGGAATCTGCAATCGATGCGGTACGAACTTGAACTATGGGACCTGCTCTTGTGACAGAAGTTCGCCTGACCCGAGAATGTCAGCGATCCAGGATATATTTCAACAGTTCAAAGACTTGTGTTAGAATTAAAAGCGTGGGCCGCCGGGAAATGATATCAGTATACAAATTACCATTGTAAATAACATATGGCTTTTTTCTCCAAAATCATGTTGACAAAAATCATCTGCTTATGTATAATGGTATAGATGCGTATTAGGAGATTAATATGCTTATTAACTTGACAGATATCTGGACGCTGTTCCGACTCCGTTTCAGCTTTAGATCAAGGAGGAGCCTGGTCTGGGTGAGCCGGATTCCGGTGCACAGCACGATGTGAGCTGTTATAATCTGGGTGCAGACCAGCTGCTGTGTAACGGTCTATTGTCAGCTCTGCCAATGAAAGTTATTTGTAAGGAAGACTGCCAGGGAATCTGCAATAGATGTGGTACGAACTTGAACTGTGGGACCTGCTCTTGTGGCAAAAGTTCGTCTGACCCGAGAATGTCAGTTATCCAGGATATATTTTACAGTTTAAGGAGGTGTAAACCATGTCTATCTGCCCAAAGAATAAATCTTCCAAGGCACGGCGTGACAAACGCAGAGCCAACTGGAAAATGAGCGCTATGAATTTAGTGAAGTGCAGCAAGTGCGGCGCCCTGATGATGCCCCACAGAGTCTGCAAGGCCTGCGGCTCTTATAACAAGAAGGAGATCGTCAGCGTTGAAGACTGAGATTTGAAAAATCGTCAAAATTGAAAAAGCTAGTAAACTAAGGGCTTCTGGGGTTTTCCTCAGGAGCCTTTGTTTATATAATTCGGCTTTCCCCATTCGTTTCCCGTTTTTTTGGTTTTCTTTATTTCTCCATTGGATATCCTTTTTTATTTACGAAAGAAATAAAGATAAAGTGCTCATAAATGTCCCGGATAAAAAGCAAAACGAAATGGGCTCCTGATATTATCTTGCCACAAGCACAAGTTTTATGGTAAGATGAAACCAGAAGTAATATATGTGCGAGAATACCCATTCAAAGAGCAGTGATAAGAATTGATTTGGAGAGGATTGGAGTGCCAGGATAAGGAGGTAGATCTTATGGGACTGTATCTGAATCCGGGGAACGAAGCGTTCCGGCAGGCAGTGACGGATGATATTTACATTGACAAGACAAAGTTGATTGCTCTCATAAACCAGAGGTTCAATAGATCAAGAGTAAAATATATCTGTGTAAGCCGCCCCCGCCGTTTTGGAAAGTCCATGGCTGCGGATATGCTTGCTGCCTACTATGGGAAGGGCTGTGATTCAGGAGAATTATTTGTCAGCAGAAAAATTGAAAATGAGGAGTCATTTTTGACACATTTAAACCAGCATAATGTAATACGGCTGGATATCCAGCGTTTCCTCTTTGACGAATCACATCTTGATATTTTTATCGATAAGATACAGGAAGCAGTGATCCGGGAACTGGAAGAGGAATATGGGGGGTGCTTTGTGGCGGATCAATATGGGCTGCCTGGCGTGTTGGGGCAAATATATGCTCATACAAAAGAAGGATTTATATTTATCATCGATGAATGGGACTGCGTGTTTCGGTTCGCGAAAGAACGTCAGGAGATACAAAAAGGTTATCTGGATTTCCTCCGAGGGCTTTTTAAGGGCGCGGAATATGTGGAGCTGGCGTATATGACCGGGATACTACCTGTTAAAAAGTATGGGGAGCATTCAGCTATTAATATTTTTAAGGAATATTCCATGCTAAATCCAGGACCATTTGGGGAATACTTCGGTTTTACGGAAGAGGAAGTAGAAAAACTTTGCAGGAAGTATGGCATAGACTATGGAAAGACAAAGGAATGGTATGACGGCTATCTGATTGGAGATTTTCATATTTATAATCCTCAGGCCGTAACAGAACTGATGGACAGCGGAGCCTTTCGGAGTTATTGGACCGGGACGGAGACATATGAGGCCTTAAAGATTTATATTGACATGAATTTTGACGGATTAAAGGAATCCATCATTGGCATGCTCAGTGATGTGCGCTGTGAAATCGATCCGTCTACCAGCCAAAATGATATGACGACTTTTAAAAGTAAAGATGATGTGCTTACATTGTTGCTGCACCTTGGATATCTGTCCTTTGATGAAAAGACTTCGGAAGTATTTATCCCGAATCAGGAGATTGCCAGAGAGTTTATGAGGTCCGTCAAAGCAGGAGGATGGGACGGACTTGTACAGGCGCTTCAGCGTTCGGACGGACTGCTTCAAAAA
>Ga0137308_101719_pt1 | contig 18826 bp, 28 predicted proteins | sample Inofrocosms_June_FD_97181 | JGI IMG/M metagenome (GOLD analysis project Ga0137308, IMG submission 97181) | Mouse cecal microbial communities from Vienna, Austria - N-Acetylneuraminic and N-Acetylglucosamine D2O microcosms_June | ecosystem: Host-associated > Mammals > Digestive system > Large... | reverse complement strand
GAAATTTTCATTAAAGGGATGAAGAACATCGGATTCGAACTGAAAAAGAAAACCGCCTGAAGGCGGTCGGTAGGACAGGCAGTATGTAAGCCAGAAAAAATGGGAGCGAAAATGAATAAACGTGCCGAAATCCGGCGCGCAGAAGGTAATATAAAAAGAACATAAACGGCTGGGCGGTGTATCCAGCATCTCAGGTACTCCATAGGAGTGTGTCGGGAACCATTTCCGACCTCGTTCATGTCCTTTCCTTACAGTGTATGCTTTTTATACCTAAATTATAACCTAGTTAATTGGAGATGTCAACATTTTTTGAACGGCTTTAGCCTGCCGCCATGCAGACGGCGATTAACTTTGGCGTCGCTAATTTCATAAAGAGATGCAACATACAAGTAATTTTTGCTCAAATCAAGCTTTATGCCTACCAGTATGTTTGAATCGTACTTTTTGACAAGTTCAATGCTCTTTGCTTCGTGTGGGTTGATACCTATATAGTCAGGGCTGTCAATGATGTCGGGAATGGAATTTAAGTATTTCAGGCAATCGGGATGTCTGTTGGAAATATGCTTGTGTAATCCGCCTGACTGATATATTTTTCCACAGGGCAGGGTTATACTAAGTATTTTGTTGAAAAGAGAATTATATATGCCGACTGGAAAGAGGTTGTCATGGCTGTTCATTTGTTCACCTCAGGATTGTCCGTCCTGCCGAGGAGATAGTCAACGGAGCAGTCGAGGTAGTCGGCGATTTTGGCTAAAGAAATGCAGGACATTTGTTTTCCTTTAGCAAATTCGGAAATGGAATTGATTCCCATACCTAGAGAGGACAACATATCTTTTGTGTTTTGCCTTCTTGATTTTAAGAGAGATTTTATGCGGCTTGCAATATCCTGTGTATTATACATAAAAATGATCCTCCAATTTTGTGCAACTTGCTAAAGTCACGCAAAAACATGAAAAATAACTTGAAAATCATGCTATAGCGTGATACAATATAACCAAGTTAAGAAATTAACTTAAATATACCAAACCAAAGGGTAAAAAGCAATGAGAAACCAGAGAGCAAAGAAAAAGATAATAAGAACTACATATTTGAAACGTCAGTTCTTATCACCGTAATTCGGAACCTTATTGTCGTGCCGATGGAAGGGGGTGGGAGAAATGAGCGTAGGTGAGAACATTCGGAGAACCAGGCAGGAGCAGGGAATGACTCAGGCATATCTTGCAGAACAGGCGGGAATCACGCAGGCGATGCTTTGTCAAATTGAGCGGGGGACAAAGAACCCGTCCCTCCAGGTTGGGAAAGAAATTGCAGATATATTAGGATGCAAAATGGAAGAGCTGCTGGAAGGCGGCCAGGGTAGCAGACCACCGAAACGTACAGCGTGATGCAGAGAAAGTGGGATAGCAGGTAAGAGAGGCACAAAGAAGAAAAATAAATTCTAAGTTATGAAATAGGAGAGGGGATGGTTCAATGGCATTGACATGCGTAAACTTTGTAAAAATTGATGGGAAATGGGTAGAGCAGAAGGATATACCCAAAGAGGAGTTCGACAGAATCATGAGTGAGATTTTCATTAAAGGGATGAAGAATATCGGGTTCGAATTGAAAAAGAAAACCGCCTGAAGGCGGTCAGTAGGACAGGCAGTATGTAGAATCAAAAAAGATAGAATAAGAAAGAGCATGCCGAAATCCGGCACGCAGGAAAAAATAAAAATGTGCCGGATTTCGGCACCAGGGAGAGAGGTAATCATATGAAGAAAGAAGAAAAATTAGAAATCAAACTGAATGTCCAGAAAGAAAGCTGGAAGAGTCTTTGGTTAATGGCAAGAAGGTATGGGATGTCCCCGGAAAAGATGCTGGAACAGTTTGTTGCAGATTTGACATGCGGAGCAGGCTCAGGTGGCTCAGATGAGCGGGATCTGGCAGAAAGGTGGTATTACAGGTCATTTGAAATGATGGGAGAAGATACATTCGTCAGTTACCTGTGCAGCGACGAAGATATGATTGAAGAAGTGATGGAGCTTAAAGGACGTATTACGAAGTCGGAGCAGTACATCTCTGAAGTAAAGAAACGGATAGAAACGGGAGAAAGAATATTTGTCCACTATGGTAAAGCTGACAAAAAGTCCCTGATAGCAGCTACCTGGGAGGAACTGGGATATGAAAGCAGGGAAGCATGGGACAAGGAATGTGAAGAAGAAATCCGTGAGGAAAAAGAAATCGTGAGTGAGAACGAGGAACGTCTAAAGGAAATCTGGGAGGATTTTCAGAGGGCGAAGGTGTCGCAGTCGGCAACATATGAGGAAGAAATGAAAAAACTGGATGAATTCCTCGAGGAGTACGGAAAGAGTTTCCGTTAGGGGAGCAGCTTCATGAACTATATGCTGAGCTTCTTTTATAAAAGATTTTTGAAGGTCGATGAATATTCGTGCCGAAATCCGGCACGCAGGGAGGACATAGATGTGCCGGATTTCGGCACAGGGTAAATGAAATGGAAAAAACAGGTTATTTAAATAGGAGGTGGAAAAGCGAATGAGTGATAAGAAAAAAGTGACTGTTCTGACATCTGGAGACTGTCCAGTGTTGGGAATTGGCTCCGAAAGAATTTCGATTTCAGGTTATAAGATACAGGGTTCTGCCGGCGGAACAACGGAACTTTGTGTGACGATAGTAGGAACGATTAGTGAAATTGGGCTAAATGCCTGTTTTAAATGTTTGAATATGCAGGAAAAGGAAATGACAATTAGGCTGCATGGAAGCTGCCGCGTATTACAAACTGACTCTGAAACGATTCAGCTTTCGGGATACAAAATACAAAGCTCCGCTAATGGAATAACAGAGCTTTGCCTGACAATAACAAGTGCTGCTAATGAAATTGAGCTAAAAGCCAGTCCAGAATGATTGAGGCCATAGGGCCTGCAATCCATGAGTTTTTCTGGACAGCATCAGCAAGCTTTAAAAGCAGCCCTTTTTGGACAGGAACTTGATTATTGATAATCATTTCAAGCAGAGGAATTATTTGCTGAAGTTCGTCCCTGGTTTCTGAATTGCTTGAATTTATCCGCTCCCTTATTTGCTGGAGAGAGCTGTTGGGATTCATTGTAACAGTGTTTTGCGTTCCTATTACTGAATTATTGGCGCTTCCAATGTTGAACATATATTTGGCATCTGCATTTGTTTTTGAATTATATTCAGCTACAGTCTGGTAATAGGCTTTTAACTGGTTCATTTTATTATTTAGGAAATCAGTCAATGTGTCATATACAAATAGTCTTTCATTTGCCGGATTGATTAGCCGATCGCCGGGTTGAACATCGGAGCCAGGCATAAATCCAACAAACCTTTTTGAAGTAGAGGGTTCGTAGTTTTGAGTTCCTTTTAATTCAGATATGACAGAGCCATTCCGCTCAATTTTAAATAGGATTCCTTGATTATTGATAAGGCGTTGAGCTGGTGTCATTTAAGGTTCGTCTCCTTTCTTTTGTACTTGGCTGTTGCAGCAGCCTGTATTTTAAGAATATTGGAATGAAACATAAAAGTCAATATATTTTACGAATTAAAAGGACAAGAGTTAGCTTGTGGAAAAACGGGTGAAGTTTTTAGCATTGCAGGGAAGAAGCTGAAAATACGGGTATGAAAAAGAGGCAGAGACAAACATGAGTCAATGAATGAACGTGCCGGATTTCGGCACATAGGTAAGCAAAGGAGAAAATGACTGCTTAACATTAAGGAGGGGGAACGAATGAGCAATAAAAAGAAAGTGAGAATTCTGGTAGCTGGCGAATATTATGCATTAGAAATTGGTTCTGAAACGATTCCAATTTCAGGCTATAAAGTACAAGGCTCCAGAGGGGGCGCAACAGAGCTTTGCGTAAGATTAATAGGGACTACTAATGACCTTGAGCTGGAGGCTTGTTTGGAATGTTTAAGGGCACCAGGAAAGGAACTGTTCATTGTGACATCCAAAGCTGGACATGCATTGAAAATCGGTTCCGAAATGATACCAGTTTCTGGCTATAAGATACAAAGAGCTGCTGACGGCACAACAGAGTTTTCTGTAACGATAACAGGATTTTCTAAGGATTCCAGATTGAAAGTCCGGTTTGAATAACCGGGGAGAAATAAAAATGTGCCGGATTTCGGCACCAGGGTAAACGAAAGGGGAAACAAAAATGAAAGGAACAGTAATCGCAGTATGGAACTTAAAAGGGGGGACAGGGAAAACAGCCACGACCATTAACCTGGCATATGACCTGTCCCAGATGGGAAAGAAGGTACTGGCCGTGGACTTTGACCCGCAGACGAATACCACGCCTATCTTTACGAAGGCAAATGAGTCCGGGCATACGGTACGGGATATCATGGAGGCTTCGTGCCAGGCAGCACGGGCAGTATACCGGACAAAGTACAGGAACATTGACATTATTAAAGGAAGCCGGAGCAGTGGGGAGGGATACCGGACAGATATCCTGAAAGGGGCGCTGATGCCCCTGCGTTCCCGGTATGACGCAATCCTGATAGACTGCCAGCCGTCCAGCAGCTCATTTACCAGGAATGCACTGTATGCTGCTGACCTGGTGCTGACACCGGCGGTCCTGGACCGGTTCTGCCTGGATAACCTGAACAGTGTAAGGGATATCCTTTCGGAACTGGAGGAAGAAAGAGGCATGGAAATAGAATGGCGCGTCTTTGCAAACAGGGTCAGGAACCTGCGCTCACAGAAAAATATATATGCCGACATTATGGGAAAGAGCAATTACCCGTTCCTGGATGTCTGTATAAGCGACCGTGCGGAAGTGCCGAATTCGCTGGCCATGAGGAAACCCCTGGACCGCCATGCAAAGGGCAGTGTTGTGGCAGGCGAATTCCGGGAGCTGGCACAGGCGTTCTTGACGCCTGGGGAGGAGGCGGCATATGGCGAGTTTTAACAGGCTTTTTTCGCCGTCAGCAGAGGAGGGCATAAAGAGGGAAAAGAAACCAGGGACGCCTAAAATCAGTTCCCTGCATTATGAGAAGCTGTCCAGGAGCCCGCACCAGTACAGGGAATTTACCCGTGGGGATGTGGAGCAGCTGGCTGACATAATAGCCGCAGACGGGGGGATACTCCAGCCGCTGCTTGTGCGGCGGTCTGATGCAGACCAGTATGAGATACTTGCAGGGCATAAACGCTGGGAAGCGGCGCGTGTCCTGGCAGAAGAGAGAGGGCTTGAGAAATATGCATTCCTTCCGTGCATCGTAACGAATGTTGACGATGTCCATGCCAGGTTTTCCGTGGTGAGCACGAATGCCCGCCCCCAGCAGAGCCCGTATGAGACGCTGCACGAAATCGAGGAGATGCGCATGCTGCTGACGGAATACCCGGAGGCTTTCCCGGATCTGCAGGGCGGCAGGATGGTTGAAAGGCTGGCAGAGCAGCTCCATATGTCCAGGAGCACGGTATCGGAGTACCGTTCCATTGCGAACAACCTGGGGGAGAAAGGGATGGAAGCGTTTAAGGCGGGGATGATAGGGAAAAGTGCAGCTGTTTCCCTTGCAGGCATTCCGGAGGAGGAACAGGATGTACTGCTGGAGGAAGGAAAACTGACGGATACAGAGATCAGGGAATACAAGAAGGGGAAAACAGCCCGGGCGGATGCAGCGCAGAAAGCAGAACGCAGGGAAGCAGAGATGGGGATGCCTGCCAGCAATGCAGCAGTATGGGGAAGCGGCAGTTTGGAAGCAGGTGCGGAGAAGCCGGACGGACAGACATTGGACGACACGGCAATACAGGCAGAATCACAGGAAGCTATGGGAACATTTACGGAAAATCTATCCGGATGCAGTCTGACGAATGAGGAAACAGCATCTTTGGAAGAGGCAGGGATGCCGGAAGAAACACCGGGATTTTGTGTGGATGATATCCGGGCATACCTGCACGAAAAAGAGAAGGAACTGGAAATGTATGAAAAATGTGAAGAAACGGAAGGGGGGTTCCCAACACGGGTTATGAAGGAGAAGAGGATGGTCATTGCGGGATTGAGGCTGCTCCTTGTATCTGAAAAAAAGAAAAAATGAACAAAAAGGGCAAGAGGGTAGGGGCTGGAGCAATGGGAGGATATCATCATGGGCGGGGATGTTTATGAAGCAATGTATAAAAAAGACGTCCCCCGCACAGGTGATGGGTGCGCAGGGGACGAATAAAGATAGTACACATTCATACTATATCGCAGTAAGGAAGGAAAATCAATAGAATATTGCAAACTGAAACAAAAAAACTCCATGAAACGGCATATTGCGCAGGAAAGCGCTGGGGATGGAGAGTGCAGCCATACAGGTGTTCCAGAGTATGGGGAAATCAGGCAGCCAGGAGCAACAGCCTGTACCTGAATAAAGAAAGCAGCCATCCGCCTGTCTGTAAAAAGAGGCATGCAGCCTGTTTTAACAGGCAGGGCGTACCCGCAAAGGGAGATGGCGGCCTGTGCCGGAATCCGGCACAATGAATTCCCTTTCAGGGGCGGGGCTGGACCCCCGCCGCACCCTGGAAAAGCTAATATACCCGCCCGCTAGGGCAATACAGAAAGGGGGCAGGGAAGCGATAAAGACGAGGAGGGATAACAGGATGGGGAGAGGCAGGGTATGCCTCCAGGTGACAGTCCCGGCAGAAACCCTGCAGGAAAAGGGGATAGATAACATCATTGAAACGATTAGGAAAGCAGGATGTGACGTCCGGGAGGCAGAAGGGCAGGGAAGCGGGGACATCGACATGGAAAAAGTATACGGGATGCTGGATGCCGGGAAGCCGCTTACAGAAGTGCTGGAAGAAGTAGGGATGCCTTATTGGACACTCCGCCGGAGGCATAAAGAATACCAGGCACAGCTTCCGGAAGAGGAAAGGGAGCGGCCGGGGCTTGTAAAAAACCGTGGGGGCGGCGCAGGCAGTATAGATGTACCGATGGAATCCGTTTATGCCCTGATAGACAGCGGCTGTTCTGTAAAGGACGTGGCAAAGCAGTTTGGCGTCAGCCCAAGGGCCCTGTATGACAAGCATGAGAAATACCAGGAATGCCTGCAGAGGGAAGGGGCTGGGGATGGCAGTGTCCGGGAAACGCTGGGCGGGGCCGGGAAAAAGAGCGGGAAGCCACGGAAGAAGATTGACATGGCTGAAGTCTATGATGAGCTGCTTTCCGGGAAGAAAATCCATGAGGTAGCAGAGGCGCATGGCGTTTCCCAGAAGACCCTGGAAAACAGGCATAAGAAGTACCAGAAAGAAAATAAGGGTAAGACTGGGCCTTATATCAGAAGACGCCTGATTGATTTCAGGGGGCAGGGAGAAAGCTGCAGGAATGGGAAAACAGACAGCCAAATGCAGGAAACAGAAAAATAAGGAAAAGCGGGAGGGAAGTATGATGGAAAGAGATACCAGGCTGACGCAGATCCAGGATAGGGATGCGCATAAGGAAAGAAGAAGGAAAATAGTGGAATGGGCAGGGGTGGCATCAATCTTTATTCTCGGGCTTGCGTTCGGGCGGAAAGTCGAGGACGCCATGACCAGACAGGTGGCTGAAAGCGCCGTAGAGCTGATCGTGCAGGAAAACATGGGAAAAAAGGGGCACATCCGCATACATGCAGCAGACGGGAGTGAAATGGCGTTTTATGGGGAAATAACAATCGTCCCTGACAGCGGGGAAGTGGAGGGAAAATGATGCCCTGCAGGGCTGGCTGACGGAAAGGGTATGGTATGGCAACAAAAAAGCGTAAAAGGATGACAAACGCAGAAAAAAAGGAGAGGGCGGAGATTAAGAAAAGGCTCCAGGAAGAAGGGTTCCTGCCGCCGGACAAGCCAAGGCTGGACAGGAAGAGGTTTCTTGAAGAAGCAAAGAAAGAGTGGAACAGCAGGGAACCGGGGGGCCTTGCCTGGGAGTTTTATCTGGCGGAAGCAATTTCTATCATGCTGGCAAAGACGGAGGGGTGCAGCCGGCGGGTGTCGCTGGAAGCCGTGGGCGCTGCAAAGGTATTAAAGCTTGCGGTACGGCTGCAGGAGTTTAGCAGGATGCTGGAGGAAAAAGGGGAGAAGAAGTACAGGCTTGTGGATAAATACGAATATATCCGGGATATTTTCGATGCCTGAAAGGGCATACATAGAAATTCCCTGCCCCCCGGCATGGCCGTGGCAGCAAAAGCAGGGGGCGGGCTGTGCCGGATTCCGGCACAAAGTTCTCCTTCGTGGCGGCAGGCATATATACGGCCTGCCGCACATCAGCGATCAGAAGGGAGAATACATAAAAACTTGATGTTCAGGGCCAGGAGGTGACGGAAATGAAGAAGTAAAGCAGGGCAGCAGAGAAAAGGATGAGAATATAGGGGGCGGTGGATAGAGGTGAGGTCTGTACTGAAATACTCGGGGAGCAAATGGAATATAGCAGGGCAGCTTGCCGGACTCATCCCAGAGCACCACAGCTACGTAGAGCCGTTCGCAGGGAGCCTGGCACTGCTGTTCTCAAAGCCGCCGTCGGATATTGAAACAATCAATGATTTAGATAGTGACGTGGTAAACCTTTTCCAGTGCATACAACAGGATTCAGAGCGGCTGGCAAGGCTTGTCATGACCACGCCATTTTCCAGGGAGGAGTACGACAGGCAGTTCCCGCCAGACTTTTCGGGGTATACCGACCGTTATCAAAAGGCGGCAGGGTTCCTGGTCAGGTGCTGGCAGGGGCACGGGTTTCGGACAACAGGCGCGAAAGTCGGATGGAAAAATGACGTAACCGGGCGTGAAAGCATGTATGCCCTGTGGAACTGGTACAGGCTGCCAGGATGGATTATAGAAATCGCAGAGCGCCTGAGATGCGTCCAGATAGAGAACCGTCCGGCACTGGAAGTCATACGAAGGTTTAACTATGCCAACGTATTCATGTATCTTGACCCTCCGTACCTGCTTTCAACAAGGACGGCAGAACAGTACAGGCATGAGATGTCGGATGCAGACCATGAAGAGCTTCTGAAAACCATCCTGCAGAGCAGGGCGAAGATTATGATTTCGGGGTATGAATCAGAGATGTATAACGATTATCTGTCCGGATGGAGGAAGGAGCAATTCAAAAGCTGCGCAGAGCACGGCGGCGCCAGGAAGGAAACGGTCTGGATGAACTACAGCAAAGGGCAGGTATCAATGTTTGATTGGATGCGGGAGGAGATTGCAAAATGAGGATGAAGTCATTGGAGGATTCAAGGGGATTGTGAAGGGAAAGGACAGGAACGGAAAATTAAAGAATGAAGAATCTGATTATTGATTGCTTCGCCGGAGGCGGCGGGGCAAGCACGGGGATTGAGATGGCGCTGGGAAGGCAGGTTGACATAGCCGTGAACCACGATCCAGATGCAATCCTGATGCACAGGACGAACCACCCCGGCACGCTGCACCTTACGGAAGATATTTTTAAAGTCGACCTGAAACAGCATGTGAAGGGCAGGCATGTAGCCTTGATGTGGGCAAGCCCGGACTGTACAAGCCACTCGAAGGCAAAGGGCGGAAAACCCAGGGAAAAAGGGCTGCGCATCCTTCCGTGGGCGGTGTATAAGCACGCAAAGGCAATACTGCCTGATGTGATAATCATGGAGAATGTAGAAGAGATCCAGCAGTGGGGGCCGCTGGATGAACAGGGCTACCCTATCAAAGAGAAGAAAGGCGAGGAATACCGGAAGTTCATAGACAGGATGAAAAGCCTCGGATATAAATTTGACTGCCGGGAGTTGGTGGCGGCTGACTATGGCGCGCCGACCACGCGGAAGCGCTGGTACGCTGTTTTAAGGAGGGACGGGAGACAAATCCGGTGGCCGGAGGTTACACATGATAAAAATGGCGCATACGGGCTGAAAAAATGGGCAGCAGTATCAAGCGTGCTGGATTTTAATGATTTGGGGAAGTCCATATTTGGAAGGAAAAAGCCATTGGCAGACAATACCATGAAAAGGATTGCCAGGGGGCTGAAGAAGTTTGTATTTGAAAACCCGGAGCCGTTCATCATCCAGGTAAACCACGGAGGCGATAATTTCCGCGGCCGGGATATACACAGCCCTATACCGACAATCACCCAGAAACATGGGTTCGGCAAGGTGACTCCCGTGATAAGCCCGTACATCATACAGTACCATTCCGAAACCAGGGGAGGGGATGTCAGGGGCCAGGCGGTGAATGAACCACTTCGAACCATTGATACCAGCAACCGTTACGGTGCGGTGGCGGCATTCCTGACAAAATTCTATAAGTCGGGGACAGGGCAGAGCCTGTCGGAACCGATACATACCATCACCACAAGCCCGGGACATTTCGGGCAGGTATCAATCCTGACGGTAAAGCTGGAGGAGCTGCTGGAGTCCGGGATTCCCGAGGAAACAGCACAAAAGTGTACCTGGGTATCTGGATTCATCATGGAATATTACGGGTGCGGGACCGGGCAGACAGTGGACAGCCCACTTCATACAATCGTGACAAAGGATAGGTTTGCATTGGTTACAGTGCTGGGAAATGGATATATAATCCTTGATATTTTCCTGCGGATGCTGACGCCGGAAGAACTGAAGCTGGGACAGGGATTCCCGGAAGATTATATCATAGACCGGGATTACAACGGGAACAAATATCCAGTCAGTAAGCAGGTAGCAAGAATCGGGAACAGCGTTGTGCCTATCATGGCGCAGAAGCTGGTTGAAGTGAACTGCCCGTACCTGAAAGTCGGAGAAAGGATAGGAAATATGCGGATTGATTATAGCCAGGCACAGATAAGGTTTGTGTAGGGAAGGATGAGAGGATGAATAAAATTTGCTTATGGTGTGGGCATGATACGGTAATAACAGACAGTGCTGGGAAGCGGCTACACATCATGAGTTTATGTTGAATGGGATAAACGCTTTTCTTGATACACATTTTATAGAACAGGACATGGACGAGATTTATTGTACTTTAGGAAATGCGATAAACCACGAAAAGACAGTGCGGTTTGTGGAAAGTGATTATGATTTTGAAGTTATTCAGACGGATTGACGTTTGGGGATTGTGGAGGGAAAGGGAAATATGGAGAGATTGACGTATAAAACAAACGGAAAGTACATGAACACAGTAGTTGAACAGGCTCCACCATATGCTATAGATTGCGATATTGACACAGCTATAACAAAACTGGCAGAATATGAAAATTTAGAGGAACAAAAGAAACTTCTGATACTGCCTTGTGCGGTGGGGGATACGGTGTATGAGGTGCAGGAGTTACGGAAAAGGATTCAAGCATATACCATAATTGCGATTCATATTTCTAATTGCGGAAATTTGTATGGATGGGAATTGAAGGACGGGAAAGGCGTTTACAGCAATGTAAATGGGTTTTCCGAATATGCTATCGGGAAAACCGTTTTCCTCACCAAAGAAGAAGCCGAAGCCGCATTGAAAGAAATGAGCGAATGACGGGGAAAGGATAGGGAGTAATTGTGAAATATAAGGAAAAACAAAAAGTGGTACGAGTAAGTACAGGGCAGGTGTTTACGATTGTTGGCAGGAAGGAAAGCAAACGCAAAGCCGGACATTGCATTAAAAGAGAACCAGTTTATCAGTTGAAAGGCCCGCATTGGAGCTTGGATTTATTGGTACGAAAATCAGAATTAGATGCCTTATTTATTGCTATTTGATGAATGAATGAATGACAGGCAGAAAGCATTTGCAGATTAAGGCGGGAAAGGAGAACAGCATGGAAGATAGATACTTATTCAGGGCGAAGCGTACAGATAATGAAGAATGGATAGAGGGGTTGCCGTCTTACGATATTAACGGAAATTTAACAGAATTTGAAGTTTATAGAGGTTTTGCAAATTGTGAAATAGCTGATGTAGACTCGGAAACTGTCTGCCAGTGGACAGGATTGACCGACAAGAACAACAGGAAGATTTTTGAGGGGGATATTTGCAAGTATTATAATTCCGAAGATAAAGACGGAATTGCGGTAATCAGAGAAGATTATGCAGAGTGGAGAAGCGGAACAATCCGACAAAAAGAAATAATGACACCACTGTTTTATTTGAAATGTAGTAAAGAATGGGAAGTTATCGGCAATATCTTTGACAACCCAGAACTGTTACAGGGAGCAGGTACATAACAGCCGCACAGAAACACCAAGAGGTAAAGTGATGGAATGTGAAAAATATAAAGTGATTAAAGAGATTTATGTTTATGACTGAACTTGGGGGCGGTTAAAAATTCCAGAAGGAAAGATTCTGGAATTGAAAGAACGTGGATTTGTGGGGAGTGTTGATGGAATCCAGTTTCCGGGGCAGATTTTGCATGGGTTAAACGAACATCTTTTAAGAATTTGCAATTGAATACCTGAGTGCAGATAAAGATGTGAAGTGGCCTGCGGATGAATACAGATTATGGATGATTGTGGAGGGAAAGAAAGTATGAGGTTAGTAATTACAGCTGATATTGACGTAGAGGAATCCGGTTTAGATCCAGATGAAGTAAAAGATAATATTGTGGAATTTACAAGAGATTTGCTTGTTATTGGAGCAGGAGAGCAGGAAATAGGATTAACTTTGAAGGAAGTGGAATACATCGACAGCACCTGCGAAAACGTGTCCTGGAAGATGCCGCAAGAAGGTGAACGGATTACCAGGGCGACATATGAACATCTGTGTAATCTGCTACGCGAGCTGAAAGAGTATAAGGATGCGGGTGCAGCGCCTGGGCAGATTCGGGAGTTCAGCAGCCTGTACCTGGAGAAATGCCAGGAAGTAAACAAGCTTCAGGAAAGGATTGGAAGGCTGGAGCGGCAGGAAGGGCAAGCCCCGTCAGATATGGGAAAGCAAATGGATAACGATTGGATTAGCAGAAAAGAGGTATTAGATATTATACGGCCAAGATTGAATTCAGCTAAAGAAGGAACGTTGGAGAAGCAGCGGCTCTATTCTATTTTTATATCTGTCCAGGAAATGCCTGCAGCCCATGATGCAAATAAGGTTTTAGAGCAATTGGATGATGCCAAGATGCCAGGAACCGGACAGCTGCTGTGATATTTATTCCGGCAGGGACAATCAGATGAATGGAGGATGTACGATGCGGATAGGGCTGGTGGACGTTGACGGGCACAATTTCCCGAACCTTCCCCTGATGAAGCTTTCGGCATGGCATAAGAGGCAGGGTGACAGCGTGGAATGGTATGAACCGCTGCTTAGTGGGCATATGGACAGGGTATATATAAGCAAGGTATTCAGTTTTTCGCCGGATTATGAGCGCTGCATAGATGCTGATGAGGTAATAAAGGGCGGAAGCGGATACTGCATCCACCTTGAGGATGGGGAAGAAGTCTATGATACCGAAAAAGACAGCTTATTACCGCCGGGGATTGAAACGATATATCCAGACTACAAAATTTACTACGGAAAGATACCGGAAGTTAAAAATACTGCCTATGGATTTATGACAAGGGGCTGTCCCAGAGGCTGTAAATTTTGCCACGTTGGATGCAAAGAGGGCAGGAAATCTTATAAGGCTGCTGACCTTGATACATTTTGGAGAGGGCAGAAGAACATAGTCCTGCTTGACCCCAATATAACCGCTTGTAAGGATTGGAAAGAATTGTTTCAACAGCTTATTGACAGCAGTGCATGGGTGGACTTTTCGCAGGGCGTTGACATCCGGCTGATGACGGAAGAAAAGGCAGGGATGATTAAGCGCATCCGGACGAAGAATATTCATTTTGCGTGGGACAGCTACGGGGACAGGGAGGAGATTATCCCAAAACTCAGGATGTTCAGGGAATTGACAGGATGGAGCTACCAGCAGCTGACAGTATACGTGCTCACAAATTTTAATACAACACATGAACAGGATCTGGACAGGATTTACACGCTGAGAGATCTTGGTTTTAATCCATACGTGATGATTTATAACAAGGATGATTTTGTGGTGCGCGATAAAAGAGGAAAGCCGATGAGGAGAAAGCCGGCAGGCGAGCTGTTAAAAAAGTATACGGAAGAAGAGATAAAGCATTTTGATAAATGCTGGGATCTGCAGGGCTGGGTGAATAACAGGATTATATTCCGGAGCTGTAACAGCTTCAGGGACTACCGGAGGAGGTGATGTGGATGCGGCTGATAAGCGCCGAAGAATTAAAAAACTGGATAACAAAGGTGTACCCCAGGGCAGCCAGGGGTTTCTGTGAGCTTGTGGATGAGATGGATACTGCATATGACGTGGACAGGGTTATAGGGAAGCTGAAGACAGAAGGGTTCATCAGTGACGATGTTGCTGGGGGCAGGATGGTAAAGATTATAAAGGCAGGTGGGGCAAATGCATAGGATATTGCCAATTTTATTCAATACAGATATGGTCCAGGCAGTGCTGGATGGGAGAAAGACAGCCACAAGGCGGGCAGTAAAATTCCTTCCAGGGCAAAACCCAAGCTGGACAGGCTATGTAAAAGACGGGCTGATGCTGTACAACGGAAGGAATGAGCCATGCTGCAGGAAACCTCCCTGCCAGCTGGGTGACATTCTGTATGTCAGGGAAAAATGGGCGGTGCAGTCGTTTGATTTAACATGCAATAAAATCCTTATTGTGTATGCAGATGGAAAGAGCCAGGCCATTACGGTTAATGAAGACAGGATGGAATATTATATCCGAAATTATCAGGAATACTGGAAACCGTCAATCCATATGCCAAAAGAAGCCTCCCGCATCTGGCTAAAAGTCACAGGATTACGCATGGAACGGCTGCAGGATATCACAGATGCGGAGGCAGAAAAAGAGGGATGCACAGACTATGCATCTACGGCATTGGGTTTTTTTGATATTTGGGATTCCACCATTAGGAGAGCAGACCTTCCTGTTTATGGCTGGGATGCTAACCCGTGGGTCTGGGTGATAAAATTCGAACAGTGCGGGAAACAGGAGGGAGAAAGAAGTGTTAAATCTGGAAAGTTATAACAGCTATGTAGAAGTTTTTGAAATGAACGGAACTGCAGAGCTGCCGGACAAGATTGGTGATGAACCGGAGGAGGGGGAATGAAAACACTTTTGAGGATTTTAACCGGGCGGTTTGACGGGGAGAGATGCCCATACTGCGGGAGCACGAATACATCCTATAACGAATACCACAGGGATTTTTTATGCCATAACTGTGGGAAATATTTTTGACAGATACTAGAATAGTGCAGTAAAACAGGAATTTATAGAAGGACAGGAGGCAGGAATATGAACAAGGTAGAATTAATGGGACGTTTGACGCGGGATCCTGAAATCAGGTATTCCCAGGATGAAAAGGGCACATGCGTAGCAAGATACACGCTGGCGGTAGACCGGAGGTTTAAACAGGAGGGGGAAGAGAACGCTGATTTCATAAGGTGTGTTGTATTCGGGAAACAGGGGGAAGCAGCTGAAAAATATCTGGCCAAAGGCCGTAAGGTTGCGGTGGTCGGGCGCATCCATACCGGGAGCTATACGAATAAGGACGGCCAGAAAGTCTATACCACAGACGTCATAGTGGAAGAGCAGCATTTCTGTGACTGGAAAGACAGGGACGGGGGGGATGTCCAGGGACAGGGCCGGCCTGGGGAAGACGGCAATGGCTTTATGGACATCCCGGAAGGCATTGATGAGGAAACACCGTTCGACTAGGCAGGATACAGGGCGGAAATCTACAGAAGCAGGAGGCAGGGAATGGGAAATTACTCTTATTATTACGGGGAAGAAGCCGAGCAGTTCAATTTCTTCCGCCTTCCTAAAAAGCTCATCCGTGACAGACGGTTTAAAAGCATCTCGAGTGACGCGAAAATACTGTACGGAGTGCTGCTTGACCGGATGTCATTATCCATGCGCTGCGGCTGGGTGGATGAGGAAAACAGGGTATACATAATCTATACCATAAAGGATATCATGGAAGAATTTGAGTGCGGCGAAAAAACGGCAATAAAATTCCTGGGTGAACTGGGGAAAGCAGGGCTGGTTGAAAAGAAGCGCCAGGGGCAGGGGAAGCCGAACCTGCTTTATGTCAAGAACTTTAATGCTGCCATTGACGTGGAAGAAAGCCCTGGGAATGCGGCAGGGGATTCCATGGAAAAAGCCGGGGAAAAACAAGACATGCTTTCCAACACAGGGCAGGAAGGAATCCCGGAATATGGCTCTGAAGGTGGGGTTTTTGAAAAAACCAGCCAGGATCAGGCAGGGGGACTGCACCCATTCCAGAACTGTACAAACGTACAGGTCAAGAACTGTACAAATGTACAGGCCAAGAACTGTACAAATGTACAGGCCAAGAACTGTAAGAATGTACAGGTCAAGAACTGTACGAACGTACAGCCAAATAAGACTGAATATACTGAGACTGAATATAAAGATATATATACCCATCCATCTATCTATCCATCTACAGGGCATAGTGCGCCGGAACACGGACGGAAGGGGGATGATAGAGGGGACAGACTTCGTGTGGCCATTGATTTCTTCCGGGAAAAGCTGTCTTTTGATGCCCTTCTCGCTGACTGCCCTGAAAGAAGGCCTGAGCTGGATGGGATTCTGCAGATACTGGCGGAAACCTACTGTACGAGCCGCAGGACAGTCCGGATAGGCCCGGAGGAGATTCCTGCGGATATTGTCAGACAGCAGCTTGCGAAACTGGACATGCCGCATATCCAGTATGTGCTGGAATCATTGAAGCGGTGCAGCGAGCCAATCAAGAATGTGCGTGCGTACCTGCTGACATGCCTGTATAATGCCACGCTGACTATGGGGCTTTACCACCAGGCAAACAGCAGAGCGCCTGACGCCGCTTATCCGGGCAAGAAAAAGGCAGAAAAGCCAAAAGGGGCATCCACGAACAAATTCAATAATTTCCACCAGAGGGACTATGATTTTGAGCAGCTGGAGAAACAGCTGCTCAGCACCTGAAGACGTAAGCCGGATGCGGCTATTCGTATGGCATGGAGGGGAAAAGGATGGGAAACAGTGCATTTAACAGGGAACACAGGCTGACGGCAGAAGAGGCACAGAAGCTTCTGTCAGAAAAAGGGAGACAGCTGGAAGGTATACAGCACAAAATGCGTCTGCTGTACCATGAGCTGGAAGAACTGGATGATTCGGATGATCTTCTGAAAGCAGCAGCCATCCCGGCGAGGCCTGCCTCAAGGGTATCCGGTGGAGGAAGGCATACAGACAACCTTGACGTGCTGGAACGCTACTACAGGCAGAGGCAGGAACGCGGCATGGAAATCAGGGAGCAGATGTGGCGCCTGTCCGAGCAGGAAGAGGACATCCGGCGGCTGTGGGGGTGCTTCCTTGCCCTCCAGGAGCCTTATTATGGGATATTGGAAGGGCTGTATGTGGACAAAAGGCTTTATGCGGATGTAGAGAAGTCATGGGGGTACAGCCATAGCGTGTTCGAAAAAACACGGAAGGAAGGTCTGCGCCTGTTGGCAGACATGTTCAACAGCAGCTATACCAGCGTAGAACTGATCCGGATGGGAGGGCTGCAGGGGACAGGGAAGAAAAAAGCCGGGCATGGGAAAGCAAAGCAGACAAAAGGCTGCCAGGGTCAGATGGAGCTGCCTTTGGGATAGATACAGGAAAAGATAATTGAACAAAAGAAAATAAAAATATTGCTAAGTAAAAAAATATATGGTATTATAAAATAAGGAGTGTGATAATTATGTATGGACTTTGTGAAAAAATTAAAAGATATATAATGTCTATTTCTTTCCAGGAAAGAAGAAAGAAAAAACTTAGGCAGTATAGGAAGGAGTTCATGCGGCTTCAGGAAATGGAAGATGATGAATTATATTTTGAATATATAAGTTTAAAATCAGAATATGAACATAGGAAAAATGTTATGACAATCTTCTTGCTCTCAATAGTAATAGCAGCCTTGGCGGATGCGTGGAAGTATTTCTTTTCGTTTATAGAAAGGATTATGCAATATGCCATTTCAGCCCAGGGGAGTGAAACTGAGACTGCGAAAGTAGTTTTAATTGTTTCAGTGCTGATAGTTGCTTTCATAACAGTTGTAGTGTTTTGGATATTGATTGCGCATATGAAAAGGATTCATGAATTGAATAAAAATCTGATGATTATTGAGAAAGTAACGAAAGAGCGTAGTATTGATTAAGGATAAAGCGAAATGAATATTAAGGATTATATAAGATTTTTACTGCCAGAAGAAATATATGCGGTTATAACGGTAATGTATTTAATCAGCTTGGATAAATTAAATAAGCAATTGCTTTCGATGAAATTTGAGAACCCATTGAAGTTATTGCTATATGATGGTTCAAAACCGATATGGCATTTTGCAATTGCCCTCACGTTATTTGTTACAGGTGGTATTATAATATATTGCAGGGTAAAGAAAATTTATAGAGAAAGCCTTTGTTTTGGTAAGATGATAGCTTCTTTGGCTTCAGTAATGGTAGTAATTGCTTTTTTGATTTTATTGTATATCTTTATTAACAATCCAATACTCAGGGCGATTTTTGTAGTAGTGGGGAGTGGAATAGCGGTGATCTGTGCGTTTACGAAATAATAAAGAAAACAGGAAGCGACAGAATCACCAGACATCGGAATTGTGGAAAAAGCTAAACTTTTAGATATATGGAAATAAAAAGATGATATAGAGAGAAAATCCTTGGAAGATATAATTTCAAGGATTTTTTCTTGTGTCACAGTAAAAATAACCCCCCTGCTATGCAGGGGGAGGGCAGATATGTGGTCTTGCGACTGCATGGGCGTTTGTTGTAATAGCCCCTACCGGGAAGAAAGGGGGTGAGAGAAAATGAGATATTCTGTCTATGTATAAAGGGCATATCAATGACG
>Ga0137308_101717_pt1 | contig 18886 bp, 17 predicted proteins | sample Inofrocosms_June_FD_97181 | JGI IMG/M metagenome (GOLD analysis project Ga0137308, IMG submission 97181) | Mouse cecal microbial communities from Vienna, Austria - N-Acetylneuraminic and N-Acetylglucosamine D2O microcosms_June | ecosystem: Host-associated > Mammals > Digestive system > Large... | reverse complement strand
CCGGCTCCATTGACAACCACACGCACATCTTCTTTCTTCTTTCCAACCACTTTTAATGCATTGGTAAGTCCAGCCAGTGTAATAATGGCTGTCCCATGCTGGTCATCATGGAAGATAGGAATATCACATTTCTCCTTTAATTTTCTCTCAATCTCAAAACATCTAGGCGCTGCAATATCCTCTAAATTCACTCCGCCAAAGCTTCCCGATATCAGATAGATAGTATTGACAATCTCATCCACATCTTTACTCTTAATACAGAGCGGAAATGCATCCACATCTCCAAATGCCTTAAAAAGCACACATTTTCCTTCCATCACCGGCATTCCGGCCTCTGGTCCGATATCTCCAAGCCCTAATACTGCACTGCCATCTGTCACTACCAGACACATATTATGGCGCCTGGTAAGCTCATAGCTTTTCTCTACCTCCTTCTGTATCGCAAGGCAAGGCTCAGCCACTCCAGGCGTATACGCAAGTGACAAATCATCCTTTGTCTCTACCGGAACTGTAGCGATAACCTCAATCTTTCCTTTCCATTCTCCATGAAGCCGTAGGGACTCTTTTGCATAATCCATATATCTTATCCTCCTTGTAATCTTTTATCTTCAAATATCATACTGTTTTCTGGTAAAATGTCAATACAATCTTGCAATCTGCTGATATATCCTATCTGGTTTATGAACCACAAATACATCTTTTGACAGCTGTTTTTCTTCTGTATAAAGCAAGTTGTATATATGAAGCTGATAGTACCATTCTCCAGTGTCCATATCCCGTCTGCGCTCATTATACAGCACTCGTCCATACTGATTTGGCATCAGAGAAAAAGCAACCTCATTGAGACAATCTTTTCGATAAAACGGTGAATCCATCTTGTGATAATCCTGGTTATGCCCACGCCGATATGGCATCCCGCTTCGATTTTCGTCATAGAAAAAAGAGACCAACAGACCATCTGGCTTCTGTTGTAACAACAGATTGGTCAAATTCAGCTGTTCGAGGGAAGAATATAAGTAACTATTCTGCGCATAATCTACAAATTCATTCCCATTTTGCAGAAAATAACAGTTATGCACCATCACTTTATCCACATATGCTATCTCTTTTAACCGATACGCCAAAGGAAAATTTTTTCGCGCCTCTGCGCCTGTTCTCCCTCTGTTTTTTTTATTCCAAGACAGACTAATTTCCTGTATTAGAAGCAAGCGAATCCCCCTCTCTTGTTACATCTTTTAACCAAATCTTTGAGCGGTATCTCCATAGAGCAAACGGCAGCTTGATAAATTCATCCAGCATCAGAAGCATAAAGACGCCCTTTACCGACAGATGCAGCACAAAAGCGCCAATCCATCCAAGTAATATCGACCCCACCCACAGAGCCATTCCTTCCAGAATTAGTCCAAAACGAGTATCGCCGCCTGCCCGAAGTATCCCCACAATGACCGGACAGCTTACCGACTGGCACAGACTATAGACTGCCAATACTACCAGCATAAACAAAAGATACTCTCTTGCCTGTTCTCCTAACGTCAGCGCCCCTGTAATCCTGGTGCGAAAGCAAAACATCGTTATACTTGCACAAGAAGTCACCACAATACTAAGTCCCATCATCCTTCTGGCATATATCTGCGCCAAGTCAAGCCTTTTCTCTCCAATCGCCTTTCCAACCAAGACGCTGGTCGCCGCTGACAACCCCACGCTCATTACCATCACAAGTTCCCGAATCACCCGAACCACCGAATTGGCTGCAGCCGCTGCACTTCCAAGCTGCCCCAGAATGGCTGCGTTGGCGGACATCCCGGCGCCCCAGAGCGTCTCATTTAACACAACCGGAATCGACAGTACTAAAAAATCCCGAAGCAAAAGGGAATCCCAGTGGAACAGATAATATTTCCGAAGCCTGACTTGGCGGTTGACCAAAAAAAGATAATAAAGTACAATCAAAAACTCCAGGCAACGGGACAGAAGCGTTGCAAGCGCTGCTCCTCTTACCCCCATCGCCGGCACACCCAGAAGGCCAAAGATAAAAATTGCATTTAATACCACGTTGGCCACCAGAGAACCTGCAAAGACTGCTGTTCCAATCTTTACCCTCTCAATGCTTCGCATCAGATACAGATACGCTGTTGTAAATGCTGAGATGGGATAACAAAATGCCACAATCTTTAGATAGGCAACGCCTCCTTTTATCACTTCTTCCTCCGAAGAAAATATATGCATAATCTGTTCAGGGAAAAATTCCGCTGCAACAAAAAAGACAATCCCTGCCATCATCGCAAAGCTAATCGTCATGCTAAAGACCTTTTCAATCGTCGCCAAATCCTTCTTTCCCCAATACTGGGCAGTAAGAACCGAAGCCCCTGACGTCATCCCAAATATCATAAGTCCCATTACAAAATGCACCTGACCAGCCAAAGAACCGCTGGAAAGTGCCGTCTCTCCCACTTTTCCAAGCATCACCACATCCGCAGTTGTCACTGCGGTATTAATCAGGTTTTGAAGTGCAATTGGAAAAGCAAGCCCAAATACTATTTTTAAAAATTCTCTCATATGTGTTATACTCTTTCTATAAAGAAATTCATTCTGCACACCAAAAGGAGGCATTCTTATGGAAACTATAGACCTACATGTTCATTCTTGTTATTCTGATGGGTCTTTTACCCCTGAAGAACTTGTAACGCTGGCACTTCATACCGGTCTTTCGGCCTTTGCCTTAACAGACCACGACTCAATAGATGGTATTGATGAAGCGATACAGGCAGCCGAAAATCAAGCGCTTGAAGTCATTCCTGGTATTGAATTTTCCACCAGATGGGAAAAGCGCGATATTCATATCTTAGGCTATTATATCGACCACCATGCCAAAAGTTTTAAAGACAAGCTTCAGGAATTTTTAGATGCCAGAGATACCCGCAATCTAAGGATGTGTGAGCGTATCCGGGAATACACCGGATTTCCAATCACCATCGAAGCGCTTGTAGATGCCTTCCCCGATGCAGTTATCACCCGCGCGCATATGGCAGCCTGGCTAGTTGATAAAGGCTATGTCCCTTCAAGACCGGTTGCCTTTGAACAATATCTAGATGAGCATGCTCCTTGCTTTGTCTCAAAGACCGAAGTCACCCCCACAGATGCCATCAAATTGATTCTCTCCCATGGCGGTATCCCGGTTCTTGCTCACCCGCTCCTCTATAAGCTCTCCGAAGAAAAGCTCCATCTTTTGCTTCGTGAACTTACAGAAGCTGGTCTTATGGGCATCGAAGCTGTCTATGTCTTAAATAAAGGACAAGACGAGACTTATGTTTGCTCTCTTGCCAAACAGTACCATCTTCTTATCACCGGTGGCTCCGATTTTCACGGAAAAAATAAGCCAGATATTGCACTAGGGACAGGTCTTTCCAACAATCTCTCCATCCCTTATAAACTTCTTACCTTATTAAAAGCTGCCCGTATACCAAGATAAAACATAGTCCCCCGCCTATGACTTTGCCATAGAAAAGGCGGGGGAACCTTCTAATAATTACCAAGGATTTTAAAATTCACTGCTTCTTCCATAATACCGCGAATCGCATTTTTTACCGCGCTGTCATTGAGATTTCCTTCAAAATCCACAAAAAAATGATACTCCCAGTTGTGTTCCGGGATTGGTCTTGACTCAATCTTGCACATATTTAAGTCATTGTAGATAATATGCGATAAAATATTGTAGAGACTTCCGCTTGTATGAGGCAATTCAAAACAGATACTTACCTTTTTTGCATCTTTCTCATACATCTTCCGATTTGTCACGATAATAAAGCGTGTAGAATTAAAGCGGTTATGATTAATCGGCTTTTTCAGCACCACTAACCCATGATGCTTTGCCGCCTCCTCGCTTGCAATCGCTGCCTGTGTAATATCCTGGTCCTCTGCCACTTTCTTTGCTGCCATCGCTGTATTGGCAAGCGTCTCCTGCTTCCAGCCTTCCTGCTGCTCTAGATAAACCGCACACTGCATCAGCGCCTGCGGATGTGAATAGACCGTCTGAATATCTGAAAGTTTCGCCCCTGGTATGCCAAGAAGTGCATGGTCAATCTTTAGTATTTGTTCTCCCACGATATAGTTTTCATATTCTTCTAACAAGTCATAGATATCGTTGACTTCTCCGGCAGAGGAGTTTTCAATAGGAAGTACCGCATAGTCAGCCATCCCTTCCTTAATCGCCTCCATACAGCCACGCCAGCTCTCCATATGAAAAATATTGACATCCTCTCCAAAATACTGAAGCGCTGCCTCATGCTGGTAAGCGCCCTCTACGCCCTGATAGACCACCCGACAATGTACTTTGTCAATTTCCTTAACCTGAGTAAACGGAAGGCTTCCTGAGACCCCTTGTGCTTCCAAAAGCTGGTACTGAAGCTTCCTACTCATAGACATAATCTGCTGAAATAATTCCTGTACCCCATGATGGTTAAATTCATTACTAGCAAATGCCCCTAAGACCTTTAGCTTCTCAAGCTCCCGCTCCCTGTCAAGCACTTTCTTTCCATTGGCAATCTTATACTCTGCCACCTTCTTACATATCTCCATCCGTTCTTCGAACAGACGTACGATTTCTTTATCTATCTTATCTATCTCTTTCCGAAGCTCTAATAAATCAATCATCTGATGTCCTCCTCTCTACCTGTCTTATCAATTCTCCCAGATACGAAAGAGAACCAAAAGCCAGAATCACATCTTCTTTCCTAGCAAGTGCATATGCCCGCTCCACGGCATCTGCAATGCTCTCTGCCGCCTGTACAGGCACATGATATTTTGCCACTGCCTCTGCAAGTTTTTCTGCCGGAAGCGCTCTCTCATTATCCGGCGTCATCACAGTCACAATCTCTGAAGCGAAAGACACCGTCTCCTCAATCACCCGCTCATACTCCTTATCTGCCAGCACTCCCATAATATAGATAAGTCTCTTATCGGACAAATACTGCTCTATCGTCTCCCGAAGCCTTTTCGCTGCATCCCGGTTATGTGCCCCGTCCACAATTACATATGGCTCTCTGGCTACCACAGTAAAACGCCCCTTCCAGACCGTCTCCTTCAGACCACTTCGCACTGCCTCCTCTGGTATCTGATACCCCTTTTTACGAAGCGCCTCCACTACCTCTAACGCTGCAACCGCATTGATAAACTGATACTCTCCCGACAGAGCTATCTCCACGCTCTCTTGCTCTTTATAGTCAAATGTCTGTTGAAAAAGCCCACGTTTTCGATGCACAGCCGCGTCTGCATCTGCCACCACCACAGAACACCCAACTTTTTTGCTTCTCTCCATCACAGCCCGCTCAGCCTCTTCCATCTGCTTAACACTCACTACCATACAGCCTGGCTTTATAATCTCCGCCTTATTTTCTGCAATCTCAAAAAGCGTATCTCCCAAAAATCCCATATGGTCCATACTAATCGAAGCCAGCACTGCCACAAGTGTATTCTGTATCACATTAGTTGCATCCGTCCTTCCTCCCATCCCTGCTTCTAGAACCACAATCTCACACCCCTGCTCCAAAAAATACAAAAAAGCCACAGCCGTCTCTGCCTCAAACATCGTAGGATGCCTAAGTCCCTCCGATAACATCTGCGCTCCCACACGCTCCACTTTCTCTGTAAGCCGTGTCAAATCCTCACGAGATATTGACACCCCATTTACCTGTATCCGCTCCCGATACCCAAAAATCGTAGGTGAGACATACCTTCCCACCCGATACTTCGCCTTGAAAAGTATCGTAGACACATACGCCAAGATAGACCCCTTCCCATTCGTCCCCGCAATATGTACAAACGAAAGCTTATCCTGGGGATTCCCCAATCTACGAAGCATCTCCCTAAGAGGCTCAAGCGTCAACTCCCCTGCATACTGATTACAATTCTCCAGAAATCTTCTCGCTTCCTCATATGTCATCATCTTCACCCTTACCTACTTCCAAATAAACTTCATATATCCACAAATCATAGCACAAGCCCCCCTTTCTTTCAAGCGTATATTTCTTCTTTCCCCCGGCAACACTACCCCCATGATAACTAAAAATTTTTTCCGATGCGGAATCCTTGGCTGGACCCTTGAAATCCTCTGGACTGGCCTGCAGGCTTTTCGCCTACGCAACCTAAAATTAATCGGCAATTCCTCCCTCTGGATGTTCCCCATCTATGGCAGCGCTGCCTTTTTAACCCCCATTATGCAACACCTAAAACACAGACCCCTTTTCAAACGCGGTCTTATCTATATGTCGCTTATCTACTTAGGAGAATACCTAAGCGGCATCCTCTTAAAACGCAAAAACATGTGCCCCTGGGACTATAGCCATACTCCCTACCACTACCAAGGTGTTATCCGCCTCGACTATGCGCCGCTCTGGTTTTTCGTTGGCTTGTGCTATGAACATTTTCTTCTTCCTGATTCTGGTGGTGTAAGGGACGCTAGGACGGGAGGGGAGTAGGTTCCCAAAAGACCCCGCTATCGCATAATGTTATGTGTGGTATATAAGTGAAATGTTCCGCCCGCAACGTATGTGTCGGGGCCAATACACAGCCCGACATGGCCTGGCAGATGTTCCTGCAAGACCCATTGGACGCCATCGGCACTTAGCGAGCGCAAGCGGTTACGCGCAGTCGCGAGCTTAGTACCGCTATAGGCGTTCATTAAGCGCGAGCGGGGTCTGGAAGGAACATCTGTCAGGTCGTGGCGGGCGTCCTTTTTTACATTGAGAATATCTTGCAAATTTTAAAAATTTCATTTAAAATCAAAGAAATTATAATATACCAGGAGGAAGTATTATGAATCGTTTTAAAAAAGTCTATACGCAGGGAACTTTTGATATAATGGAAATTTGGGTTGATACAGAGACAGGTGTAAACTATGTATTTCATAAAAATGGAAATGCGGCAGGCTTTACTCCGCTGCTTGACAAAGAAGGAAAACCAATCGTAAGTAATGCTGGAATTGGAGAATAGAAAGGAAAACTATTAGAAGAATGTATAATAAGATAGATTTGGAGAAAATAGATACCAGTGGAGAGGTTCCGGTATTAGAGACTGACAGACAGTATTATTTTATGGAGAAGTGTCGAGGATATGTAAGAGAGTTGGAGAGGAAATTGGGAAGACGTCCAACTTTTTTTACGCAGACATTTGGATGTCAGATGAATGCAAGAGACTCGGAAAAGTTGTCGGGGATTTTAAAGGGGATTGGGTATGAGGAGGCAGAGAGTGAAGAAGCGGATTTTGTAGTCTATAATACTTGTACTGTTCGGGAGAATGCGAATTTAAGAGTGTATGGACGGCTTGGAGTGCTGCATGGATATAAGAAAAAGAATCCTGATATGAAGATTGCGCTTTGTGGATGTATGATGCAGGAAACAGAGGTTGTTCAAAAGATTCAAAAAAGCTATCGGTTTGTTGATTTGATATTTGGAACGCATAATATCTTTAAGTTTTCAGAACTTTTAGCTATGGTGTTTGAAGCGGACCGTATGGTGATTGATATTTGGAAAGATACTAATCAGATTGTGGAGGATTTGCCGGTTGCCAGAAAATATCCGTTTAAGTCTGGGGTCAATATTATGTTTGGCTGTAATAATTTCTGTAGTTATTGTATTGTGCCTTATGTAAGAGGGCGGGAGCGAAGCAGAGAGCCGGAGGATATTATTCGGGAGATTGAAAAGCTTGTGGCAGATGGCGTGGTGGAAGTGATGCTGCTTGGGCAGAATGTGAATTCTTATGGGAAAAATCTTAAGATGCCGATAAGCTTTGCAGAGCTTTTAAGAGAGATTGAGAAGATAGACGGGCTTCAGAGGATTCGGTTTATGACATCGCATCCAAAGGATTTGTCGATGGAATTGATTCAGGTGATGGCAGAATCTAAGAAAATATGTAAACATCTGCATCTGCCGCTTCAGTCAGGGAGTAGCCGGCTTTTAAAGATTATGAATCGAAAGTATACAAAAGAGCAGTATTTAGCGCTTGCAGAGGAGATTCGAAAGCAGATACCGGATATTTCTCTGACAACAGATATTATTGTGGGATTTCCAGGGGAGACAGAAGAAGACTTTTTGGAGACTTTGGATGTAGTACGAAGGGTGCGCTATGACAGTGCTTTTACCTTTCAGTATAGTAAGAGGACAGGAACACCGGCGGCAGCGATGGAGGAGCAAATCCCTGCTGAAGTAGTGACAGAGCGTTTTGACCGTCTGCTAGAGACTGTACAGAAAATATCTTGTGAGATGGCAGAGCGTTTTACGGGGACAAAGCAGATGGTGCTGATTGAGGAAGAAAATAAAAGGATGCAGGGATATCTGGATGGGCGGCTTAGTAATAATCATGTGGTGCATCTAAAAGGAGAGGCTTCCCTGATAGGAAAGATTGTAAAAGTGCGTCTGGATGAATGTAAGGGATTTTATTATATGGGAAGTCTGACGGAGGGAAAGAAGACAAGATGAAAAATATGTGGAAGAAAACAGTGAGAAATATGGTGATGATAGCATTTGCTGCATTTATCTATGCGGTAGGTGTTAGCCTGTTTTTGGACCCCAATAATCTGGCACCAGGAGGTGTGACAGGAATCGCAGTGATTTTAAACAGGCTTAGTGGGATTGAGACAGGAACACTGTATTTTTTGCTGAATATTCCGATTGTTCTTCTGGGTATCTGGAAATTTGGGTGGCGTTTTATTGTAAAGACTGCTTATGCGATTGTGCTGACTTCTACTTTTACAAATCTGCTTTCCGGGAGAGAGGCACTGACAGATGACCCACTGCTTGCAGCGCTGGCGGGTGGAGTGCTGATTGCAAGTGGGATTGGAATGGTATTTAAGACTGGTGCAACAACCGGTGGTATGGATATTATTATTAAAATTATCCGGCAGAAATATCGTCATCTAAAGACAGGATATCTGTTTCAGTGCATTGATATTACGATCGTGGCGATTTCGGGGCTGTTGTTTCGAAATCTGAATATTGCGCTATATGCTTTGATTGCAGTGCTGATTAGCGGGCGGGCACTTGACTATGTGCTGTATGGAAAAGATGAAGCAAAGATGTTCTATATTATTACAGGAAAGCCAAAAGAAGTGGGAGAGAAGCTTCTGAAACAGCTCAATATCGGGATGACCTATCTACAGGGAAAAGGAGGATGGACCGGGAAGGAGAAACAGGTGATTTTCTGTGTGGTTCATAAGCCACTTGGACCTCGGGTGGAGGAGATTGTAAAGGAAGAAGACCCCGGAGCATTTTTGATTATTACAAATGCAAGTGAGATCTATGGAGAAGGATATAAAGATATTTTTGCAGAGACCTTATAAAAGTGGGTAAACTGGACTGGTTAAAATATATAAAAGTGGATATTTTATTAGGGCCAGATTTGATATAGAATGGGGGAGGATTTGAAAAAAGAAGAGAAAAGAGGTCTTGATAATGTATCGTGATTTAAGAAGAATGGTAATGGCAGCTTTGTTTGCAGCGTTTGCTTGTGTGGCGACGATGTCCATACGGATTCCGACTCCGGGAACAGGTGGATATATTCATCCTGGGGATGCAATTGTGATATTGGCTGGAGTGATTCTAGGGCCAGGGCTTGGTTTTTTAGCTGCGGGGATTGGCTCGGCGATGGCGGATTTATTGGGAGGATATTTTATTTATGTGCCAATTACATTTGCGATTAAAGGAATGGTTGCATTTGTGGCAGGGATGCTCTATCAGAGGATTGGAAGAACAACGAAAAGTTGTTATATGGCAGTCATGCTTGGCGGGGTAGGAGATATTGTTTTAGTGGCTTTGGGGTATTTTCTATGTGAGACCATGATGTATGGGGGAGCAGCCGCCCTGGCAAGTGTGCCGGCAAATGTGATTCAGGGAGCTGGAGGACTACTCATTGGTATGGTGCTTTATCCTATGCTAATCTCCGTACCTGATATTCGCCAGGTGGCACATGAGAGAGCGCATATGTGACAGGGATTGAAAGGGCAGCTTTTTTCTGCTATACTTTGGCAGAAAAAGGCTGTTTTTATTTGATATGAAAACGGTGTCTAATTGAGTAGAAAAAATGTTCTTGCATCTTCTAAGAATTAATGATACTATATATGGTGCAAACAGAGATAAAGAATACCAGATATAGTTCTAAAGGAGATGATGGAATGGGGAGTGTCGTTGTATGCCCGGAGATGATTAAGAAGCGTAACGGAGTGCTTGTATCCTTCGATGTGAAGAAAATCCAGGATGCGATTCGTAAGGCAAATGATGCAGCAAGGGTGGAAGCGATTGCGCCATATCAGTTTGAGAAGCTGGTCAATACCGTTGTGGATGCGATTCCAGATGGACAGATGCCAGAAGTAGAGCAGATTCAGGATTTGGTGGAGGAGAAGCTAATTGAAAATGGATTTGCCAAGACTGCCAAAGCGTATATTTTATATCGTGCAGAGCATACAAAAGTGCGCAAAAGCGAGGCGGACTTGGTGGATATCTATAGAGAACTGACGTTCACCTCTGCGGCAGATGCGGATATTAAGCGTGAGAATGCCAATATCGATGCGGATACTTCGATGGGAACCATGTTAAAATATGGCTCCGAAGGCGCCAATTATTTTGTTGATAATTATATTTTGCCAAAGGATATTGCGGCAGCGCATATGCATGGGGATATTCATATTCACGACAAAGATTTTTATATGTTGACAGAGACCTGCTGCCAGATTGATTTGATTAAGCTGTTTGAGGATGGATTTTCCACAGGACATGGCTATATCAGACAGCCAAAGTCCATTGCAAGTTATGCAGCGCTGGCATGTATTGCGATTCAGGCCAATCAAAATGAGATGCATGGCGGTCAGTCCGTTCCTAATTTTGACTATGCGATGGCTGAGGGTGTGGCGTGCACTTTTCGTAAGGAATATTATGATGCGGTACAACATTATCTATGGCTCCAATATGACAGTGAGGCTGTACTAGAAGATGATTTTCGCCAGGCACTAAAGGATATTATGCCAGAGCGCATCCATATGTCCAATATTGACGACTATGAGGAGCATTTTGTCAGATGGATGATAAAATGCGGCAAACAATGGCTTCCCAAAAAGCCAGAAGAACATGAAATGCGCAGATGTCATCGAACATCTATTCAAATTGCAATGAAAGAGACGGATATGGCCACCTATCAGGCGATGGAGTCTCTGATTCACAATCTAAATACAATGAATTCCAGGGCGGGTGCACAGGTGCCATTTAGCTCGATCAACTATGGAACCTGTACTTCTAGAGAAGCCCGGATGGCAATAAAAAATCTTCTAAAGGTGACAGAGATTGGACTTGGCAACGGGGAAACTGCGATATTTCCGGTACAGATATTTAAGGTAAAGGAAGGCATTAACTACAACCCTGAAGACCCCAATTACGACCTTTTCCGTCTGGCGATTAAGGTATCCGCAAAGAGACTCTTTCCGAATTTTAGTTTTATCGATGCACCATTTAATCTGGCTTATTATAAAGAAGGCGATTACAACACAGAGATTGCCTATATGGGATGCCGGACCAGAGTGATGGGCAATCACTACAACCCAGAGAGGGAAGTGACTTGTGGAAGAGGAAATTTAAGTTTTACTTCGATTAATCTTCCAAGGCTTGGGATTATGGCTCATGGAGATATCAAAGAGTTCTATAAAAACTTGGACAAGCGTCTGGAATTGTGTTGCAGGCAGCTTCTGCACCGTTTTGAGATACAGAAAAAGAAGACGGTGAAGAATTATCCATTTTTGATGGGACAAGGCATCTGGATGGATTCTGAGAAGCTTGGCATCGGGGACACGGTGGGTGAGATATTGAAAAATGGCACCTTAAGTGTAGGCTTTATCGGGCTTGCAGAGACTTTGGTGGCACTTACTGGGAAACACCACGGAGAGAGCGAAGAGAGCCAGAAATTAGGGTATGAAATCATCTCTTATATGAGAGACTATATGGACAAGAAATCCGAAGAGACCGGACTTAATTTTACATTACTTGCAACGCCCGCAGAAGGGCTTTCGGGACGGTTTGTACGAATTGACAGAAAGCGTTTTGGAAAGATAGAAGGCGTGACAGACCGAGACTACTATACCAATTCTTTTCATGTGCCAGTGTATTATGCAATTAATGCTTTTCAAAAGATTAAAACGGAAGCACCTTACCATGCTTTAACCAACGCAGGGCATATTAGCTATGTGGAATTAGACGGAGACACCGCAAAGAATCCAGAAGCTTTTGAGGCAATTATCCGCTGCATGAAGGAAAGCGGCGTCGGCTATGGTTCCGTCAACCATCCCGTAGACCGTGACCCGGTCTGTGGCTTTACCGGAGTTATCGACGAGGTATGCCCAAGATGTGGCAGAAGAGAAGGCGAGGCAGTCTCTATAGAGCGATTAAATGAGCTTCGCAAAAAATATCCTGATATACCAGTATATTTAGACGCGAATCATTAAAAAATATCTCCCTATTCGGAATTGTGTATCCATTGGAAATGGCAGTAAAGAATTTATGATTAATTATAGAAATCGGGATTTGGCGGAGGAAATAATATAATGAAATTGGCAGACGTATCAAGTGGGGCAGATTGGATAATATGGGTTGTGTTCGCGATTTTTTTGGCGATTTCCATAATGTTACTTTCTGGTCATGGAAGCTGGTTTATTTCTGGGTATAATACAGCACCAAAAGAAGAAAAAGCAAAATACGATAAAAAGAAATTATGTAGAACGACAGGATTTGGAATGGCAGTTATAGCAGTTCTCATTCTTGTTATGGGCTTGTTTGAGGACGTGTTGCCAGTTGGTTTTGCATATATTTCACTTGGCATTGTAGTTGTTGATTGCCTGGTGATAGTTATTGTTAACCATACAATTTGTAAGAAGTAATAGTTTGTATGGAGAACATTTTTCTGAAAAGGGAGAAAAATATAGTAACTATAAAAGCGGAACTTCAAAACAGCAAAATCCTAGCTTAGGCCCAGAAGGATTTTTGAACGTGATAGCGGTCAAAAATCCTTCTAGATAACGGGCTTAAGCCGGGATGGAGCGGAACTTCAATAGGAGGATTTATAATTTATGGCTGGAAAATTATTAGCAGAAAATGGACAGGTAGGAGAGAATGTAAAATTTGACAGAATTCGTAGAATTACGGGTTACTTAGTAGGAACGACAGACCGTTTTAACAATGCAAAACGCGCAGAGGAAAAAGATCGTGTCAAACACACACTATAAGCCGCTTCGGATTGCAGGGACTGTGCAGGACTCGATTGTGGATGGCCCAGGGATTCGCTATGTAATCTTTACGCAGGGCTGTCCACACCGCTGCTTGGGCTGCCATAATCAAGAGACACATGATATAGCAGGTGGAAAAGAAGCAGATATAGAGAGCATCTTGCAGCAGATAAAAGAAAATCCATTACTTAGCGGTGTAACATTCTCTGGCGGGGAACCTTTTATACAAGCAGAAGCACTTTTACAGGTAGCAAAGGCTGTCAAAGCAATGCGGAAACATCTGATGATTTACACAGGGTATTTGTACGAAGATTTGTTGCAAATGGATAAACCTGAAGTACAAGAGTTGCTTTTAGAAGCAGATATTCTTGTGGATGGACCGTTTGTATTGGAAAAAAGAGACTTGACTTTACAATACTGCGGAAGTAGTAATCAAAGGGTAATTAACCTTGTGAAAACACGGGAAAAAGGGGAAGTAGTGTTGTATCGGAGTGCGTATGAAGATTTATAAAAGACCACCGACCAAATCCATCTTATATAGATATTTGGATTTGGTCAGTGGCTTTTTTATAATCCTTATTCTGTGATAAAGAATTTCTTAATTCCAAACAATACTGCGCAGAGCAGGACAAAGGAGATAATCAGAACTGCCCAGGCATTTTGGACGAAGCCGGCGATGCAGTAGCCTACAAAAGATACAGAAGCTACAAGCATAGCATAAGGAAGCTGTGTGGACACATGATTGATATGGTCACACTGTGCCCCGGCGGAAGCCATAATGGTAGTATCAGAAATCGGAGAACAGTGGTCACCACATACTGCTCCGGCAAGGCAAGCTGCAATCGTGATAATCAATAAGTTGCCTGGCAAGTTAATCCCTACAACGATAGGCAAAAGAATTCCAAAAGTGCCCCAGGAAGTTCCAGTGGAGAACGCAAGGAAGATAGCCACTAAAAATACAATTGCAGGAAGCATACCAGTTAGACCGGCTGCGCTGCCTTCAAAGATACCACTGACATATTCGGCTGCGCCAAGCATACCAGTCAGGCCAGACAGAGTCCAGGCGAAGGATAAAATCAAAATCGGGCTAATCATCGCTTTAAAGCCTTCTGGGAACGCATCCATACAGTTCTTAAAGGAGAGAACTTTGCGGCTTAGGTAGAAGACGATGGTGATTAGAAGCGCTGCAACAGAGCCCATAGAGAGTCCTAGAGGTGCATCGCAGTTTGCGAAAGAATTCACAAAGGTCTCGCCATCGAAGAAACCACCTGTGTAGATCATACCAACGATACAGCAGATAATCAATATAATAACTGGAAATGCCAAGTCGATAACTTTTCCTTTGTCGGATACTGCTTCAAAGGAGGTATCATTGGATGTAGTCTTACCAGAGGTAAAAAGGTCTCCTTGTTTGGCATTTTTTTCGTGGGTCTTCATAGGACCAAAGTCAATATCCCATATTGTGATAATAATAATCGTTGCAATAGTGAGTAAGGAGTACAGATTGTATGGAATGGCACTGATAAAAAGGGTCAATCCATCGGTTCCTTCTACAACACCGGCAACGGCTGCGGCCCAGGAGGAGATTGGAGCAATCATACAGACGGGAGCAGCTGTGGCATCGATTAAGTAAGCCAGTTTTGCGCGGGATACGTTGTGTTTGTCTGTGACTGGACGCATGACGCTTCCTACGGTTAAGCAGTTAAAATAGTCGTCAACGAAGATTAAAACACCAAGTGCAAAGGTAGCCAGAAGGGTGCCTTTTCTGGATTTAATCTTTTCCTGTGCCCACTTTCCATAGGCAGCAGAACCGCCGGCTTTGTTCATCAATACGACGATGGTGCCTAGAATCACAAGAAAGATTAGGATTCCAACATGTCCGCCGTCTGCAAGGGAAGCAATAAATCCGTCGTTGAATATGGTCGTATAGGCGGCCACGACGTTAAAGTTGGTGATAAACAGTGCTGCTGTTACGATACCGATAAACAGAGAACTGTAGACTTCCTTGGTAATCAGCGCAAGTATAATCGCTACTAGCGGGGGTACCAGGGACCAAAAAGTTGCATACATAACATTTCCCACCTCTTAGATTATTTCTGTAGACATAATAGAAAAAGGCCATGGCGCGTGCAGCGTCCATGACCTTATTAGTTCTTCATAAACGATAGCGCACCACAGAATTGTGACAGTGTACAACATATTTTGTTGCACCCCAGCAAAGAAACTTCAGGCAGTGGCTTCGCTTCGGCGGACGTTCTGTTGGGCTGTCTAAGATGCCTGTCTTTTGCAGATAGCTTATTGGTAACGGCCGCGCCTCTATCTTTCTTTTTATGTATATTACAGATGATTTAAGCGTAATACAGGTGTCGAAAAAAGTCAAGAGGTTTTACTTAAGAAAATTTGGCAAAAGTTTATATTTAGTCGAAAAATGGGTGGTAAAATAGTAAGAATTTTTAAGAAAGGGCAAGAAAAGATATGTTGAGAGAGAAAGTGGCAATTATTACAGATTCCTGTGCAGATGTACCAGAGGAATTGGCAGAGAAATATCATCTGTTTGTGTTGCCAATGCAGATTGTCTGTGAAGATGGAGTATATCGGGATGGGATAGATATGACTTCCGAGGATATTTATAAGAGGTTAGAGAAAGAGACACCCAAATCAAGTACGCCAAGTGGGGCAGATGTGGAGGATTTATTGCAGGAGCTTGTGCGCCAAGGTTATAAAAAGGCAATCGCAGTGCTTCTAGCAGGAGGACTTTCAGGGACTGTAAATCAGGTACGGCTTTTAGCAGAAGAATTTGGAGGGATTGAGATAGCGGTCTATGATTCTAAGCAGGCGAGTATCGGGATTGGAGGGATTGCAATTCAGGCTGCAAAGTATGCAGAAGAAGGGACGGAATTTGAAGAGTTAAAAGAAAAAGTAGAAAGGCTGATTGAAAGGACAAAGGTATTTTTCTCAATTGATACTTTAAAATATTTAAAAAGGGGAGGGCGTATTGGAAAGGCAGCAGCTCTGGCGGGGACACTTCTGGATATTAAACCGGTGATGTCTTTTGATGAAGATGGAGAAATCTATGCGGCGGCAAAGGTGAGAAGTCGTAAAGGAGTGGAGAAAAGGCTTTTACAGCTTATGGAAGATGTAAAAAGAGAAGGGTGTCCTTATAATCTGATGGTAGCAGATGGAGGAGCAGCAGAAGAACGGGAAGCGCTAGAGGAAAAGCTTAAAGAACGCTTTCCTGATTATCAGGCAATCTATCGGACAAAGATTGGGGCAGCGCTTAGTGTTCATCTGGGGCCTGGGCTTTTGGGAGCCGGGATTCAGTATCTGGAGAACTGATTTTAACGACAGATATCAAAAATAAAGGCAGCAGCCTGGTCCATAGCTTCGTAGGCGGTCTTAAAGGGAGACATCTGAAAAACATGCCACATACCTTGATAGACGGCAATACGGGCGCCTACGTGGTGTCTGACAAGCTGTTTATGGAGCTCTAGAGAGTCGGAGAGTAGGATTTCGTTGGAGCCAGCCTGAATCAGAACCGGAGGAAAGTCCGTAAAATCGCCATATAAAGGAGAGATAAAAGGGTCTTGTAAATCTTCTCTACAGGCGTAGTCTTTGATAGCCTGGTCTAAATAGGTCTCAGTTAAGATAGGGTCGATGTCGTGGCGGGTTTTGTGAGAGCGTCCGCTTCTGGTAAGGTCGGTCCAGGGAGAGAACAGAATCAGTCCTCTAGGGAGGATACGGTTCTGTTCTTTTAGTTTGAGCGTTAAAGCTAGGGCCAGATTTCCCCCGGCAGAATCTCCGGCGATGATAATGTCTCTGGCGCCGTAGCCTATATGCATCAGATAATCCCAGATTTTAATGGCGTCTAAAAGGGCAGAAGGATAGGGATGTTCGGGGGCTAGGCGATAGTCAAAGCTTAGAACATCCATCGAGGTAGAGTTTGCTAACTTGTTGGTGATGCTGCGGGCGTATTTTAGGCTTCCGGTGTTGTAGCCTCCCCCATGGCAGTAGAGCAGGATATATTTTTTCATATGACTTCTTTTGACACTGACCCACTCTACACGGATACCGTCGACGTCGATATCTTCATAATTCATATCGGTGCTTCGCATCAAAAGCTTTCCCAGATTGTCTTTTTTGGTGCGCTGTTTTTCAATATCGCTGTTTTCCACAAAAGTATGCATTCGTTTGATGGCTTTCATCAGGTTCTGATTTTGTTTTTGAGGATTGGTCATAATGTTTTACCTTTTCTTCTATTTTTGTGAATAATATATAAAATTTTAACATATTTTTTTAGCTATTCCAAGAAAAATAATGGTATAATATATAATATGAAAAAAAGAACATTTGTAAAAACTCCATGGTATAGACTGGATTTATCAGCAATCGTTTATCCGACATTACAGAGACGAAATTTTTCTTCGGTCTATCGTATTAGTGTGTTGTTAAATAAGAAGATTGACCCGGTTATCTTACAGCAGGCGGTAGAGCAGACGATGCCGCGTTTTCCGACATTTAAGGTGGCGATGCGAAAAGGGGTGTTCTGGAGGTATCTAGAGCCTAACCAAAGTCCAGGGCCTTTTGTGGAGCCGGATATTGTCAATCCTTGTATGCCAATGTCCTTTAAGAGACGGGGACGGTATCTGATTCGCATCTATTATTATGAGAGGCGGATTTCTCTAGAGGTCTTTCATTCGTTGTCAGATGGCAGTGGGGCACTCTATCTACTGCGTACACTGACTGCGGTGTATCTGCGTCTTTTGGGGCATAAGATACCAGATGGACATGGGGTGCTTTCCATAGAGGAGAAACCGGATATGGAGGAGCTAGAAGACGCTTATATTCGCTATGCAAGTTCTAAAGTGCGACCGCCCAGAAGCCGTAGCCGGACATATCGGATTCGTGGAACAAAAGAGCCTTTTTATACATTAAATATTATTACCGGAATTTTAGAAGTAGATAAGCTTCTTTTCGTGACAAAAAAATATAAAGTGACTGTGACAGAATATTTAAATGCAGTGCTTCTCTATGCGATTCTCAGTAAGCAGAAAGAAGACCATGTGTTTCGGGAGCTTCCGGTGTCGATTGCGATGCCGGTGAATCTAAGGCGCTTTTTTCCTTCTAAGACGCTTCGCAACTTTATTACTATGGTCTATCCTTCTGTCGACCCCAGGATGGGAGAGTATACCTTTGAAGAAGTGCTCTTGCAGGTGCATTATTATATGCGTTACTATCTCAATGATAAATTTTTAAATGCGGATATTACTACAAATGCGGCGGTGACACAGAATCTTTTGATTCGGATTGTACCACTGTTTGTAAAGGATATTGTGGTCAGGCAGTTCTATAAAAGGGTGCAGGATAAACAGTCCAGCGCCGGACTGACAAATCTTGGGATTGTAGAGGTGCCAGAGGAGATGAGAGCGCATGTGGAGCGTTTTGAAGTGCTGATGGGACAGCCTTTTTCGGCGCGTACAAACTGTGCAGTGGTTAGTTATGGGAATACTATCAGTATTAGCTTTGCAAGTAGTATTGTAGAGGCAGATGTAGAACGTTTGTTCTTTCGCAAGCTGGTGCAAGAGGGGATACATGTAAAGATTGAAACAAATCGGAACAGGGGGGAATAGCTGATGGCAT
>Ga0137308_101716_pt1 | contig 18896 bp, 18 predicted proteins | sample Inofrocosms_June_FD_97181 | JGI IMG/M metagenome (GOLD analysis project Ga0137308, IMG submission 97181) | Mouse cecal microbial communities from Vienna, Austria - N-Acetylneuraminic and N-Acetylglucosamine D2O microcosms_June | ecosystem: Host-associated > Mammals > Digestive system > Large... | reverse complement strand
CCGTTTGGTTCCATTTTGTATACGAAGAGTTTCTGCTCGCTTTGCTGGGGGATAAAAATATAAATCATTTCTTTTAGAGTCCCTACAGTACAACACACCATCCACAGAATAGATAATTTCAGATTTTGAATATATTGTTTCCATAGATGTACATCCGCCAAATACATCATTTCCAATTAACTCCATAGTTTCTGGTAAAGATATTTCTTTTAGAGATACACAGTCTGTAAAAGCGCATGTTGCGATTCCTCGTAGTTTGCTAGACAATTTTATTTGTTGTAAGTTTCTGCATCCAGAAAAAGCATTTTGCATAAGCTGGACGGTATTATTTGAAATATTCACTATCTTCAACATAGGGTTCTCGGAAAAAGCATTTTTGTTAATTATTTCTACGGGTTTTCCGTCAAGGTTATCTGGTATTGTCACTTCTTCTCTTGTACCTACATAGCCTTCAATGCTTATACCATAAAATCCGTCAAGCACCTGTTTGCTGCTGTAAATCAGGTGTTCTGGGGTTTCTTTCTGGTCTTCTGAGAGGATGGCGAAAATCATCTGCTTTAATCCTTTGTATTTTCCACGTCCATATACGACAATGCCCGGAAATGTATCATTGCCATCACTGCTGAAAAAGCACCATGGATTTGTATTAACGTTTATGTTATCGGAGGCATTATGTGGTGATATAATATAGTCGGTGCCCTCTATGAGGGTATAGTCCCCATCTTTAATAACGACATTGGGTATAATTTCACTCCCGGTGTATCGTTGAGATGGCAATAGCACGATACTTTCATATACTCCAAGTGAATTCTCAAATGTGCAGCCTGAGATGTCTTTTTGTTCTTCTTGCGCCTGCAAATTAAGTGTTCCAAAACCAATAAATAATACGAATGTGGCTAATATTATGCTTAAAAATTTATTCATACTCCTGCTCTTCCTTTCCCCTTAAAACAGTTGGTCTGTATTTAAGGATAGTATAACATGTTTCTTAAGGAAAGACAAGAACCTTTGTTCGGATATTATTCATTAGAAAAGGTATGCCCCATATGCGAAAACAAGATTCTTATAATGCTTGCTTGTCTTATCTTATATGGGGCAATTAGTGACAGTTATTTATTATTTTTTACAGTGGGCAAACTTAGCGAGAAAAGCCTGGTTTGCTTCCTGCCCGAGTTTCCAATTCCCATTCCCATCTTCAGTAATCCATTCTTGGATGGCAAGCACGTCTGCGTGGGTGAACTCCCATGTTTCTATAGGGGTTTCATTTTTTAGTATGTTTTTCAGATATGCAAGGTTTTCCGGTTGGCGCCAAGATGAGTTTTCTTCTAGTGTGTCTAGATAGTTTTCTGAGATGTAGCGGACGTAATACTTCGGCATCTCTGCGATTACTGCCTGCTCATCCCATACCATAAGCTTTACGGTACGGTAAGTAGTTTTGTTGTAGGCATCTGTTACTTGATAGGTAACGTCAAACTGTTCTTTGGATTGTGTCTGCATTTTGAGCGTCTGTGGGTTGAAATCTTTAAGGCTGAGTTTTCCTGTAATGTCTCCGTCTTCAGCATCTGTTGCCGATGCCCGCCCAAGGAGCGCCTCGGCAGTGATTTCTCCACGGTTTGCTTCTTCTTTTAAGTAGTAGAATGTGTCTTCACTATTGATTTCCGGATAGTTATTGTATTTTACTTTTACGGGGATTACTTCTTCCGTTGTATTCCCGGCGCTGTCCGTCACGGCAAACGTAATAAGCACATCTACGTTTTCATCTTTTTCTAATTTGAGGTAATAGGTGTCAAGCAGGAAGTCTTTAGGGACATCCTCCGGGTAGGTCTTTTCGTAAGCACCCTGGCTATGGTTTTTTGAAGCTGGATAAGATAGCTTTATGATTCGCAGTTTATTGTTGAGGTTTGGATGTACTTCTTCATTTCTATTATCCTCAGCGTCATGTGCTAAAAGATGTTGGATTAAATCTGCTTTTGTGATTTTCTCACCTTCATAGTATTCCAGCTTATCCCCAGGAGCAACCACGATAGTGGGGAATGCGTTCCACTTTGCCTGAAAGTTGATGTATTCCGTAGAGTGGGCGTTGTTGGATAAACCTGCTGTCTGTATGGTTGTAGTACCACTTAGTCTATGTTGCGCCGTTGTGGAAGTACCATATAAGTTTTGAGCTAATATCGTGTTGTTACAGCAAAGAGGGTCTGCTTTCTGATAGGTAAAGATGTCCTCTGTTGTTCGGTTTGAAAGTACTCCTTCATTTTCAGCAATCTTATAAATTTGGGATGTCTGATTTATGGTTTTTTCCTTAAACAATTTATAATTTGTTAATTTCCATCCTTCAAACCCATATTTCACTTGGCATTCATAAGCTTTCCCATCTGCCATTTTTCGCTCAGTGGTCTCTTTAGTAAAATTGTTATCCCGGAATTGGTACATGTCTTCCAAGGAGATATCATATTCCAGCATGTTTGTGCCGGCGGTGGCGCCGTTGCCACTGTATGCCATGTTGACATCCTTATAACGGAAGTAGCGCTGCACAGTTCCGGGTTTTTTTATGTTTGTAAGGCTGGAGCAGCCGTGGTACTGATATAGGTCGTATGCTTCACCTACGCCCCATGCGCTCCCAGACAGGCTGCTTCCTAAAGGAGTGTCTTTCGGTTCTTGCACTCCTAATTTTGCCAGGGTGCGGAAACGGCCGTCTTTATAATACACCAGCCGGTCATAGAAGGTCTGCGCTCCCTTTGAAATTTTCAGATGGTAGGCAGCATTCTCCTGGGGGATAAGGGAAAATTCTGCGCTTTTCGTCCCCCATGTGTTCCCGGATGCCGAGCTTCCGCTTATGGATGATTTAAATTCTCCAATTTCCGTACCGGATGGCATTCCAGTAAGTGATACGCTGCATCCTGTCTGCGATGTAGTAACAGATGTTTTCCTGGTACTGCTGTTGAAAGTAAGCTGCATTCCAAGGTCTTCACGGACGTCCCCAGGTGTTTTTGCAATGTCGCATGGGATGTCGGCATAGTCTTCACACTCGATTAGGTAGTCGTACCAGGCATACCATGTGTCGTTCCCGGATGAAAAGATTATGGCACCATTGTTGTTCTCCTCTGTCAGGCGCCCTTCTGCGTCAATCATCATTTTTTCCCATTTTTTGTTAGAGGAATCGCCGATAGGGGCTTTCATGGAGTAATACCCTTTGAATTTATAGCCATCTTTTTTAGGTACAATAATGCGTTCTTTCGTGGGGGTAATTTCATTTGTGCATTCGTTGTCAAAGAAGATCCCATGTTCATACTGCTTATAGAGTTTTTCGGTTCCGGCAACAAATGGTTCCGCGAGCTGGTTATCCAGTGTGATGGTATATATATCAGGTTTCCACTGGGCATATAGGGTAATGGTACGGCTCCCGGTTTTGAGGTCTGGCGCGTAGTACGTCATGGCATACTCCTTGTCTTGATCGAAGGAGCGCCCCGTGCCGTCTGCTTTGGTATTCCATTCCGCCCCAGCTTTCCTGCTGTACCCCAATCTGGACAGTTTGAAGGATGAAAAATTCGCCGGGTCTTGGTTGGCAGTTTTATAGTTCCAGTTGTTTGTAAATAGGCGAATGTTGTTTGCTGCTTCAGCTGCATTTGCAGAACCGCCGTTTGCATTGTATTGCACTGTCAGGGTATTGATTTTCCATTGGGCATACAGGGTGACCCTGCCACCGTTTCTTGCAGTAAGGTTTTTTGTCTCTTCGCTTAATCTGTATGCGCTTCCTGTGCCGTTTGCTTTGGTATTCCATCCGGTCAGAGTGTAGCCTTCGCGCGTAACCATAGAACCGCTCCTTAGTGTAATGTTTCGGTCATAAGTGGCGTTCTGGTTACTGGGGTTTCCGGTACCGCCATTTACATTGTAAGTTATGGTATAGTTGTTCGGAACATATTTGAACACGCCAAACTCATGTGTAAAGGGAACGGGGTGGAATTCTGGTGTCCCACCATTCGGGTCCTTTTTACATCCCAACCATACATGGGAAGAGGCTACATTGTAGAACCTATTTGTATTTGGGCAGTAAGAGTAATGCGCTTCAAAATATGCGTACCCTGCATATCCGTCCCCGACACAGACATAAGGACCGGCAATTCCAGTCTTGATGTTTCCGCCATCCGCTCCCGGGGCTTTTATTTCAACATCCAGAGCCAGATGTGTCACCGTGTTGTCAATCCCTCCTGCATCCGTATTCTTTACGCTTGCTGTGTACCTTTTGCCCCTTAGTTTCCCTGTCAGCTTAACGCCGTTTAGGAGGTCGTTTTCTGTCGGGTTCAGCCCGTTCGGCGCTTTGCGGCATAATACGCTCGCCTTGATGTTATCTGCCGTATGGCGGCAACGGAATGTTTTAGTGCGTTCCATGTGGTAGCCTGTCTTTTCCAGGACAAGCACCTGTTCTCCTCTTTCAAGCACCAGTTTTTTTGTGTCCGTGTCCTGGATAATTTCTTTGATAGGGACTGCCTGCCTTTGCAGGCTCTCCAGTTCCAAGGGTTCTGAGGTAGTATTTTGTTTCGTGGCGTCAGCATCCTTTTGACGGATGTCCTCTGATAACTCTTTCTGCTTTTTGAGAGGTTGTTTTTTTGTTTCTGTGGGCTTTTTTATTTTTGAGTCCGTTGTTTTTGAGGATTCCTGCATTTCTTTTTTAATGGTCCCCTCGTCTTTTTCAATAGGCTTCTCTTTTTCTGCCGGGCTGCTTGCATCTTTTTGGGTGCCTATTTCTTCTGCTCCCTGTCTATCTTCCTCTTTTTCCTGCTGCCCGGTTTCCTTCTTTGTTTCTGTGGGCTCTGTCTCTGGCAAATCTGTTTCTTCCTGAAGTGTTTCCGTAGCCATTTCCGGGCGGTTTTCGGCCTCTGCCGGTTCTGGCATTGCGATTCCAGATGCCAGGAGGGAGACGGAAAGAAATATGCTTAATATTATTTTCATTCAGTTCCTCCTCTTCTCTCTTTGTTTTGATAATTGCATATATTTTATGATTTTGCTATGCCGTGTGGCATGGCTCCATATCGCCGCTTTCTTGCTCAGTCAAATACAGCATTGAATACTATGTCTCCGTCTGCTGTCATATCGGAGCTAAGCGTTTCGCCACTCCCATGCTTTTTCCAATGCCGGAAGGTATGTCCGGCTTTTTCTGGGGGCGCTGGCGCCACAATCCGGCTTCCTCCATATAAGGAATAACTGGCATGTATTTTGCCATCTGCCTGGAAAATGACGGTATAATAAGGCTCTTTGTCTGTGTATTCTTCTAAAATGACTGTTTTGCGGCAGGATGCTTTTTTCTCCTGCCCCTTTACTGTCTGGTAGGTCTCGGTTATGCAGACGTCCAACACACCTTTTTCAAGATCCGCTGTGAGGATGTCGACCTTTATGTCCGAGTCCGATGATATATGCAGGAGCAGCGCCTGGTTGAAGTCGGCGATAAGTTCATGGTAGTCCCCTATTTCGTACCCGCCTTCTGTTTGCAGCTGTTCCAGGGACTGTTCTACCGCTACGTTTAGGGCTTTGTCCATTTCGTTTTCCCTGACGTCCCCGCCGCTGAGAGCCATGGCAGCGGCTATGGCAAGGATTGCCACCAGCGCGAGGGATATTCCATATACTGTATGCTTCATTTTATCTCCTATCTTCCATCCACCACGAGGGAGAATTTCTTTTCGGTGGATTTCCTTTCGCTATCCATAGCGCTCACACGGAAGGTATAGACGCCTCTGCGGGAAAACGATGCAATATGGTTTCCAGCCTGGTAACTGTCCATGGCGCTTGTCCCGTTTTCGTCTGTGATGTCATGAATTTTCACCGTGAGTGCGTTTCCGTCTGTGTCAGTGGCATGGAAGGCAGTATCTGTATGGATTGCTTCCCTGGCGCTCCAGATTTTTTTCCCGGTATAGGTAATGGACGGCGCCTTCCTTGTGCAAACGTTTTCGACTGTCGCAGTATCTTGGCAGGAAGAGAAGTCTTCGCTCTGCACGTCCATCCGCTGCCCTATTCTGGTAAAGGGTTTTGTCCCGATAATGATTCCTATGATGGCGACAAAAACAATCGCGGGGATGACCATGCTGGATGCTGTCTCAAATATTTTTTTCACTTTGCCCTCCTTAACAGATTCTTTGGGAAAATCCCTGGATGGCGTTATAGATGTCTCCGCCGAACACCAGCCCTGTTACGAGCAGCAGCAAAAGCACGGCTGCACTGGCCCCTATGACAATTCCCCCGTATTCATCTAGCAACTCTTTCATGTACCCTCCTATCCCAGCAGTTTTTCCAGCAGAAACCAGAATATCCCTACGATTCCCCCGCCTGCAATGACATAAACTGCCGTACCCCCGATTTCGTCAAATACCTGTTTCATTTATCCTCCTATCTTGCAAATCCTCGTACTTCATGGTCTGTCACTAAATTCAGCACGGGAATTGCATAGTCATACTTTAATATTACTTCCGCTGTCATCACATGCCCTTCGTCATCGTAATTCATGGTTTTCACCTCAAGCCCATACCCGGCTTCTTGCGCTTGCTGCCTGCACGCCGCAACCACTCCGGCATTGAAGTTGCTGCATTCGATTTCACTTATTACGTCAGCGTGGAAGCTGCGTGCTGCCGAGGACTGAACTCCCGCTGTCACGCCCCCGATTCCTACAAGGCCCATCAAGAGCAGGAAGAACAGCCCAAGGTAAGATTTTATAACCTGTCCCATCTTTCTGTTTCCCCCTTTCGCTACAGTTTCATCTGCCCTAAGAATACGAGCATGAATACCACCATGTTTGCCATAGTCTGGACAGAAACCGCAGCCTGCGGGAGGTAAAAGATGCCGTTCATCCCGGCAAGGCTTTTTTCATTCACCAGTTTTTCAGCTTTGTCTAAGAGTTTGCTGTTGCGTTGCACCAATACGGTAATCTGCGTCTGCGCATCTCCCATACCGGATTCGGAGATGGCATAGAGCATTTTCATTGCCGACTGTATGGATGAGAGCTTGAACATGCTAAGGAATTCAAGATACGGATCAATGGAGTCCGGGTTCTCCCTCAGTTTTCCTACCATGGTTTCTAAGTCGTTTTTCAGTACGGCAGGGGCATGACTGACAGTTTTTTCTATGGAGACCTGCACGTTATTGCCCTGGAGCAGCAGCGCCATTTCCATGAGCCATCCCGGGAATGCCTGGTTAATTTCCCGCACGACTATATCATATGCCGTACGGTATCCAATCTTATGCTGGTTCAGCATTACGATGCCGGCAACTGCAACTGCCAGGGCAAAATAAAGTTTTCCGAAAGCGAGCAAGGGGATGGCGGCGATAAAGAACGGCGCGGAAAGCCGCAGGCTCTTCCCACGTTCCTTCTCTTCATCGTATTCCATCACCAGGTTGTAATACCGTGAAATTTTAACGTCATCTGTTGCCTCGCGCTCTATCCAGCTTTTGGAAAGTTCCTTGCTGGCTTTCTTGAAAATAAGGATATTTATAATAAGGAAGATAGTCGTCGACGCCTGGGTAACCATATTTTCCACGATGCTGTATTCCTCTGGCATGGAGCGGTACACGGCATGGAAAATCAGAGCAAGGATTACCGTTACGATAATGGACAGGATGATTCTTGTCCGCGCTGCCCTCTTGTCTTCCTGAAGGAGGATGATGTTATCTGCCCAGACTGCTTTGTCCTGAAGAAGCAGGTCGATAGTTACGGTGTTTTCCCCTCCATTTTCCTCCACGCTGTTCAGATATTCGTGAATGGAACGCAAACGTTTGCAGGGATATTCCTTTTCAATAATGGAGAATGCCGAACGGTAGAGACCTTCTCCTTCCTTTCCATTTTCTATGCATTCCACGGCGCGCTGGATGGTGCCATGCATCCGCCCGCCTGTCTCATATAGCGACTGCGTATCTTTCAATGCATACAGGATTTTATTCGTGCTTTTGAAAGAGTATAGGATTTGCTCCATATAATCGGATATATCAAGGAAACGCTTATGCTCATACATATTTTTGTAGCCGTCCAATATAAGAGAGGGCAGACAAAATATTCCTGCTATGGCAATTCCGGCAATGTAATACCAATGCAGGGAAAAAATAATGCCGCACATGATGGCCCCGGCAACCGCGGCGGTGATGGAGGCTGCGTATTTCCCTATAGAGAAACTGTAGCCGTACTCATCAATCTGTTTCTGGAGATTTTTAGGCTCCAGCATGGCAAATATGCTGGCTTTCTCTTTTTTGTGCTTATGTGCCAAACTGTTTTCCCTCCTTTACGATTTCCATGTCAAGAACCGCCGGAAAATAAGGGGCTGTATCCGGGCACCAGAAGGCATTTTTAATTCCGGTACGTTTTAAGCGCATCCGGATGTTATGGGGCAGCTCTTTTGAAATGAGGCAGGCTTCGTCAAGCAGCATGAAAATGCTGTTTTTCCCGTCCGAGCGGTCAAAGAAGCACATTTGGTCCATATAACGCTCAATGCCCCTTTCGCCCATCCGTTGCCGTATCAGCACGCCCACATGGATGAATTCGTATATGTTGTTTTCAAGCCTGGCCGCGTCCTTTGCACGGCCTGTCATGTTCATGATTCGGTCGGGCAGGTTCCTGAGGTCGTCGAGGTGCAGGGTGGTGAATCCATTAATGCCGGTACTCCACTGCTCGAGCAGATATTTTACTTCCGTGCTCCGCGCCTCTGAAAGCATAATCCATTTGGGATTCTGCCTTAGGCAGAGCTTGATGGCGTCCGTGTAGCTTAATTCGTCCCCGACTTGCAGTTCCACGCAATCATTTTCCGGGTTTATTTTGTGAAAATGCATTTCCAGGTTATCCTCTATCGTGATGACCCTCTGGTTTTCCGGAATGAATTGCGTAAAGAACTTGGAACATTCCGTCTTTCCAACGCCAGGTTCTCCGCAAAAAGCTATGTTCATCCTTGCCTTGACACAATTTATCAAAAGGCTTAGGATTTCCACCGGGCAGAAATTGCTGTCCATCAGGCTGCCGACCGTGTTCCTTATCTCCGGGAGCGACTTGCGTATACAGATGCTTCGCCCGGACACTGCTGCGGTCTCGTGGACAATGCTGATACGCAGGTCGTCCGTCTGCGCTTCCAGCACGCTGTTCATCCGGTTAAATGATTTGTTCACAAGGTTCGATATGCGGTGCGTGAACTTCTCAATAAAATCTTTGGAGATTTCCGCTTCGGACCTGTACCGCCCCTTGTTCAGGTCCGTAATCCAGAGCGCAATCCCATTATAGTCTATATCCGTGACATTCCTGTCCTTCACAAAAGGGAGGAACGCCCCAAAATCTGCGTCCGTTAATTTTTTGTTTCTGTCCATTTCCTCCTTTTCCTTTCTGGTACGGCATCTGACAGGAATGCAGGGGCGCGCTGTGGCACTCCTGCATGAATTCCATCCCTATGAAAGGGCATTGCAGCCTTTCACGGCAGCCAGGCTAATGTGTAAGGTTTGTCTTGCTGAAAAGCCCCTCAACCATATCTATAAAAGCAGTATGTATCGGGCCGTTGGTAGCAAGCAAAAGGGTTACTATTGCAACCAATGCAATAATCGCTACAGCGGCAATAATAATTCCGCTGTATTCCTCGAATATGACTTTCATTCATTCCCCTCCTTTCCCTGATGGATATTTATAATGAAAGCGCTTCAAGAATAATCCGTCGTGCGCCGTCATCCAAAAATAGTGTCAATGCCGTTCCTGCAACGGCAAACAAGAGCAGGTGCCACAGTGTCCACAATATGTTTTCCACCGTTTCCAGTGCCTTTTTGTGGGAACATGTGCTTTCGGGCTCTTTCGGGCTGTCTCTGTAAGAGATTTGGAGGATGGCAGCTTTCTGTCTTTTCCGTTTTTTCTGCTTTCCTATATGTTTCCCCATCTTGCACCCCCATCCTGCTATACCTGTTATTTCACAGGCATTATCATCCTGCATGGTTTCCAGCCGGCTTTCCCCGGCGTAAACCATGCCTGAAAGTTCTTTCCATTATCCTGGCAAACAGGCTGTCCGGCGTTTCTTTCCCCTTTGCGCAGCAAAGACGGTAAAACAGGTCTTTATGCTGTTCCGAGGGGCTGAAAGCGTCTTCAGCGAATCCGATGGCATGGATTTCCCCAGGAGGGCAGGCAATGTCCAATTCCCGCCGTAGGCTGCTGCTTATATGGAAAGGCATCAGGTATGCTGTGTCAGCGGCGCGGCGCCCATCTTCTGTCAGGGAAAAGTAGCGGTAGATGTCTCCCCTTCTCCAGAGGGTCTCCGGGATGATAAGGAAATGCCTGTCCATCCGGCAGAACTCCCGCATATCAGCGTCTCTTTCCAAAACACCGAAATCTATTGCCACAAAGTCATACTTATTCCGGTAATCCATTGCGAAACGCAGGTAATCCATGCCAAAATAGTAGTCTACCCCGCCATAAGAAAATACTCCTCCTCTGGCGTTTTGTCCCTTGTCTCCCGCCAACTTCTCCATTAAACAAGACATGTGCCCGCTTCCGTTCTGCTCAACATAGGCAACCCTGTAATCATGGGACAGCGCGTTGGCGCAAAGGATTGCTGTGTAGGTGGCGCCTACCCCATGCCCCGCCGCACAAATGCCGATTTCCATAGTCCCGCCGGGAATGCGTTTTTCTTTTTCTCTGTGCTCCCTCACAGCTGCCTGCGTACCGGCACGGAATGGTTTCTCTGGCGCTTCCCGCCGTGGCTTTTTATCTGCCATTTCTATGGACGGAACGGTTTCGGTAATGAAATGCTTTTGGAATTCCACGTTGCCCTTTGCTTCCTCCAGATATTCGATAGGAAGCTTTGACAAGAGAAACCTGAAATCTTGGGCAGGAAGCCTTTTTTCGACATAGGCAAGCCTTTTAGCAAACTCTGCCCGCGGCCCGCCGTCTATGACATGCATGAGGCAAGAGTCTGTTTCTTCTGGGCTTGCATAGGCGCATGGCATGTCCTGCCCATGGAATGTTTCTTTGTGGATGCAGTAATACAGCCTTGCTGCTTTCTTATTCCTTCCGTTTTTAATCAGTTCCGCCATGAACGCCATGTCTGCATCGCTTTCAAACACGGCATTATATATAGCCTGTGCGTGCAGCTCCTCCGCAAATTTCTTTCCCCGGTGTGTATCCATTAGGATAGGGATTACTTTAAGCTCTTCACGGATTGAGTCGATTTCGTCAAATTCCTCTGTTTTATAGGGGAACCCGGACTCCAGATATTCGCTGATTATCGCCACCCGGATTCTAGGGTCTTCTGAACATGCCTGCAGGACGCCTATTTTTGTGTGCACCGTGGCAATGCTGCCAATCCCAGCCCCATGCTCGTTTAAATTTTCTATTATTTCTTTTACCTGTGGCTCTTCAAAGCCGCGCATTGCAATCAACACTTTAATCCCCATATCATGGCTCCTTCATACTTATTCTTTCAGTCTGCCCCATTATTGGAATAGACGGTACAGAAATGTCAACAGGCTTTTCGTCCTTATTCTTCTATCTGGCTGTCAAACCCGGACATTTCTCTCCATTTTATAAGGACTTTATGGACGTTTTTCTCTATGTCCCCACGCAGCGCTCCATACACTTCTGCGGATGCTATCGGAGTCCCGTTTTCGGAAATCTGCCTCATGATGTCCCCAGATATCCGCGATGCCATTTCCGCCTGAACATTTGCCTGGAATGAATGCCCTGTGCGGCTTCCGTCCCGCGCGGCTTTTTCCGCCGCCTGTTCATATTGGCGCATGGCGCTACTGCCAGGCGTTGTAATTTCACGGCAGAATTCCTGCACCACGGAACGGGCCACCGGGCTGCAAGCCACTTCCTGTACCTGTTCCCGGATGGTTTTTTTGACGGTGACGCTCCCAGAAGGATTGTTTGTATACACAGCCTTAATTTCACTCCCAGAAACTGCCGGCTGCCCCTGTCCAGCCGGGACAATGCCTGGCGGAGCCACACGCACGTTGGCGGGCGTCCCAGGGCGCGGGTATTCTGTCGTTGGCATATTCACTGCCTTATCCTGATGCGTTTGCACACTCCCCCTATGCATGGGATTTCCAGAAAACGAGGATACAGCATGGTAAAGGCTGCCAGCCGCCATGCTCCCCAAATTGCCTCCCAGACTTGCGCCTCCATGTGCAAGGGCTCCGGTCGCCATTGCTGCTGCGCTTCTGCTGTAAAATCCTGTCGCTGACAGGCCGAGCAACGCCCCGCCCATAAAGCCGGCAGTCCCGCCTGCCCCGCTTCCAATCGCCTGAAACAGCCGTTTGCGCGCCCTTTTCGCATACAGCTACGCTTTTGTGGCATGATCCAGCCCAGAGAACTCCGGCTGTTCAAAATTGTCTACCGTAGCATGTTTGCGCATGATATCCAGTTCAGCTTCATTTACCGCATCTTGTCCCACTGGCGCTGTTTTCGGCGCCGTAACAGATTGTATTTTTCCAATCCGGCTGTTGTTTTTAGCGATGGCAGATTCCTCTTTCGTAATTGCCTCATGGCATTTGGCAATTTGCACACGATTCCTCTTGGCATGCTCCCGGTCCGCCGCTGACAGGCTTCCCGCCGTACCCTCGGTTTCCATCTGCACATTTTCAGCTTCAAGCCCTGCTATGTGCTGGCGGAGTGCCGCTATGTTCTCCCGATGCTCATTGTTTTCATTTTCCAGGCATTCTATCTCCCTTCCATCCATAGGCATATATGGATGGGAGCCATCTGCTGTCTCCGCTTCCTTGCCCATCCCAAAAATTCCTCCAGGCGCATCTATCGCATTCCCAGACAGAAGTCCGGCATCTTCTGCGTCCATCTCCTTGTTTCTGACGCCTTCCTGCCCTACTGATTTCCCGCTGTTCTTATGGAAAAGCCCAAAAAAATGATTCTTCCCATCTCTCCCCATGTTTTTTTCATTTAAGTAGCCATCTTTATCCGTATCGCTATGACCAGGCAAATCCCCTTGCTGAGCCCCTGCCATATCCTCATGGTAACGCTGTTTCTTCTTGTCCTGCATGGAACCTTTCAGCTTTTCCCCTGCATTCCGGGCAGCCCCGGCTCCTCCACGTGCCAGGGACGCAGCGCCATGCATCATTGCGATTGCGGACAGCCCGCTTAGGATAGCTTCCCCGGTGGAGGTAAGCCCAAGGGCATTTTCAAAAAGCTTGCGGGCCGGAATGACAGACCAGACTACCAGCAGTTGGATGATGGGGTGCTGCCCCTTCGTAAGCTGCCCTATAAAGACCGGTATCATCAGCATGCATATGTCGATAATAGGTGTTATTCCCAAAGATGCCACGTTCCAGCACCAGTTCATCAGCTTGCCCCGGTCGAAGAACATGAGGACAACTACAAAAGCAAAACAGATGAACATAACAACATTTGCCATGGCAATCCCGATATACTCAAATGCAAACCATACGGAGGAACACACCGCCGCCAGGTACATCATCGCGTCAATAAAAAGTTCAGATTCTTCCGCAGCAGCACGGAAACTTTCCACAAGGCCCAATCCGCCTGTGCCCTCTGAAGCCACGGAATAAAGGATAACATCACGAAAATACAAAAATGCGTCATACAGAAACGGCATCAGGACAAGCAGTGAGAAGCCTATGGCAGTCACGTAAAGAGCCCCCTTCATCTCCTCCCTTGCCCTGGCATTCCCCGACGTGAACAGCCCTTTCACCAACTTAGCAAGCATGATGCCTGCAATCACTACGAAAATAATGCCCCGCAATACCTTATATGCAAGCGTAGCCACGACCCCATACCCATTGCCGCTGCGCAGCTCAAACGTAAATAGAGAGCCGTCCTGCCCGCCACTGCGGACGCGCCCAAGGATGATGCGGTCCAGGTCACAGCCTTCTTTCGACATAAGCCCATTCAGCCCGGAAGCCAGGCTCCGGAAAAGCCCTGATATCTTACGTTCAAAGCTCCCGGCTTTCCCCACCTCCTCTTCCTCTGTTTCCAAAGTCTCGCCTTCGGAATAGATACTGCCGTCCGCACCTTCTGTCCATGAGGCAGACGCCGGCAGATGGAACGCCAAAAACATTATCATAAAAATCAGCAAGGAGAGGCACAGGGCGCCCGGACGCCCCCATTTATGCTCGTTCTTCTTTCCTGGCATTTAGGCTCCTTTCCCAAGCAAATCCCTGACATTTTCCACGTTTGTTTCTACTATGTAGGCTTCTGACGTCTTCAGGTAGTCATTTTTTATAAAATTCACTTTGTTGTTGCAGATGATGCAGTACTCCCCTTTATGGATATCCTGGCTCTCCGATTTGTCATCCGGGTCCCCGCCGATTGCAAGCAGCTCGTCAATCTGCGAGGCTGTAAGAACCGTATTTTTCCTCAGAAATTCCTGGTCTTTGGGATCTTGCTTAAATAGGATAGATGCCGCTGCGTTTTTGACGATTGCTTCTGTCTCCTCATAACCGTCATAATCCTTATATGCCTGTGTTGCGCTCCAGGGCGACACATGCCGCTTACGCGCCGTCCGGTATACGTCTGAAACCAGCTTGCGCGCTTCTGGATATGGGAAGCTTTTGTGCAATTCGTCCACCAGGAATATGAGCTTGCTCAGTTTCTTGGGGTTCATGGAATTACGCTTGATGTAATTTTCCTGAAGGTAACTCATAGCAATAATCTGCGCCGTGGGCTTGTCTGTCTCTGGAAGCTGGGAAATGTCAATGTTGACCATAAGGGTGCCCATGTCAGCCGTTAGGTTTGACTGCCCGTCATAATATGATTTTGTACCCCGGAGAGCTGCAACCTTCCCCTTACATGATTCGCAGGCGCAGGCTGTCCGCCCCTGTTTCCCAAGAGTAATTTCCCGCCTCGTTAAGGCGCGAAATTCTTCTGCCGTATACTCCCTCAGGCACGACTGGCAGTAATAAAGTTCTTTCACATATGCTTTGAGCGAGCTTTTCAGCATGGCATATGCCCTTGCATGGAACTCGTCATTACGTTCTTTCTCCCCTTTTAGAATATCCATGTAACACTCATGCAAGGTCGGCATTTCCTTTTTTCTGAGCCCGGAGGTAAAACGCCCATCCGCCGTCACAATATTTCCGTTTTCATACAGTGAATTCGGTTCGCCCTCGCGGATGCCACGCTTTCTGTAAAGACCTGACACCACGTCATTCAGGATTTCCCTCATGTAAGTCTCTTCTTCAAACCCTGGCTGCTTTTTCTGGCCGCGGGCCAATGTCATCAGGATATTGCCCGCATCTGTCACCTTGTCAGCTAAGCGGAGTTCCCGGTATTCCATGCCCGTATTCTCATCGTATATCAGTTCCTCGCTCACATCAAAGAAATTCAGGATGTTTTTTGATTTGCTTCCTATCTGGAACGAAATGCCGCCGACTTTTTCCGCCATGGGAGCATACTCTCCCCTGGTTCCCCAGGATTCATAGTCAACCGAAATCATTTTATAGCCGAAGTCAAAGTACCGCGACGCATACATCTTAATCAGTGCCGATTTGCCCGTCCCCGTCTTCCCAGCAATTACAATCCCATAGCCATTATGGGAAGGGTTGTAAATATCAAAGACAAACGGCTGTCCATTGTGCATGTTCCTCCCGGCGATAATCCCATCTTCATGCGTAAAGTCAGCGCGCGTATGATTGAATATGGTTGCCAAGGAATACCGATCCATGATATGCTTCTTGATTACGTCTTCCGTCACCGGCCCGATTCCTGGCTTAAATGTCCGGTTGAGCGGCAGCGCGCTGACACAAGCTTCCGGCTGGCAGGCATAGCAGGACAGGAGGTCAATGCCTTTCTCCTTAGCCTTTCCATGCAAGTCATTTACTTTCATTTTTAATTTTGGCAGGTCATCTGATATCACTGTAAATAAAAAAGAGACCTCATACAGCGCGTTATCCCCATTGTCGATATCCCTTGCCCAACCTTCTGCGTCATGCAGCTTGTCTACAATTTTCCTTACGCGGTTCCGGTCACCATTTTTTTCCGCACCGATGCGCTCTGAGTCCAGCACCAGCACACGCTTGTCCAGCTTCTTAACTGCCGTGCTTTTTGAGAGCGGATTGATAAACACATTTGTAGTGACATCCTCGAAATTGAACAATGTTGCGAAAGTAGAGGCAAATACCCCCTTCTTCGGCATTTTGTCAATGTACAGGTTCATCTGGCAGACCTTCCTCCCCCCATCGTCCAGCTCCAAGTATTCCAGCGGGATGGGGTTCACTCCGTTCGGAGCCACTAAATCCCTTACATTCTTTCTCTGGCTGAAAAATGGGTCCTGCTCATCGTTCTCCTGGTTCGCAAGGAATGTTTGCTGTCCGGCATCTTTTTCTGCCTGCCTTTCCTTATGCCTGGGACGGCTGAGCCAGAAATTTTTGCCCCTGTCTGTACCTGCCCCACAGTTCCCTGATTCATCTTTTTTTATCGTCCGCAATGCCACCATCTCCTTTTCCCTTTGTCTCAGAACCGGCGTTTTCCATTCCCACAGTTCTTTCCGCGCCGTCTTCAAATTCCCTGTTTACTGCCCGAACAATGTCTAAGGTCAGCTCCTCATCGTATGCTTTCTTCAGCCTGTCCTTCCCTTCCATGAATGTAATGTCAGAATAATAACTGCTGTCTCCGACATTGCGCATTCGGTACCTGTCCGAACTCAAGGGCTGGAAATGCCTACGAACCATGTCAATCAGCTCATCCGTCGTGCAGCGGTAGGCTTTTACCCCAGCTGTGGAAAGCGCGTTTATTTTCTGGCGGGCCAGCCTTTTCAACTCCTCTTTTGCTTTCTCCGCAATTTCATCATCTGTCATTTCCACCGGGAAATCCATCGGGTCATAAACCCAGTCAAAGACATACGTTTCCATGCTTACCGGGGCACCTGACTTTTCCGCAAGCTGGTCCAGATACGCAAGCTGGTCCCTTACATGCAGGAGCCGCCATTCCAGTGCTTCTATTTCCCTCTGCATACTGATAAGGTGGTCGAGCATACAGCTGATTTCCAGATGCGCTTCCTGCCGGCTCCCACCCTCCTTTTCCAAATCCTGTTCTTTCTCCCTAAGCCGCTGCTTTGCTGCCTTATAGTCCTCGCTGAGGTTAAATAAGGCTTCCTGTATTTCATTATAGGCAGTTGCATAATTATCCTGCGTATGTTCCAGGTCAACCGCTTTCGTATATTGCCGGTATGTAATGGGCTTTGTGACCGTATTTAAGAACCCAAGGTAACCGTTTTGCGCCGCATACTGTTCCGCTATATGCCCATAATAGAAATCAAACCCCTGGCATCGCAAGACGGCGATGAACCTGGTATTGTTTTCTGCCAGTATCATGTCATCCCGGATATCGTCAAATTTCACATAATCCAAGGCGTTCCGTCTTTCCAGTCCCTGGTAGTCTGCGCCATCGTCAGACAGTTTCGTCTTTTTCCTCCTCCTCTTCATCCGTATGTACCAAACCCCGGCAGATGCAAACACTGCCAATAATATAACCAGAAATATGACAAGCACCTGTGTAATTTTATCTATGATATACACTTTCCTTATGTCTCCTTCCCATAGCCTTTTACATAAATACAGCGGTTTCGCCTCCGCACTATCCGCAACATCAGGAGGCGGTCTAATTTCTGCCCGGCTCCCGCCAGATAGTCGTCTCCCATCTTAGGTATCATGGTTAGCCCCGTCGCCACAGCCGAGAATAATAATCCGGCAGCTCCCCCTGCCATTTGCAAGGAAAATAGTCCGAAAAATTTAAATAAACCTATGGTAAGGACTCCTCCTGCCCCTAAAACTGCAAAAGACTTTGTACTGAATAGATTCAACCACCTGTCTTCATCCGTAAATTCAGACGGTATTTCATGTGACATTCCTTCTGCTGCCATGCCCTCTCTCCTTTCAAAGCAAATAACCCCAACCGTTAAGCAAGTTTATTGACTGCCCCATATAGCATTCCTATAAGCGTGACATAGGAAAAGATGGCAATCCCCACTAAAACCTTGAACATCAGTTCGTCTTTGCAGGAATTCCTGCTCTTCGGGTTTTTTGCCCACATGATTTTAATGGCAATTATCATAAGGGATGCCAAAAGCCCCACGGCTCCCATCGCCACCATCAAATGGTAATAAGACGCCGACATTTGCTGCATTGCTGGCACATCAGCAATGCTCCTGTCCTTTAATATATTCCAAGGGGATATCCGTGACATATCCTCATTTTTGCTAAGCCCCAAAATCCCCGCTGCCAATTTTTCCATGCGCATCTTCCCCAAACCTTTCCTTATTATATGCTCTGCCCCATATTGTACAAAATCCCGGCAAAAGACGCTGCCCCGAACAGCAGCATTGCGCCTGCCACAATCGCCATCAACCAGGACTTGTTTTCTTCTCTCTTGTTGCTGTTCTTGATGAGCATAATCATAAGCCCCACGCCTCCAAGGGCGACTACCACGCTCACCGCCCCCAGCGCAATCATGAGCCTGTTTGCGGAAGCACCCGTGCTATTCACTGTTGTGATTAAATCGTCAAACATTCCATTGCCGTCTTGTTCCACAAATCCAAAAGGGTTCTCTTCTGCATATGCCAATGCTTTCCCTTGAAGCCACATAAAAGCAACGAAAGCCATACCGCCTATCCTCCTGCTTGCCTTGGATAAACCCACATGGTTTTTGAGCTTTCCTGCTGCCTGCAAAAGAGCTGCGCTTACTTTTTTCTGGTTCATTCCCATTCCTCCTCGTCTTATTATGGCATTACCATTTACGCCATTATCGGGGAAGTTGGTACACGAATGTCAAGGGAAGATGGAAATATATTTTTCAGATGCATTTCATTACAGAAATATTCAAAATTAGGAAAATAATTTTTGATATGGGCAGCCTTGCGCTAATACTATTCGAATAAAAATGTTTTACTAAGAAAACCAAATGAATAACTTATTTATGATTCCAAGAGATAAAAAAT
>Ga0137308_101715_pt1 | contig 18907 bp, 18 predicted proteins | sample Inofrocosms_June_FD_97181 | JGI IMG/M metagenome (GOLD analysis project Ga0137308, IMG submission 97181) | Mouse cecal microbial communities from Vienna, Austria - N-Acetylneuraminic and N-Acetylglucosamine D2O microcosms_June | ecosystem: Host-associated > Mammals > Digestive system > Large... | reverse complement strand
ACAGTCAGATTTGGGCTGTCTGCTTTTGACTGGTGGTATGATTTTTTTGCCGATTGTCTTATCGAAATATTTGTTTATCACAAATGAGTATTTTGCTTTAATTCTTTTTGGAATTACAATTGTTTATTTCCGTTATGTTCCGCAGGATGAAAAGTACTTGGAGGCAAGTAAGGAAGAATTGTTAAAAATTAAAATCAGTGTTATATTAGTCACGTTTGGAGTTGCTTTGGGCGGTTTGTGTATCAGTAATCAATGGGGGATTGTTATTGTGTTTGTAGCTTTACTACAAGGATTATCATTAATAGGAGGAGAAGCATATGAAGGTAAAACAAAGCGTAATAAAAGGGATCGAGGGAATGGCAGAGTACTTGGCGAAGAATAGTGCTAAAACAAGCATGCCTATTTTCTCGCATAAAGTTGAGAAGCCGGAAGGGATCAATGCCCATATTCAGCGGTTGGAGGAAGGAAAAAGTATTGAATGATTTCTATACATTAGGAATATTAATATAAAAATTCTATGATGCCTTTTAGAAGAGTAGATAACAATTTCTTTTCTTATGGTTGTGGATGGATGATGGATGACAGGAAAAAGTTAGATGCTAAGGTTTCATATTGAAAAATTAACTGTTGTGAAAATAAAGCTGTTGCAGTAAGATTAAAGGAAAGAAGATATTGTATGTTAAATATGATTTCAACGATATTTTATTTGCCTTTTTTTAATGCGACAGCTTTTTGCCTGTCGATTGCGGCATATAACATGGTTTTGCAATTTGCTGGATAAAATTATGTTATGACAAAGACGATTGATAAGGAAAATATTAAAATTATGAATTCTCGTGAGGTTGAGTATGAAAATAGGAATTTGTGATGATGATAGTCTTTTTTTGAAATTGATGACAAAATATGTTAAGCAATATGAAAAAGAAAATTACAAAGAATTTAGGATAATCCAGTTTATAAGCGAGGATAGGCTTGTAGAATATCTAAAGAAAGATCCTGAAATCGATATCTTATTCTTAGATGTCTTGCTGTACCGGGAAAATGGTATTGACATAGCGAAGGAGATTAGAAAGACGAATCATAAAGTGAGGATTGTCTTTGTTTCCGCCTGTGAGAAATTCGCTGTGAAAGGATATGATGTGAATGCGGAAGGATATATGCTCAAACCATTCAATTACTCGGAGTTCGCGGATAAAATGAATGATCTGATGACAAGAGTAGATACTCGAAGTGTGGAAGTTTACCTTGATAACACGGATAAAGGCAAGATTCTGATAGATGTAAATGATCTGATCTATATAGAGACTTGTGAGAGAAATACGAAGATACATACCCGGGAAGATACTTATATTAGCTGTAAGAAAATGAAAGAGCACGAACGGTTATTACAGGGCTATACCTTTTGCAGATGCCATGCTTCTTATATAGTTAATCTAAGTTATGTGCGGAGTATAGACAGATTGTTATTATTTTTAAAAGACGGAACAGAGATTCAGATCAGTAAGAGCAGACGTGGTGAATTCATGGAAGCTTTTGCCAAATATGTTGATTCAGTTATCCGTTTTTAGGATTTATAAGGGAGGGTTCAAAGTTATGCTCTCTCTTGAATTCTTTCGCTGTAATGTCAGGCACGTTATCGTTCTGATTATTTTCTTTTCATTTTTCTGTTCAACGACTCCCATTTGTCGAGTTATAAAGTCTAATTATGTAGAATAAAGTGCAAATTATGCACGGGTGATTGCTAGTCAATTCAGTTTAATCTTACTTCTTTTTAAAGGAGTTGGATTTATGAATGACGTGATAATGACTGCGATAAGAGAATATAAGAGGGGAGAGAAGGATAAGAAAGAAAATATGTTATGCATTACAGATCAATTGGAACCAGTTATCAATAAATATGCGAAGAAATTAATAAAAGGTTTTGGTTATGAAGATATGAGACAGGAATTACTGATAGCAGTAATCGAAGCGGTAGAGAGAATAGAGAGATATGAGAATGAAGGGCAGTGTATTACATATTTGGTAAAAGCCATCAAGCTTCGGTATTTGGAATTGTATAGAAAAAGTAAGACGTGGAAGGAGCGTTTTACTTCTTTGGAAGAGACGTATATGGATTCAATATGTGACAATAAGGAGATATATACGGACATAGAATTTGAAATTGATCTGAAAAAAATAGAAAAGGCGAATAACAGCCTGAAAAGAGAAATTATAGAAAGTATTTTAAAATACAATATGAATGATACTGAGATTGCATGCAGACTACGGATTTCGAGACAATATGTGAATCGATGTAAGAAAGAAATTTTCGCAGAATTGAAAAATTACTAAAATTAGGGGTGAGAGTAAGAAATAAAAGATAATAAGAAGCTCGTTTTGGAATTTCCCAGACGATATTCATCCCAATTAGGCAATAAATGAGACAAGTTATCCAAAAAATGTGGTAAATATTCTCAATATTTGGTATCTTAATAAGAGATAAAGTTAATGTGTATTCGCGGCGGGCGGATGGAGGAAAACTATGTTATTACGTTTCAGGAAGAGGTTCATACCGATCATTATCATCATAATGATGATATTTTCAGCGTGCAGCAGTAATTCAGAAGAGGGATCAGAACAGGCGGATCCTGGACCTGCGGAAGAGATAATACAGGATCAGGATATAAATACAGATGAAGCCAAGGATGCTGCTGAACCAGAGGAGACGGTAGCCTCTTGGGATTGGTCGGTTCAGCAGCCGAGAGGGATCGAATATCAAGGGGCGGACTATGTATCTCTTAGTAATGGGATATATAAGATAGCAGGCGAGAATGAACCGGAACAGATATTGGAATGTCAGGACGCCGTTGGAAGAGTGCATGGAGAGTATATGTACTGGGCCGTTTATAACGAGGGGAGTGATCTGCAGATCCTTCGGTTTGACGCGGACGGACAGATGCTCGAGATCGGACGGGCAAGCGTTGCCTGGCCGGTAAGGAATATTGATTTTAATCAGGATGTTTTCTATATCCGTGATATTCTTGACCGTGTAGATGCATATAGGATAGGAGTCGACGGCAGTATAGCAGCAATTGAGTCGGGGCCGGAGCTTCAACTATATGAAGAAGAGAATCTGGCGGCGGATATGCGTACGAATCATCCTGACGACAGAGACACGATCCGGCAGATACCTTACCATGTCCTGGATGCAGGCTATGCACAGGAAACCTTGGGTAAGCAGTTTGTGGCTAAGTATCGTTCAGAAGGCGAAACAGGAGGGAGCGAGCTGTTTGTCAGAGATGCAGAAGTTGAGAATCTATTATTGTCCTTTTATGAAGAAGCAATTGTTGCCGAGAATATGATTGTCTATATGAGCAATGCCGAGAAGACGGAACTGTCAGTATATTACATGGATGATCAAGCTGCGAACCAAACATTTCCTCTTGCTCAGGGAACCTTTGCAATACAGTATGTATCTTCAGAAACGGCATATGGGATTTGGGACAGTATCACTGGCGGATGCTATTATTCAGGGATTCATCTGGCAACCGGAGAGAAGAAGGAGTTCTTTGAAGCGAACGGATATACGGATTATATACAGATAGGGAACCGGCTGTATCACATGGAACCGGAGACGCAAGAGATCAGCAGAAAGATACTGGAATAACAAGATGTTACAGGAATTGAATGAGTGAAAGTAGCACGCCGCAATCTGGCGTGTTATTCCCGCGAGCAACGAGCCAAGCGGGCATGCTTGCATGCGCAGTTGGCGACTGCCGCGAGGGTCAAAGACCCCGCTGCTCTGTAGCGTGGTCTTTGACTTCATATACGACAATGAGTTTACGACAGCCGATGGTAAGTCTTTTTATCTTTCATAATATATTTATGAAAGAAGGTATCTCAAAATGAAAGTAAAGTTCTGTAGTATTGTTGGTGTGATCGGGAGCAGTGTTATGGCATTTGTTGACAGAGGGGGAACTGCTCTGGAGACATTGGTCATATTCATGATCATTGATTATATTACGGGGATTTCTGTCGCTGTCTTTTTCGGAAGATCAAGGAAGACAAGAAAAGGAGCATTGAAAAGTGAAGCAGGATGGAGGGGATTATGTAAGAAAGGAATGATACTTGGATTTGTATTAATCGGGAATCGCTTAGATATCTTGCTAGATACCAATTATGTGATGAATACCATCTGCATCGGCTATGCTATGAATGAGTTGATTAGTATTATGGAAAATGCGGGGCTTATGGGAATTCCCTTACCTGCGGTGATTCAAGGAATTATAGAAGTCCTTTTGGATGAGGATAGCAAAAAGAAGACAAAATGATTCGGTTAAGTTTACATATCGCCTCAAGCTCTCTTACTATTTATTAGATAATCGATTATCAGAATAAATAGTAAAGGAGAATATGTATGTCTAATATTTTTTGTGTGAACAAGAGCGGAGTATCCGTACCGGTTTATTCCAATCAGAATGAAAGTCAGAGAATAGGAACGATCGGGAACAGAGAAGCATTTGGGTACGATCGAAACTGGGGCGGAGACGGAGTCCGCTGTAATATCATTTTCCTTAATTCGAGCGGTTCGCTGTCATATGGGTTCCTGCTGAACCCGCCGGACAGGACGCTTACGCCTTGTACGGAGTATCCGTATGGTACAGCCAGAATTAACGGCACGGAATATAAGACCTTTATCATGAGGCGTTCACGGAATGTATATAAGGCGGACGGATCATTATGGGGAACAGTTGCAGCAAACCGTAAAGTTGCATGCCTCAGTGGAATGTCCGGTGATAGCCATCCGGACTGGAAAGGCATCAACTATGTTGAGAATACAAGCGGTGCCTGGGTCCGTGTTACAGGTGCAGGATCAAATTATGGATTTGTAGACACGGGATTGGGAGTTGCATCAGGATACAGTTCTATTCCGATGTATGGAAGATGGTAGAAAACTGAAGAATCAGAAATTACTTTCGCGGCGCACGGTTTTTGGCTGTGCGCCCTGACATTTTGAAGGTAGATATGATGGAAAAAGATGTATCAAGCAGGAGGAAATAATATGGCGGATAGTAATGTCTTAAGAGCGCAGGAGTATCTCAATGCAATGTTTGGAGGGCATCCTAAGTGGGTGCATTTGGATACGGACGGTTATACAGGTTCCCAAGTTATGCAGGGGATTATCAGAGCTTTTCAGATACAGAATCATGTATCAAGTGTCACGGGCAGTGTGGGACCGCTCACACTCAGTAAGATGAAGAGCTTGCCCATTATCAGCAAGATGGATCCGGATGATGAAGGCAGCGTTAATGTATGTCTCATTCAATGTGCATTGTTCTGTAAAGGCTATAATGCCGGAGGAATAACTGGTATATATTACAATGCCGGGGAAGCTGCGGTGAAGGAGATGCAGAAGGATGCGGGCATAGAGGTGACAGGAAAAATCGACTGGAAAGTCTGGTCAGGCCTTCTTTCCATGAACTGGTTCAAGAAGGTATCCGGCGGAGATAACATCATACGGCAAATTCAGAAACAGTTAAACGGGGATTGGTCAGATATCATTGGTGTAGGACCTTGTGACGGAATTGCATCAAGGCAGACGATCTTGTCGCTTGTAGGAGCGCTGCAGGCGGCAGAAGGAGTTACTACTGAATTAATAACAGATTTGAATTCTGTTAATTTCGGAGAGAAAACTACCGATGTATATAATATATTCCCAATAAGCCTTAACACAGAACGGAATTCAGCCTCATATGTTCCGTTTAATAAATTAGCACAGTATGGATTATATTTTAATGGCTATAATCCCGGGCGATTTGATGGGATATATGATTCGGCAACTCGCAGTATGGTAGAAGCTTTTCAAGAATTCTATTGCTTAACGGGAATAGGGCTTGTAAAGGCAGGAGAAGTCAATGTCTCAACAATGAAATCGTTGTTAACCAGTAAAGGAGATACAGGAAGGAGCGCTAAAGCATGTGACTGCGCTACTGTGTTGAACAGGCAGCAGGCTCTTGATTTGAAGAGGGCTGATTATACTCATGTGGGCCGTTATCTTACCGGTACGGTTGGACAAGAATATACACCCAAATATATGACGCTGGAAGAGATCAGTTACATAGAAGAAGCGGGGCTTGCGGTTTTTCCGATATATCAGGATGGGGGATATTATCCGGAGTATTTTCAGAATCCTTCGCGAGGATCAGTTGACGCACAAACGGCGGTATTGGCGGCTGAAAGGATTGGAGTGCCGGTAAATTCAACGATTTATTTTGCGGTAGATTTTGATTGTTATGAGTACCAGATAGATTCTTATATTATTCCTTATTTTAAATGCATTAATATTTTCTTCAATAGTGTCAAAAACTATAAAAAATATAAAGTCGGTATTTATGCGCCGAGATATGTATGTACCAAAGTAAGTGAACTTGGATTAGCCAAGACTTCTTTTGTAGCGGATATGTCTACAGGTTTCAGTTGTAATCTTGGTTTTCCGATTCCGTTCAATTGGGCGTTTGATCAGTTTTGTGAGATAACATCGTTTGCATCGTCCCCGTCTTTTCCGATTGATAAAGATGCATATTCAGGACGGGATGCAGGAATTTCAGTATTTGATAAAGTGGAAGAGAAGACGCCGGAAGAAATAGAGAAAGAAAATCAGGAAGCTAATATAGAGATTGCACGTAATCAGTTTATTTATGATGTATTAGAGCCGTTGGGATATTTGGATAAAATCCTGGATATTGGTATTGAATATAATCAAGAGATTCCTTTGGGCGTATTTGCAAGTCCTGAAGGGGAAATCGAATTAACAGCAGAATTCTCGACACAGGTTAGAAAACCGGCGGCAGAAGCTTATAATATCGAGATTACTATTGATAACAGCGGCAGCCTTACTGCAGGATGTCAAAATCAAATTACGGAAATTTCAACTGAGCTTGATCTGAATGGAATTAACGAGGCAGATGCATTCGGAGAGATTTTGAGTAATATAGCTTTGTCTGTAAAATCTGGAAATATAACATTTGAAATAAATGAGGTTACTTCTTATTATGCGGAGTTTTCTATTGCAGTCAGTACAGAAAATCTGATGCCAGATGATAGTAAACTGGAGGCTGCTATTTCTGTAACACTTCATTTTAAGATATCGCTTAATGGGAATGGGGATAAGCAGTTTGATGCGGAAAAAGCTATTGTACTGGTAGGCGTTGGAGTTGCGGCAATTGTTTTTGCAGTGGCAATGTTTTTCCTTCTTCCTGAAGGAGCATTTGCGAGCATTTTTGCTGCATTAGCACAAATAGGCAAATTTATTATACCAGTAAGCTGATGCTCCGATATGGGGGATTTAGAATCTGATATTATAATTGGCGTTAAAAGGAGAAGACGTTATATGAAAATCATTCAAAAATTTAGTGAAGATGATAAAAAGGAACTGGAGCATTTGCTTTCTCTTCAATATTGTATGCCTTATGTACCACTGGGGAATCGAAAATTAGCTCATAAAGTAATATATATTTTAACACCAGTGTTATATATTCTTTCGGTGTTCTTATTTGTGGTTCAGCAGTATGCAATGTTTACAGTGGAATTAACAGGAGGGATCTTGTCTACAGTATGGATAATCTGGTATCATAGAGTCGGTAAGAAATTTGAAGAGAAGGTCCATAAGATGGTATATGAGGATTTTGGCAGACAAACAGAAGCATTTGTTGACGAATCTGGAATTATCTTTAATGATAAATCTATTGATTATGCTGATATTTCAAATGTGATTTTCTACGATAAATTTATGTTTGCTATAGTGACTGGCAATAGATTTCTTGTAATAAAAGTCAATCAAACAGAAAAAGAATATATACAAACCATATTAGACAAGAATAAGCATATTAGGCAAGAACTACAAACAAAACCATTTAACTTATATCTCTATTTTAAAGGGAAATAAGTTTGACGAAAGAGAAACAGGGGAGTAGAAAAGAATAAAATCAATAAAATAGATGTGCAGTTGGGCATCTGTCAGCGCAGATGTCCTTCTGTGCGTTCAATAGAATCCGAAGGAAATAGGAGGCCATTATGGATATAACTTGCAAGGAGAAAGCTTTGAAAAAAGATATCCAAAGATATATTATTCGGATAAAAATTGCAATTATTTTGAGCTTATGTATCAATTTGTTTGCATGTAAAAGGATTGAAGCTAGAAAAATATCAGAAAAATTATCTGTAGAAATGCGAAAACATTTTTGTTCTATAGTATTTCAACAAGATTTTATATCGTTTGATGAATATATATATGGTAGTTTGATTCGTGCCGAAGTGAAAGAGAATTTCGGGAAATATTTGATAGTAAGAAGCTTGAATAATGACGATTTGTTGGGATATGATATAGATGTGGGATTGTCTAATATAGTTGAAACCTCTGATATTAAACCTCTAGATATTGTATATATGTTACGATGGAATGGTACTTGAATGTGTTCCGCCACGTATTTCCGCTGATGCAATATTTTTTAGTGAAAAAGAAAGCGTTACATATTTGTGGAAGCAATATATAGAATATTGGCCTGATTTTGGAATAATGCTACAGTAAAAAATTTCGTAAAGGAAGCTAATGCGGCAGAATTGTAAATGGAAATGCATCAAGTCTGAATGACGCTGGTCCTAGTACACCGAATAATAAGTAACCAGCCATATAACTTGCCTGATTTTCCATCTGCGTCGTTGGTCTACACTCCGTTACGGTCCGTGCTGAACATGTGCCGCTGGCACATAGCACCGTCAATCGGCGTAGCGCCCACTACGCCTTATTCCTTCGCCTTACATATAAAAAATCATTCTGCGTTATATGGCTAGGAACTTATTTTTCGGTGTACTAGAAAGATAATAGGTTCTGATGATCGAGCCAGAATTCCAGATATGCTTATGAATAATACGCCATATTCATGTGTAGGTGTTGTGCGAGTAGAATATTATAGTGGAAAAGTAAGTTTTGGAACAGGATTTCTTTTTGGACCAACATGCTTCTTATACAGGTAGAAATATGGCTATACCCAAAAGAATTTATGGATACTGCTGATCCTGGATATGATTATGGTGTTTTTTCTCTAGATACAAATATTGGAGATAGTCTGGGCTATTTTGGGTGGACAACAAGTGCGACAGCAGGTCAAACGGTCCAAGTATTAGGTTATCCGGACGATAAGCCTCAGTTTGAATTATGGCTAGACGGAGGTCAGTTAGAGAGTGTAGGAGATTTAATTGTACCACGCATCTTTTTAATGTAAAGCTTCTCCTGACTCTACGATTATATAATTACCTCATCTATTCTACAAAAGGTTAGCAAATTCTTTATCTAACAAAAAATCAAATTGGTAAACTATTTTCCACACACAGCGCCCCACCCCCATCTGCGGGTTCGGATACTCCGTAAATCCCGGCAGCGGCCTCGCCCCGCGCTGTAAATACACTTTCACCTTCTCTCCGTATGATGCAGATTTACAATGGATTTACCCATGGGTACCCAGTGTTTGGATACGTTATTATTTAACAGTGTAGTTGGTATTTCTTGCTTTTCCATTCTGCTTCAGCAAGTTACTTTTTACCATTTTCCTAATGACTCTGGAAGCAGTAGATGTACTTACTTTAAGCAATTCGATTATATCGTTTCTTGTAATGGCGCCATGAGACTGGGCATATTCCAATACTCTTTCTTCATCGCTCAGGATTTCTTCAGCCCCGGCAGCAGAACTTGTGATAGATTCCGCTTTCGGTACAGAAAAATTTCCCATTTCATATTTTGCGTTAATATTAGGCAATATGATCTTAAAGGTATTTTTGGTTGTTTCAATCGAAGGCTTTTCCGCCATACTTTCGTATGCTCTCATAATCTTTCCCATTCCAGTACCGTAAGCCTCAATCAGGTGCAGCCGGTAGAATACATTCGCAAGGTCCTGATTTCTGCATACGGAAATGCCTGCCATAATATCTTCCAGATCAATTCCCGGCATCAATCCGCCAATGGATACAAATTCAATTCGATCCGAATAAATACTGATAAGCGCACTGGCGCTAAAGGAGTAATCGCGGTGAACCAGCAGATTTAGAAGTGCCTCCCTGACAGCGATCTCAGGATAGTCTCTGACATCGATCCTCAATAATCTTTCTATGGTTGCACGGGTTTGGTTACGGAAGTCGATAAAATCATATACTTCATTCATTTGCTGCATCAGCGATCCGGTAAATTCCCGGCGATCTTTAAAAATTGTCTGATCCGTTCCCTGGAAAACAGCGACTTTAATCGTATGGACGCATTGATCGGACAGAAGCAGACCTAAGTTACTGTAAAGGTTATCCTGATCGATCAGCTTCAAAGTGCGCTTTTGCTGTGGCCCAAACTCCACTTTCCGAAGCATAAATTCTTTTTTTACGGCTTCAAATGTAAGTTCCTGATTTAAGCAGCGCATAGCCTCAAAGCGGTCACCATCCGTTTCCTTAATCATACGGCGGATTGCCGTGTCAGTAGCTGGGACAGAAGAATATCCCTGTCTGACATATACACCCTCCGGACGCATCCCTTTTTTGGCAAGATAATAAGGGCGATACGTTCCGCGCTGAATGTCCACCTCGACAATTTCTTTGCCATCTTCCTTTATTGTTTTGTAATGCAGGAACATCGTTACATCGGGCTTAATTGCGTCTCTTACCATGTTGCTGATCTGCAAAGAAACGTTATCAGGATTATCAAGGCCGGCTATTGTACCGTCATCCCGGATGCCAATATACAGTTTGCCGCCGTCACAGTTAGCAAAAGCAATGATTTCCTTTTTTATATCGTCTACGACTACTTCCTTAAACTCTACGGTTTCACTTTCCTGAAAAAGCATAGCGCCATCTCCTTTACCTATTCGCTAGGCATATTATATCAAATCGGGTCAATCGTGTCAATGTATATGACCCGATTGACCTGATTGACCCGATTAATCCGAAGCTATTTCCTTGGGTACATAGGTTTTCCCATAATTGATACAGACTTTAAGTACATTTTTAAATGGGAAACCTGCATTCAAGGAATGCGGATTGACTCTGAAAAATGGGTTGGGTATAATGATGTTATTGCGTCTTCAATTTATGTTGGTGTTACAAGGGGGAAATAATGAATAAAAGTAATATAAGAAGGTGTTATTTGGCAGGGACCTTATCCTTTGCATTTGTTGTGATGTCGATTGCCGCGACTGTATTACAGTCAAGATATGCCGGTAAAATTATAGATGCTCTTCCGTTCAAGGATTATGAGAGACTGATCCATACATTTCTGATATTTATTCTATGTCTTACTGTATCGGTTCTTGCACTGCAGATCAGCAGATCCATATTCAGTATATTGGTAGAACGAGTATGTATGCTGATCGGTGAAGAACTCTTACTGAGGATTCTTTCAGCGAAGCCAAATGACGTGATCGGGAAAACGAAGGAAGAGGTTCTTCAAGTCATTTATAATGATATCGAATATATAAGAAAGGCAGGAAGTTCTTCAGTTCTGCAGTTTGTAATAGATCTATCTGCCGCAGTTTCATCTCTGGTTATGATAGCGTTCCTATATCCCCCGTTCTGTCTGGTTTGCATCGCAGTGTATCCGTTGAATTTGATAGCGGTTAAAACAAATGGTTTGAAGCAGAAGGAAAAAGAAAGGCTTCTCCGGGAAGTCAATATAGAGGGAGAAAAGCTGGTTAGTAAAGCCTTATTATCCATAAGAGATATCAAACTTATGGGGAAGGAGAAGGAGATCCTGGATGAATACAAACGGCTGCAGGAGCAATGGGCGGTAACGACACAGAAGAAGTACATCATCTTAAATATCTTTAAGAATATTCCAAGAGTCTTAGATGCGGTTGTACCGGCAATTGTGTTTTTGATTGGATTTTTCGCAATAGAGAGAAGAGTTCTATATTTCTTTTAAGAATCTGAACCTGATCAGAGATGATATGCAGTTTTATCTGAAAATGGCGGATGAATACGGAAAGAAGGAAGGAGCAGCAGTAGAAGCAATTCATAGTATCGAATTTGTAAATGTTAGTGTTGTCAAAGAAGAGAAATATATTCTGAAGAATGTCAGCTTTAAGATCGGTTCCGGTGAAAAAATTGCTATGGTAGGTCCGAGCGGAGCGGGAAAGTCTACCATTCTCAGGGTTTTGATGAAGCTTGAGGAGTGTTCGGAAGGTAAAATCATTATTAATGGGATCTATAACCTGCGGGATATTGATACGAAAAAATGGAGACCTGCAATAGGGGCATTATTGCAGAAGAATACCTTATTCAACGAAAGTATTGAATATAACCTTGATATTTTTCATTCTTGGAACAAGGAGGGCGGAAAGAGTCTGCTTAAAAAACTTAATCTTGGAAAATTCTCTGACCAGATGGACATGGTTGTGGGGAGCAGTGTACAGAAGATTTCAGGAGGAGAGCGGCAGAGGCTTTGTATCGTTCAAATGCTGACGAAGAACAATGAGGCGATGATTTTGGATGAGCCTACTTCCGCACTGGATGAGGATTCTGAGGCCAGCGTTATGAAATACTTGTTCAGAGAAATGTATGGAGATAAGATTATCCTCTACACGACACATCGTTTGAGAACTCTTGCATATGCGGATAGAGTTTTGTTCGTATATGAAGGAGGAATCAATGGTTTTGCGGAGCATCAGGAATTAATGCTTAAAAACGATCAATATAAATATTTCATACAGGCAGAGGATGCGAAAAATGAGATTAAAAAATAGCTATTTATCTGATATATGGAGAAAGAACAAAGGCTTGTTTCTTGCGACATTGCTTTGTGCTGCTGTCAGGAGCGTCATACTCCTTATGCCGTCTTATCTTTTGCAGTACATATACGAGAATGCAATACAGCAGCATAATTTTGAACTTTTAATAAAATTATGTGCCGTCTCTGTCATAATACCGGTGATGACAGGCGGGTTGATCGTACTGGATATGAATATTAACGGGTATATTCTGAAGTATTTTATTGTGGTGCGGGATGAACTGTTCGAGAACATGATCTATAGAGATTACAGCGAGTTTGCACAACTGAATTCGGGTTCAGCAATCTATAAGATTATCATAAAAACTGATAAAGTCGCAAATTACTACTATTTTGGCATCGGGAATATTATATGGTTTACAACGACGATTTTGGTTGGGATCTTCTTGTGTTGGATGGAAAATCATCTTGTCGCAGCGGGGATTGCAGGTGTTTCTTTTCTTAAGATCATGGTTGCAAGAGGAATCAACCGAAGAATAAAATACTATACGGACAGGGTGAATCGATTATCTGAAAAACAGTGCTCTTTTATCGATGATATTGTCAGTAATTATATCTTTATAAAGTCATCAGGAATTGAAGAAGGGATATATAAGACTTATGAATCTGTATTCGAAGATCGGATGTCTGAGATTAAGAAGATCGAAGCATATAAGGTGCTTGCCGGAGTTTGGCAGTGCTTTTGTACGATAATATTGAACATGCTCCTATATCTGGTTGGAGGAGTTCTGATTATCCAGGGACGGATATCCATAGGAGTGTTGTTGTCTGTTATTTCCATTGTTGCGTGGATCACACCTACCTTTGAGGGCTATTTGGATGTATTGCTTCAATTTGCGCAGAATAAGAGCGATGAAGAGATTATTGATACATTTTGGAGTGATAAGAAGGCGGTGATGATCGATGATAGAGATAAGGCGGAGCCTTCAGGGTATGACATTGCTTTCAGGGAAACAGCTTACAGATACCCGGAAGCTTCCAGGGACATTTTAAAAGATATCAGCCTGGAAATTAAGGAAAATGAGAGGATTTGTTTCATAGGAAGAAGCGGCTGCGGAAAGAGTACGGCAATTGATCTGATTAGCGGGCTGTTATTCCCGACGGGAGGTAGCCTGCAGATCGGACAGATTGCGAGTGAGCGGATCGGGAATGAGTGGCGAAGAAGGAATGTCGCAATTGCAAGCCAGAGCGGATATCTTTTTGGAGGGACTGCGGCGGAAAATATTCTGTGGGGCAATCCAGAGAAGCCCAAAGAAGAGCTTCAGAAAATCCTGGAGCTAGTCTGCCTGGACGAGTGGACGAAAAGGCAAGAGAAGGGGATAGATACCTATATAGATGAAAATAGTATTTCCGGAGGGGAGAAGCAGAGAATCCTATTAGCAAGGCTGCTTTGCCATAAAGCAAAGATTTATATCTTCGATGAAGCGACATCTGCATTGGATGAAAGTACAGAAAAAAGGGTGATCAGTAATCTGTGCAGGCACCTGGATTCTGCCACATTGATATTCATTACGCACAGGAAGAATGTCATGGATGTTGTGGAGAGAGTATATAGTTTTGAGAGGAAAGATTGGAATTTAAGTCGAGGAGAAAAACATGGATAAGGAGTTCATAGAACAGATAGAACATTTATATGATATTGATATCATCAGTGTTCAACAAATAAATAGTATATTGTATATGAAAAATTATATTATCACGACAATATTGGGCAAATTCTTTTTGAAACAATGGGGAAGTAAAACGGTAGAAAAAGATATCAAGCAACAAGTCGCAATACATAATATGTCGGATATGAAATTGATTCCTTCGATTTTAAAAACTACAACTGGAGTATTTAAGATTATATAGATTTAACTAAAAAGAAAAAAGAGATTTTTGAAGTATTTGATCAAATAAATCCCAGCGGTATTCAAATGAATGATGAAATTTCGAGAGTAATAGATGAATTTGAAGCGATATGTATGGGAAAGAAACAATTACTTCACGGAGATTTAAATAGAAATAATCTATTATTTTTGAATAATAGGCTAGTAGGAATTGTTGATTTTACGGATTGTGTAGTAGGGTATCCAATTTGTGATTTAGCGGATTTTTGTATAGACGTATGTATAAATTTAGAAAAAGAGTATGTCAGATGGAGTGTTATAAAAGAATTTTTTTCGGGATATTGTTCAAAGAATATAGAGAAAGAAGCGATAAAGAAAGCAATGATATATAGAATATGCGGACAATCTGTTAAGTTTTATGATAATTTGGATTTTTATGTGCGAAGGAAGAAAATAAGAGACTATCTGGAAAGATTGTACAAAAAAATAGAGATCGTGCTTCTTGATAGAATGGAAATGACTTTTAATATTGAAAAATAAAATGTAAAGGAGAACTATAATGGAGAAAGAATTAAAATTATTATTAAATAGTTATTATAACGTCTGGTATAGGTACTGCTATAGCTAATAAGATAATTAAAAAATATAATAATGTGTACGGAATCCATATTGATTATTCAAATATAAAGTTGATGGAAATGGATAGTTGTAAAGAGATATTTGAATATGAAAAAATAAAATATGAATATATAGATACTTCTTGTTTATTTAATAGATGTAGAGATGCTGAAAAGTTTTTTTTGATTCTGGGATCTTGGATGAATCGAAGTAAAGGGCTTTATATGAGTGTTGAATTACTTAAAGATATGATGAAAGCATACGATATGATCGAAATCACAGAAAGAGAATATATTATTTCATCGGATTATCTATATAATGAACCTATTCAAAACAATATTTATATTGTACATTCGAAATCTATTTTGACGGATGTGAAGATTCGTGAACAGTTAGGGGATACTATTATGGATGTGTTAAAAAATAAAATATCTTCTGAAAAGAGAAAGAGAAAAAGATGAGACAAATATGTATTGTTGTATTAGAATTGCTTTTGATTTTGGCACTATTGCAGATTATTAGAGATATGATTATAATTAATATAGGAATTGTGAAATATGGAAATTATCATAAAGTAGAGACAATTCTTCAACAGAAGAATATATATATACCAGATTTATGTGTAATGATAGCTGCACTGAATGAATATAAAGAATTAATAGATACTATAAAGTGGATAAAAACTATTCCGTATCCAGGAAAGTTAGAAATCTATATTGTAACCTCAAATAAAGAAAAGTGTGATGTGAAGAAAACGACAATGGACTTTATAGATGAGTATATTACGAATGAAGGGGGAGAAGAAATAATCCATATCCATTGTCCGGAGAAGGATGGGAATAAAGCAAGCCAATTGAATTATGTTTTGAAGAGAGAAAAGAGTAGACTTTTAAAGAGTAGAAGTTATATAGCTATTTACGATGCAGATTCTAGACCGGAAAAGGAAACCTTTAGTGAGTTTATTGAAATGGTTAATAGAGTGAAAATAGAAACAGGAAAGTTGCCTGTTGTAATTCAACAACCATCACTTTTTTTGAAAAACTATAATAAAATACCATGGACTATGAAAATAGAAGCGGTTTGTATGATGAGACGTGTTTTTGGAATAGAAATTCCTAATATGGTGAAGACGCAGAATCGAAATAGAAAAATCCCAGTATACTCATATTGCGTGGGACATGGCATGTTTGTTAAAACAAGTTTTTTATATGAAAATGGATTACTACCAGAACCGCATGAGGATGTTCCTTTTGGACAAAAGATGTGTATTAAAAATATTCCCATATATCCTTTGCCGGCTTTCGATAATTGTGAAGTGGCAAAGTCACTAAAAGAATTAATTCGTCAATCAGGAAGATGGTTTTTGAATTCTTTGTTAGTTTGGAAAATAGTAAAACAAGAACTTGAAAATCCTATGTCATCAAAATTTAGAACTATATGTATGGCAATAAAGGGATTAAATGATACGTTTACCTGGGCACATTATGCAATTTCATTATTCAATACTTGTTTATTGATTATTCTTAATAGACTCCCGTTATACTTTTTAGGAATATTGATATCCTTGTGGTATTTGGACGTTGGAATAGGAAGTATTATAGTAATGTGTAATAAAGTTAAAACGCAAGTAAATATTACATATAGAATGCAAGTTTTAAATTTCTTATTATCACCGATGCGAGAGTTGCTTCGATTCATAGGAGTAATAAAGGGAATAATATATATGATAAGAGGAACAAAAAGCGGAATTGTAAATGTGATGCCAAAGGCAGAAAGATAACATATTACGAAAGAGGTTTAGCGGGATGATAGTGTTCGATTTGGATGGTACTATATTAGATAATGATTTAAAAATAAGTGATAATTTGATAGAGATATGTTGTGATTTGAAAATAACTACTAAAATTGTCATAGCAACTGGAAGATCCGTATCGGATGCTATCCAGTATTATCGAATATTAGATTTAGATACATATTTAATTTGTTATAATGGTGCATTTATATGGCATCCTTTAACAAAAAAAGTATATCAAAACTATTATATGGATCAATGGAGAGAAATATTAAAGTTTGTTGTTTGTAAAAGGCATGAATTATTTATACATAATATTATTGTATCCCAAAAGGAGAACACATTCCTTCTAAATAAGCATAATGATTATTTAATAGATATAATGGTTGATGAAAAATTACCATATGATTATATATGTGAAAATGACATGATAGAGCTTGGGAATATACATCGTATAGTTTTAGGAGTAGAGTCAGAGTTTAGAGAAAATATAGAAAAGCTTATTAAATTAAAGTTCCCTATAATAGATGTTTTTTGATGGAAAGGGAGAAGTGATGTCATAGATATATCATTACCTAATATGAATAAATGGGAAGCTATTAAAAAAGTTGCAAAAATAGAGAATGAACAAAAAGAGAAAATAATTGTGTTTGGCGATGCAAGAAATGATATGGAAATGATTAAGAATGCAGATGTGGGGATAGCAGTTAAAAATGCTTCGGTTGAAGTACAAAATGTGGCAAATTATGTTACTGTGAATACCAATAATGAAGATGGAGTAGCACAATTTATCATAAATAATTCTGAGTTATTTATATGAGGTGAGTTGGGATGAAATTAAATCAAATAAATGTAGAGGATGATAAAAAGAATAGACCTACAATTGTGTGTGCAACAGATGAAAAGTATGCTATACCGACTATGACCATGATAAAATCTATAGAGTATAATTCAAAAGAAAGTGTAAATGTTATTGTATTAGATGGTGGAATTAATAGTAACACAAAAAAAGATTTTTAAAAAATTTTGCGGATACTTCGATTGATATTATTATGTACACTATTGATAATTCTATTTTTCCTAACTTAAAAACGTCGGAGAGAATGCCAATAGTTACATATTATAGATTATTAATTCCAGAGATTCTATATCAATTTGAAAAAGTGATTTATTTGGATAGCGATATTATTGTACTGGGAGATATAAATAAACTTTTTGAAATGGAGTTAGGGAATAAAGCTTTGGGGGCAGTGCATGAAATGAATAAAAAAGCAATGTATGTTTCTTTGATGTGGGGAATTAAACCTTGTCGAGAACTGGGGATACCACTAAAAAGCCACTATTTTAATGCAGGAGTTTTATTGCTTAATTAAAAAAATGGAGAGACGAAAATATTTCAAAAAGAATATTTGACTACTTTCAAAAATATGAGAAGTACGTATATTTCCATGATCAAGACGGCTTAAATGCTGTTTTATGGAATGACTGGGCTGAACTTCCGCCTGTTTGGAATGTAATGACAGCCTTCTATGAAGCTAAAGATTGGACAGAAAGTACATTTGATCAAAATGAATATAGATATGTAAGAGAAAATGTAGAATTGATACATTATATTAATTGTACTATGTGGAAACCATGGATGGATAAAAGTACGCATCCGAGAAAGGAGGAATATAATAAGTATAATGGCTATTTAGTTTAGATACATATTGCATAAAGCAGGAAAATCCGTTATCATCTTTAACATAGGTCGAAAAGTGAAATATGGTTTCTGAATCTATCTAATTAAGGAACAGAGGGATGAAGAATGTTGCATATATACATATGTGAAGATGAGGAAATTCAGTTAAATTGCATTAAAGATATACTAAC
>Ga0137308_101713_pt1 | contig 18911 bp, 11 predicted proteins | sample Inofrocosms_June_FD_97181 | JGI IMG/M metagenome (GOLD analysis project Ga0137308, IMG submission 97181) | Mouse cecal microbial communities from Vienna, Austria - N-Acetylneuraminic and N-Acetylglucosamine D2O microcosms_June | ecosystem: Host-associated > Mammals > Digestive system > Large... | reverse complement strand
AAAGCCGTCAACCCCCTGCGGCGCAGAGGATCGACGGCTTTTTTGGTAGACATTTGGTAGACGGGCAGAGCCTTCAACACCTTACATGTCATTTTGAATATACAGTAAATATAGGTGTAAAATGGAAGAAGGCAACGGAATGGATTTCTATACTATCTTTGTACGAAGATTAAATACAAGCTTGGAAGATTTGTTTTCAGAGAAGCAAGAGGGAATTGATTCTCATATGAATAAAAATGATTTCAAAAAGGGGACACCCGCTATAATTTGAATTCCAGACCGTCAGCCTTTTCCCGGAAAAGTATCTATCTAGTCTTTTAACCCCGCTGCTTTTGAGAAAATCAAACTCTTCAATGTCTACGTCAAATTGCTGCAAGCGACAAAATGGTTGGATGAGACTTCCTTTAAAATTGCCTCAGCACTTCCGCATAAATTTACACAGTATTCACAACGGGGTGCAAATCAGCATCCAGGTTTCGGATTAACTGGATCAGATACTTCCCCTCGAATTACCTTCGATGTCTTCTGCTGTACAAGGCTGGCCCTTGGTATTGCCGAAATCAACGCCATAGCAATCACCACACGCTGTTTCATGCCTCCGGAAAATTGATAGGGAAAATCATTTTTGCGTTTTGCAGGAATGCCTACCAGTTGAAACAGTTTGTCTGCCCGGCGGTCCAGATCTTCCCCCAACTTCCCGTCGTAATTGTGTCAACAGCAGTTTTACACGGACAGGGTGCAGTCACCCTACGCTGTATCGTACTCACCATCTTACAATTCCAAACAGGGACAGACTTTCTCTACACATTGTTCAATGCCCTCAAAGTCTGCAATTTCTTGAGCCGTACAACCTGCCTGCATACCTCTTTGAGTCCTTCTCTCCCTACTTTCCATAAATCTATATACTCCACGCTCCCTATTGTACCACACTTTCCCCGCTTTTCCTGGTTTTTTCCTTGAAGATAATAGTCATAATCAACACGCTGGTGTAAACTGAAATTGAAATGATTTTAATATTTTTGATATTACACTGATATATAGGAAAGCCCGATTAAGATAAAATAACCAAAGACAGAAGGGAGGACACAGAAATGTTTCATCCAGACAGTATGCTGATTCGATTTTTGACAAAAATATGCGATCTTCTATTTCTGAATATCATGTTTGCCCTCTCTTGCGCCACAGTTGTATTTTCAGGGGCGGCAGCCACATCCCTGTACGCCGTCACGCTGAAAATGATTCGCGGGCAGGACTACGCTCCAATCAAGGACTTCCTCCGGGCGCTGAGGGAAAACTTCCTGCCGTCCTTTCCGGCCACCATCCTGCTGTTTGTGGATGTGACCCTTCTGGCAGTCCTGCGCGCGGCGCTCTATGCCGAGACGCTGCTCATGTCTCCTACGCTGTTTGTTCTGCTGGCAATTATCACCATTCTTTTGTCAGCCCTGCTGGCCTGGCTGTTCCCCCTGCTGGCCCGCTTTGAGAATACCTTTTCCAGGCATCTGAGCAACGCTGTCCGGCTTTCGCTGGTCAACCTGCCAGTTACATTTTTGCTGACCACAGTCAATCTGCTGCCCCTTCTGCTCTGCCTGTTGATTCCCACGTCGCTGGGGGTGGTATTCGCCTTTTGGCTGCTGTTTGGCTTCGCGGCGGGGGCCTGGGTGAACTCCTTCTATCTGAACAGAATCTTTCAAGCACTGCAAGGAGGCTGAATGAAATGAACGATATACTCTCCTATGAAGGATACGGCCTGGTTTTTGAGGACAGCTTCGACGGCCCGGCGCTGGACCGGAGCCGCTGGAATGTGGAGCTGCACGAGCCGGGCTGGGTCAACGAGGAGCTGCAAGAGTATGTGGACTCTCCGGAGAACATCAGCGTCAGCAACGGAAAACTGCTGATCTGCCCGGTCAAGACGGTCCTTAAAGACGGAAAGATCACCTACACCTCCGGACGCGTTTCCACCCAGTACAGGCACGACTTTACCTATGGCCTGTTCGAGGCCAGGCTGAAGGTGCCCAAGGGGAAGGGCTTTCTGCCCGCCTTCTGGCTGATGACCACCGACGAGGACAAATATGGCCAGTGGCCGGTGTGCGGGGAGATTGACATTATGGAAGTGAAAGGGGACCGGACCGGGACGAACCACGGCACTCTCCACTACGGCCTGCCCCACGAGCAGAACCAGGGGACTGTAACTCTGCCCCAGGGAGATTTTTCGGAGGAGTTTCACAACTTTGCCCTAGTGTGGGAGCCGGAGGTGATCCGCTGGTATGTGGACGGCAGGCTGTTCCACCAGGCTGTCCAGTGGCCCTCCGCCCCCTTCCATCACGACATGTACCTCATTCTGAACCTGGCCGTAGGTGGGAGCTGGGTGGGGTACCCGGACGAGACGACCGATTTCACACACGCCGCGTTTGAGGTGGAGTATGTGCGGGTCTATCAGAAGAAACCGTAATTTTTGGAGGTGAATATGGTGGAACAGATAAAATTTTTAGACGAAAACGGGACCTTTACACTGCGCGGGCCTGAGAATGTGAGCGGCCTCTATTTCCCTCTGGCCAGCGAGACAGGACTCAAAAGCGCCCTTTCGCCCAATCTGGGCGGCGACGCCAAGCTGGACCAGGAGACCTTCCTCCTGGAGCCGGTGAGCATAGAGGATCTGCACGCCAGCCGGGCCACCCGAAATATCTGGTGCAAGGTGGACGGCTCCGGGGTCTGGTCGGTCACCGGAGTGTCGGCGGAGCAGGAGCTGGTCAAATTCTCCCCGGCCCAGGACGACAGCCAGGTGACGGCGGGCCTTATGCGCCACACCCTGGAGCGGACCTCCCGGACATTCAATTTGACTGCGGCGGTTACCTCCTTCGTCCCCAAAGACAGGAATGTGGAAATTCTCCTGGTGTCCATTGAAAACGGGGGGACATACAGCCGGGAGCTGTCTGTCTACGGGGCCATCCCCATCTACGGCCGCAGCGCCGCCAACCTCCGGGACCACCGGAACGTGACCTCCATGCTCCACCGGATTAAAACAACAGAGCATGGCGTGCTAGTGAAGCCCACCATGTCCTTTGACGAGCGGGGCCACCGGCGCAATGAGACGGTCTACTATGTGCTGGGCTGTACCGGAAGCGGCGGCGCGCCGGAGGCGTTTTACCCCACGGTGGAGGAGTGGATTGGGGAGGGCGGCGCCTATACCCACCCCCGTGCGCTCTACGAGGGCCGTCCGGGCCGGAGCGCCGGCTGTGAAGCTGCCGGGCGGGAGGCCATGGGTGCGTTCCGGTTCCCCACCGTCACCCTGGAGCCCGGACAGCGGGCGGAGTACATCCTCCTTCTGGGGGCGGAGACCAGCGAGGAGGCCGTTCTGGAGACGTTCCGGGCCTGCAATACCACAGCCAAGGTGAAGGACGCTTTGGCGGCGGCAGAGGCCTGCTGGCAGGAGCAGGTGAACGTCCGCTATCATACGGGAAATCCCGATTTCGACCGCTGGATGCGGTGGGTGAGCTTTCAGCCCCTCCTGCGCAGGCTCTACGGCTGTTCCTTTCTGCCCCACCACGACTATGGCCGGGGAGGCCGGGGCTGGCGGGACCTGTGGCAGGACTGCCTGTCCCTGCTGCTGATGGATCCCCGAAACGTGGGGGCCATGATCGAGAAAAACTTCGGCGGCATCCGGGTGGACGGCACCAACGCCACCATCATCGGCGCCGGGGACGGAAACTTTATCGCCGACCGCAACGGCATCGTCCGGGTATGGATGGATCACGCCCTCTGGCCCCAGATTACCACAAAGCTGTACATTGACCAGACCGGGGACATGGGTATTTTGAACCGGGAGGCCCCCTATTTCAAGGACCGCCAGGTGATGCGGGGGGAGGCGTTCGACCCCGAGTGGAGCGAGAAGGAGGGGGCCCTCCAGCGCGCGGCCGGGGGCGAGGTCTACCAGGGCAGTATTCTGGAGCACCTGCTGATTCAGCAGCTTACCGCTTTTTATGATGTGGGAGAGCACAACATCTACCGTCTCCGGGGGGCGGACTGGAACGACGCCCTGGATATGGCGGAGGAGCGGGGGGAGAGCGTGGCCTTCACCTGTGCCTACGCGGGAAATCTGCTGGACCTGGCCGGGCTGCTGCGGCAGTTGGCCAAGGGGCAGGATACCGTCGAACTGCTGGCGGAACTACAGGAACTGCTGGTGGACGGCCCGGAGGTCTATGAGGATATCCCCCACAAAACGGCGGTCCTGAAGCGGTACGCCCGGCGCTGTATCCATGAGGTCAGCGGGCAAACCATCACGGTTTCCCTCGCTGGCCTGGCGGAGAATCTGGAGGGCAAGGCCCACTGGCTGATGGAACACATCCGCCGTCAGGAGTGGATCAGAGACGGGGAGAGCGGCTGGTTCAACAGCTACTATGACAACCACGGCCGCCCGGTGGAGGGGGTGCAGCCTGACGGCGGCGTCCGAATGATGCTCACCGGGCAGGTGTTCGCCATTATGAGCGGAACGGCCACAGAGGAACAGACGAAGGCCATCGCCCGGAGCGCGGACCGGTATCTCTATCAGAAAGAGACCGGCGGCTACCGGCTGAACACGGACTTCCACGAGCTGAAAATGGATATGGGCCGCATGTTCGGCTTTGCCTACGGGGAGAAGGAGAATGGGGCGGTTTTCTCCCACATGACGGTGATGTACGCCAACGCCCTCTACCGCCGGGGCTTTGTCCGGGAGGGGTACAAGGCCCTCCAGACCCTGGCGGACACCGCCATGGACTTCCAGACCAGCAAAATTTATCCCGGCATCCCGGAGTATTTCAACGGGGAGGGCCGGGGGATGTACCACTACCTCACCGGCGCGGCCAGCTGGTATATGCTGACGGTGATTACCCAGGCGTTTGGCGTCCGGGGTGAGGGCGGTGACCTGGTGATTGAGCCAAAGCTGGTGCGGGAGCAGTTTGACGGAAACGGCGAGGCGGCCATCGACTTCTCCTTCGCCGGGAAGCAGTTCCGCGCGGTGATCGTCAACCCGGCAGGGAAGGATTTTGGAGAATATCGCGCCGCCAGAACGGTGCTCAGCCGGGAGGCCATCAGCGTCCTGCCGGAGCGCGGGAATACCATCAGAATCGAATTGACATAAGGAGGCGTTATCACCATGCGGTATGGATATTTTGACGAACAGGCCAGGGAGTATGTCATCACCCGGCCCGACACCCCCGCCCCCTGGGCCAACTATCTGGGCTCCCCGGAGTACGGGGCGCTGATTTCCAACAACGCCGGGGGCTACAGCTTTGTCCGCTCCGGGGCCAACGGGAGAATTTTGCGCTATGTGTTCAACCAGTTTGACCAGCCGGGGCGGTACCTCTACCTGCGGGACAACGAGGATGGAGACTTCTGGTCCGCCTCCTGGCAGCCGGTGGGCAAGGATTTGGAGACCTACCGGAGTGAGTGCCGCCACGGGACCGGCTACACCAAAATGCTGGCCGATTACAGCGGCATCCACAGCGAGGCGGTGTACTATGTCCCCCTGGACGCCTCCCACGAGGTCTGGCTGCTGTCTGTGACCAACCGCTCCGACCGGCGGCGGGAGCTGACCCTGACAGGCTACGCCGAGTTCACCAGCAACGGCAACTATGAACAGGACCAGGTGAATTTGCAGTATTCCCAGTTTATCACTCGGACCCTGTTCGACCAGGACCGTATCCGCCAGCAGATTCACGGCAACCTGGACGCCCAGGACAGCGAGGTGGACGACAAGCGGGTGATCGAACGGTTCTTCGGCTTGGCCGGGGCGGCGGTGGCCTCCTTCTGCGGCGACAAGGCGGAGTTTTTAGGACCTTACCGGGGCTATGGCAATCCTGTGGGCGTGGAGCGGGGCAACCTGGGCGGAGAGCTCAACTACAACGGCAACAGCTGCGGGGCGCTGTCCGCCGTTGTGACCCTGGAGCCGGGGGAGAGCCGGACCGTCGCCTTCCTCCTGGGGGAGAAATCCAACCGGAACAGCGCTGCCCTGCTGGACGCCTATCAGGACCCGGCGGCGGTGTGCGCCCGGGAGCTGGAGGCGCTGAAGGCCTATTGGCATGGAAAGCTGTCCCGCTTCCAGGTCAAGACGCCCTGTCCCGAATTTGACGCTATGATCAACACCTGGAACGCCTATAACAGCTTTATCACCTTCACCTGGTCACGGGCCGCCTCCTTCTTCTACTGCGGCCTGCGCAACGGCTACGGCTACCGGGACACGGTGCAGGACATTCAGGGCATCATCCACCTGGAGCCGGAGGCGGCGGGGGAAAAGCTGCGGTTCATGCTCTCCGCCCAGGTGGACCACGGCGGCGGACTGCCCCTGGTGAAGTTCACCCACAGCCCCGGCCGCGAGGACACCCCGGAGGACGCCTCCTATGTCCGGGAGACCGGCCACCCCGCCTACCGGGCGGACGACGCCCTGTGGCTCTTCCCCACCGTCTACAAGTACATCGCCGAGACGGGGAACACCGCCTTTTTGGACGAGGTGATCCCCTACGCCAACCGGGACGAGGGGACGGTGTACAACCATCTGAAGCGGGCGCTGGACTTCTCCCTGAAGCACCTGGGCCCCCACGGGATGCCCGCCGGACTTCACGCCGACTGGAACGACTGCCTGCGCCTGGGGGCGGAGGGGGAGTCCTCCTTTGTGGCCTTCCAGTTCTACTACGCCTTTACCGTCCTGCGGGAGTTTGCCGCCTGTGAGAAGGACAGCGGCTATCTGGCCTGGCTGGAGCGGGAGCAGGGAAAACTCAAAACCCTGCTCAACGACCTGTGTTGGGACGGGGACCGGTTTATCCGGGGCTTCACCGAGGCGGGCGAGGTGATCGGAAACCACCGCGCCCCGGAGGCCAATCTGTGGCTCAACCCCCAGAGCTGGGCGGTGATCAGCGGTCTGGCGGATAAAAAACAGGCCGAGCTGGCCATGGATAACGTCTATGACCGGCTGAACACGGAGTACGGCGCCATTTTGATGGACCCGCCCTACCACGCCCACGCCTTCGACGGGGCGCTGGCGGTGATCTACAACGCCGGGGTGAAGGAGAACGCCGGGGTGTTCTCCCAGTCCCAGGGCTGGCTGATTCTGGCGGAGGCCCTGATGGGCCGGGGAGACCGGGCCTTTACCTACTTTAAGGAGAACGCCCCCTCCATGCAGAACGACCGGGCCGAGATACGCAAGATCGAGCCCTACTGCTACGGCCAGTTTACCGAGGGCAAGGCCAGCCCCCACGCCGGGCGGTCCCACGTCCACTGGCTCACCGGGACGGCCTCCACCGTGATGGTGGGGTGCGTGGAGGGCATTCTGGGGATGCGGCCCGACCTGGGAGGCATCAAAATAGCGCCCTCCATCCCGAAGGAGTGGAAGACGCTGGAAATCTGGAAGGAGTTCAGGGGAAAAAAGCTTCACATCCAGGTGGAGAACCCGGAGGGGAAGGAATCGGGCTGCGCAGCGCTCACGGTAAACGGAGCAGAGCTGTCCGGGAATTACGTGCCGGAGGAGCTGCTCACCGAGACCACCGAAATCGTTTTGACTATGTAGCGTCCTCCCGGTTCACGTTCCAGTTGTTCAGATAATTCTGCTTCCGGTAGGCCTTGGGGGTCATCCCCGTTTGGGAGCGGAAATGCTGAATGAAGTGGCTCTGAGAGGAGTAGGACAGCATGACGGCGATCTCCACAAAGTCGTAATTGCTGAACCGGAGGAGGTTTTTCGCCATATCAATTTTTCGCTGGCGGATGTACTCGCTCACCGAGATGCCCGTCTCCTGCTTGAAGATGCGGGACAGGTGGGTGGGAGAGATGTTGATGGCCTCGGCCAGCTCGTTCACCGTGATCCGGTCCATGATGTGGACATAGATGTAGTCGATGGCCTGGGCCACCTGTTTGGAGGAGGCAATGTTCTTCTGCAGGTGCCGCATCCGGCACACGAAGTCCAGCGCCATCTGGTCGTGGACATAGACGATCTCGGCCATGTTGGTACAGCAGTCCATCCGCCGGATGTACTCGTCGCTCAGGCCGAAGGCCTCCTCCAGGGGCATACCGCCCTCCATGCAGAAGCGGGTAATCATAGCGGCGGTGACCACAAAGTGATAGCGCAGGTTGGTCACCGGGTTGTCGGAGAGCTTGCCCACCCCCTCCATGTTCTCAAAGGCGCCCCGGCTGCAATTGTCCTGCACCGCGTCAATGAGGCCCGCCGCCACCGAGCGGTAAAAAAGGAACTCCTCCCCCGGCTCCCGGTGGCTGGTGACCGCGCTTTCTTCCTCAAGCAGAACGGGCTGCCAGATCGGTTCGACATTCATACAAAGGGCCTCCCTCCAATTTTGCCCCGAATATATCACAGCTCCGCCCTTTTATCAAGATATGCCGGATATTTTTGTGGAATTTATCAGCGGAAAAATTTTTGCCGGCCGGGAAATATGTTATGAATCTGATATTTGCACTCTTGATTTAATATACCAGGACAGGCTCCAAATCTATAATAACATCAGTACGGCAGTCCCATGGGCTGCGCAAATAAAGAAGGAGGAGTGGAACATGAGAAAAAAGAGAATCTTGAGCCTGGCGCTGGCGTCTGTGACGGCGCTGGGGCTGCTCAGCGGCTGCGGCGGCGGCAGTGGCGGCGGCCTGCTCAGCGGCGTGCAGGCCAGCGACGGCGGCAAGGTCCTGAACATCTACGTGTGGAACGAGGAGTTCCAGGGCAAGTTCAACGAGAATTACCCCCAGGTGGAGCGGCTCTCGGACGACAAATCCATCGCCTATCTGAAGGACGGCACCGAGGTCCACTGGATTGTCAACCCCACCCAGGACGGCGTCTATCAGCAGAAGCTGGATGAGGCGCTGCTCAAGCAGGGCAGGGCGGCCGCCGACGACCGGATCGACATGTTCCTGGTGGAGGCGGACTACGCCCTGAAATACGTCGACCCGGAGGTCAATGTGGCGCTTCCCATCTCCCAGCTGGGGATCACCGACGCAGACATCGCCAACCAGTACCGCTACACCCTGGAGGCCATGACCGGCTCTGACGGTGAGATCAGGGGATTGAGCTACCAGGCCACCCCCGGCATGCTGGTCTACCGCCGCTCCATCGCCAAGGCCGTCCTGGGCACCGACGACCCGGAGACCGTAGGCGCCGCCGTGGCCGACTGGGATAAGTTTTACGAGACGGCGGAGCAGATGAAGGCCGCCGGCTATTACATGTACTCCGGCCGGGCTGACACCGCCCGGGTGTATTCCAACAACGTCTCCGCCCCCTGGGTGAAGAACGACAAGACCGTGGTGGTGGACCCCAACATGATGAACTGGGTGGACCGCTCCATGGAGGACATTGAGAGCGGCATCAGCCACAACGTGCCGGGTCAGTGGAACGACGAGTGGAACAAGGACATGGGCCCCGACTCCAAGGTGTTCTGTTTCTTCCTCCCCGCCTGGGGTCTGGATGTGTGTATCGCCCCCAACGTGAAGGATACCGACGCCGCCCAGGATTGGGCCGTCTGCCCCAGCCCCCAGAGCTTCTTCTGGGGCGGCACCTGGCTGGTGGCCGCCAACGGCACCGATAACGCCTCCCAGGTCAGAGATATCATGCTGACCATGACCGCCGACCGGGACCTCCTGCGCACCCTGGCCATGAACTACGGCGAGATGAGCAACGACCAGCCTCTGATGGAGGAGCTGGCTCAGTCTCCCGACTTCGGCATCGAGCTGCTGGGCGGACAGAACTACATCGGCGTGCTGTCCGATGTGGCGGCCACAGTGGATCTGTCCAACATCTCCTCCTATGACCAGGGCTGTGTGGAGGAGTTCCAAAACACCTTTGGCGATTACTTCAACGGCGTCATCAGCCTGGACAAGGCCAAGGACAACTTTGAGATGGCCATCACCGAGCGCTACCCCTGGCTGGTGGGCGGCGGCGTGCTTTGGCCGTAAACCGCTGTGAAAGGAGGACTTCTGATGAAAAACGAGAATCGAATCAAAAGCGTCAGCTACGCCAAATGGGGATATATTTTTATCCTCCCCTTCTTTTTAAGCTATGCCATCTTCTCGCTCATCCCGTTGGCGGACACCATCCGCAACAGCTTCTATGAGTACTACGCCTTCGGCCTGAAGACCGTGGGCCCCAACTGGACCGGGCTGTCCAACTACACCTCCCTGCTCTCCTCCGACCTGCCCAAGTACGCCTGGAACACCTTTGTCATGTGGATTCTGGGCTTTGTACCCCAGATTATCGTGGCGCTGGTGCTGGCCTCCTGGTTTACTGACGCCCGGCTGAAAATCCGGGGCAAGCAGTTCTTCAAGGTGGTCATCTACCTGCCCAACCTGATTATGGCCTCCGCCTTCGCCATGCTGTTCTTCGCCCTGTTCTCCAACGCCGGACCTGTCAACAGCATCCTGCTGCGCATGGGTGTGGTGGGAGAGGCCATCCGGTTTATGGAGTCCACCCTGGGCGCCCGTACCCTGGTAGGACTGATGAACTTCCTCATGTGGTTCGGCAACACCACCATTATGCTGATGGCGGCGATTATGGGCATCAATCCCTCCATCTTTGAGGCGGCGGAGCTGGACGGCTGCACCCATATCCAGAAATTTTTCAAGATTACCCTGCCCCAGATCAAGCCCCTGCTGACCTACACCCTGATTACCTCCCTCATCGGCGGCCTGCAGATGTTCGACGTGCCCCAGATCCTCACCGGCGGCAAGGGCGCCCCTGACCGCACCACCATGACGCTGATTATGTACCTGAATAAACACCTCCAGGCCAAAAACTACGGCATCGCCGGCGCGCTGTCCGTCTTCCTGTTTATCATCAGCGCCATTCTCTGCTGGTTCGTCTTTAAGATGAACACCGACTCCGACCCGGACGGTTCCAAGTCCGCGGCCAAGCGCGCCAAGAAAGGGGGCAAAGCGTAATGGAGAACAAAAAATCCAGCGGACGAACCATTCTGGCCCATGTGGTGCTGATTATCCTGGCGTTTCTGTGTCTGTTCTTCTTCTACATCCTGATTGTCAACGCCACCCGCTCCCACGCGCAGCTCCAGCTGGGCTTCTCCGCCCTGCCTGGCTCCAGCCTGCTCACCAACTTCAAAAGCGTCATCAACGACCCGGCCATCCCCATCCTGAAGGGCATCCAGAACAGTTTGATTGTCTCCGGCTGCTGCGCCGCCATCGTGACCTACTTCTCCGCCCTGACGGCCTACGGCATCTACGCCTACGACTTCAAGCTGAAGCGCGCCGCCTTCACCTTTATCATGGCCATCCTGGTCATGCCCACCCAGGTGACCGCCCTGGGCTTCCTGCGGCTGATTACCGGCATGGGGCTGGACGACTCCCTGATTCCCCTGATTATCCCCTCCATCGCCTCCCCCGCCGTGTTCTACTTCATGCACAGCTATATGCAGTCCTCTCTGCCCAAGGAGCTGATTGAGGCGGCCCGGATCGACGGCTCTCAGGAGTTCGGCACCTTCAACCGCATTGTCCTGCCCATTATGAAGCCCGCCATCGCGGTGCAGGCCATCTTCACCTTTGTGGGCTCCTGGAACAACTACTTCATCCCCGCTCTGGTAATTACCTCCAAGAGCAAGCAGACCCTGCCCATCATGATCGCCACCCTCCGGGGCGCGGACTACATGAATTTTGATATGGGCAAAATTTACATGATGATTACCATCGCCATTGTACCGATCATTGTGATTTACCTGCTCCTGTCCAAGTTTATTGTGGAGGGCGTCACCCTGGGCGGCGTCAAGGAATAAATCAGAAAGCGCCGTCGGCCGACGGCGCTTTTTTCAAGGAGGATTTTTTATGGAAAAATGGATTCGCGCCCGCTATCAGCCCAACCTGCCCCTGAACGGGAGCCAACGGGTGACAGCCAGCCCGGAGCATATCGCCCTGTCCCGCCGGACTGCCCAGGAGGGGGCGGTGCTGCTGAAAAACAACGGAAATCTGCTCCCGCTGGCTCCCGATGCCCGGGTGGCCCTGTTCGGCAAGGGCAGCTTCGACTATGTGAAGGGCGGCGGAGGCAGCGGAGATGTGACCGTGGCCTATGTCAAAAACCTGTATGCCGGCCTGAAGGAGGAGGGGATATCCCTCTATGAGCCACTGTCCGATTTTTACCGGGACTATGTGGAGCGGCGGTATGAGGCAGGGGACGTCCCCGGCCTGATGGCCGAGCCGGAGCTGCCCCAGAGTCTGGTGGATTCTGCCCGGGGGAACGCGGACGTGGCCGTGATCGTCCTCAGCCGCTTCTCCGGCGAGGGCTGGGACCGGGAGCCGGTCTTTTATCAGGAGCCGGACTACCCCTGGCCCGACGAGCTGAGTATGCCCCGAAAGGCCAAAGACATCTTTCCCAGGGGGGACTACTACCTCACCGAGGAGGAGCGGGCCATGGTGAACCAGGTCTGCGCCGCCTTTGACAAGGTGGCGGTGGTGCTCAACGTGGGCGGCGTGGTGGACGTGTCCTGGTTCTGTGAGGACGACCGCATTTCTTCCGCCCTGCTGGCCTGGCAGGGTGGTATGGAGGGGGGCGGGGCTATCGCCGCTCTGCTCACCGGCGAGGCCAATCCCTGCGGCAAGCTGCCCGACACCTTCGCCCGGGACCTGTCTGACTACCCATCCACCGCCCGCTTCCATGACTCCCCCCACTATGTGGAGTACACCGAGGACATCTATGTGGGCTACCGGTACTTTGAGACGCTGCCAGGAGCGGCGGAGCGGGTGTGTTACCCCTTCGGCTACGGCCTGTCCTACACCAGCTTTGCCCTGGAGACGGCGGGGACCGGGGCGGAAAACGGCAGAATCAGGGTGGACGTCCGGGTAACTAACACGGGAAATTGTCCGGGGAAAGAGGTGGTCCAGCTCTATTACTCCGCCCCCTGGGGGCTGCTCCAGAAGCCGAGGCGCTGTCTGGCGGCCTTCCAAAAGACAGCGCTGCTGGAGCCAGGAGAATCGGAGACAGTGAAGCTGTCCTTTGCCATTGCCGACATGGCCAGCTTCGATGATTTGGGGAAGATCGCCCCCTCCGCCTGGGTGCTGGAGAAGGGGAGGTACGCCCTGTACATGGGGACCTCCGTCCGGGACGCCGGGGAGCTGGACTGGGCCTGGGAACAAAAGGAGACAGAGACAGTCCGTCAATGTGGGGACGTCCTGGCCCCTTCCCACCTGGCTGAACGCCTGTTGGCAGACGGGAGCTATGAGAAGCTGCCCGCCGCCCCGGCGGTGGACACCAATGCCAACCTGTTCCAGCCCCTCACCGCGGCTCAGTCGGAGGCGGTGGCCCCCGCCACGCCTGGCCGGGGGCGCTGGATGCTGACCCAGCCCTTTGCCGAGGGAGTACAGCCCCTGTCCGCCGTGGCGGAGGGAAAGCTGATCCTGGAGGAGTTTATGGCCCAGCTCAGCGACGATGACCTGATCCATCTGCTGGGCGGACAGCCCAATGTGGGAGTGTCCAACACCTTTGGACTGGGCAATCTCCCGGAGTACGGTGTCCCCAACCTGACCACCGCCGACGGCCCCGCCGGTCTGCGCGTCCAGCCCGAGGCGGGCGTCCGGGCCACCGCCTGGCCCTGCGCCACCCTGCTGGCCGCTACTTGGGACCCGGAGCTGACAGCCCGGGTGGGAGCCGCGGCAGCCGCAGAGGTAAAAGAGAACAATATCTCCGTCTGGCTGGCTCCGGCGGTGAATATCCACAGAAGTCCCCTGTGCGGCAGGAATTTTGAATACTACTCTGAGGACCCGCTGCTCACCGGCAGGCTGGCTGGGGCCATGGTGCGGGGCATCCAGTCCCAGCATATTGCCGCCACCGTGAAGCACTTCGCCTGCAACAACAAGGAGACCAACCGGAAGTACAGCGATTCCCGCCTGTCCCAGCGGGCCCTGCGGGAGATTTACCTGCGGGCCTTCGAGATCATCGTCCGGGAGGAACAGCCCTGGGCCATCATGAGCTCCTACAACGTCGTCAACGGCCGCCGGGCCTCGGAGAGCCGGGAGCTGCTCACCACCATCCTCCGGGAGGAGTGGGGCTATGCCGGCCTGGTGATGTCCGACTGGTGGACCCGCGGAGAGCACTACAAGGAGCTCCTGGCAGGCAACGACCTGAAAATGGCCAACGGTTACCCGGAACGGGTGGAGGAAGCTATGAAGCTGGGGGCGGTCAGCCGGAGCGACCTGGAGACCTGTGCCAGAAGGGTGCTGGAGCTTATTTTGGAGATTGATTGACTTCTTTTTATATACCTCGTATTTGCTCCTTTATTTCACTTTTACCATTACTTTTGACTGCTTACCGGGATTCCTCCTGCTTTATTCAGTGCTTCCTTAATTGTAAAGAAAATTTCATACCCATTCCACATTCCAGCGCTATACTACCCCGAAAAGGGGGAACTACGATGGCAACACTACTAATTGTTGAGGATGACCGCAAGACCAACGATGCAATCTGTGAATACCTAAAGCCCGCAGGCCACAAGGTTATCCCGGCTTATGACGGCGGGGAGGCGTTACAGCTTTTCCGTGAGAACAGCATCGACCTTGTTGTGCTGGACATCATGCTGCCCCATGTCAGCGGCCTGTCCATTCTGCATGAGATACGGCGGACAAGCGCAACGCCCATTCTGATGCTTACGGCTCTTGAGGACGAATACACCCAAGTCAGAAGTTTCGACGAGCAGGCCCCGCTTTTTGATTCTATGTTCAATGCTGTTTAATCTGCTTTTCCTTGGCAGCAGATCACATTGCAGCCAATTGTCATCCAATTAGCGGACAAAAAAGGGCGCAGTTTCCCCTCATTTCCATTAAATGTATGGAAACGTACCACTTTGGGGGGATTACACGGTATGGGTGAGGGGGGACGCCCTCTCAGTCAGCCTTGGGGCTGACAGCTCCCCCAAAGGGGGAGCTTTTGGGCGGGGTCTGGAAAGGGTCCTGCCTCCCCCTTTGGGGGAGGTGGCACGGCGAAGCCGTGACGGAGAGGGCCGTCCCCTATCACCAAAATCTTTAAGGAGGAACAAACTCATGCCAAGCAATCAAACACCCAATTACGCGCTCAACCAATGGGAGCGGGACGACCGGGTCCTGATGGACGATTTCAACGCGGACAACGCGAAAATCGACGCGGCGCTGGCAACGCAGGCGGCCCTTGTAGCGGGGCTGGAGGCTCGGAAGGGTAACTGCCGGATTGAGTGCCGCAGCTATGTGGGGACGGGTAATTATGGCCCGGAGCACCCCACGGTAATCACCTTTTCCCGTAAACCGCTGTCGGTAATCATTTTTGGGAACAACCAGTGCATGCTGGACAGCCCCGCCCTGCCGCGCTACATCCTGCTGGCCAACGGTGAAAAGCAGAATTCCGGAACCCACTACAGCACCTGGACGGACAAAAAGCTCTCATTCTATTCCAATACCGCAAGCTCTACGGCGTATTACCCGGACAACGCTATGGCGCAGATGAATTCGATTAATGTGACGTATTGTGCCCTGCTTTTCTTCGAGGCAGACGAATAAAAAGAGCGCCCCGGGCTTTCGCCCGGGGTTGGCTCTTAAAACGAACGGTTCGCGCGATTTGGATTAGGTGAGAGTGGGAGCTCCAGTGTCCTTAACTGTAATCACAAAGTTCATAACTTCGCCATCCACAGTCAGGGTGATCTTCGCACTCTGAGTTCCGGTAGTACCATCCATATCGTTAGCCTTAAGTCCAGTGACCATATCAGCAACCACAGCACTCACCAGGGAAGTGCCGCCACTGTACCACTTGCTGGTAGTAGTCTTCGAGGTATCCCAAGTGTAGTCAGTGCCCTTGTAGGAAATTGTAGTTGCTTCATTGTCACGGAGGGCCACCAGGAAGCCGCTGAAGTCGCTAGTAGCCTGGCTGGCAGTACCAACCGCACTGCCCTTAGACAAGTACGTCTTGCCATCGTCACTATAAGCGGTCATGGTGTTACCCACGATGCTGATTTTACCGTAGGGCAGCATCACAGCGTCGATCGCTTCCTGAACAGCGTTCAGAGTCTTGGCGCCGTCAACCTCGGCCTGAGTGCGGACGTAGTTGACTTCCACATTGTAGACGAAGTCTCTCCTGCCGTCGGTGTAGCTGACGGTGGCCTTGCCAGAGTTGGCGCTGCCGTCGTAGACAATGTCATCGATAGCGCCGTCCTTCAGGAAGGAGCGTACAGCGGCCTCGATCTGAACAGCGTTCATGCGCTTGGTGGTGGTGATGTCGATCTTACCAGCGTTATACTCCTGGACAAACGCGCCCTCGGTGCCGATATCATCCACGGTATCCAGCCTGTCAGTGCCGTTGAAGACAATGTACTTGGCGGAGCCGTTGTCGTTCAGCACGGCGGAGACGTAACCGGTGAAGGTCTCGGAATTGGCCAGCCAGTCAATGGCGCTCTGGAGGTCGGAGAACTCGTCCCAAACGCGCTTGTCCTTCTGGCCCTTCACGGTGCGGTCGTTCTGAACCACGATGACCTTGCCGTCCTTGCCCAGGGTGATGCCGGCGTCCTTATCAGTGCCGGTCGCGACGGCATTGTCGTTGAACAGAGTACGGCCAGTCCGGTAGAAGTCACCGGTTTTGGGCTCCTTGCCAGTTGCGCCGGTAGCGGCGTACTTCACGGAGTAGGTCTTGAACTCCTTGCCGGTGCCGTCGAAGGGGCTGGCGCCGGTCTCAATATCGTGGGTGTAATCTTTCGCGCTGTAGCGGTCGTCATTATTAACGTCTGCGGGAGTGAGGCTTCCGTCCTTCTCGCCCAGAGCAGTGATATAGCCGTCCTTGTCGTAGGTAGCCTTTACCAGGCAGTCCTGACCGGGATGATCAACGCCGGTGATGGCATTGACATCATCCTTCATGGTGCCGTACTTGTCCTTGACGGTGACGGTGGTAATCACGCCGTCCACAACAGCGTCCATCTCCCAGAAGGAGCAGTCGGCCTCAGAATCATAACGCTCGTTCTTGGCGCTGTCCAGAATGTAGATGTAGCTGTTGGAGCTGCTGTCATCCTCGCCAACCACGACAGCACCGATGATGTACAGGTCCTTGTCGAACACGGCGATGATGCCGGAGTTGTCCTTCAGGGTGTTGGTCTTCGCGCCGTAGACTCTCAGGTCCACATCCTGCACGCCGGTGTAGGTGCCGGTGACCTTGGTCAGGCCAATCTGGGCGCCGCTGACATTGTTCTCATCCTTGGAGACATTGTTGATCTCCATGGTGAGGTACACAGAGTCGTCGTTGCCGTAGGCCCGCTTGTTCGCAATGGTACCGCCGACATTGCTGGCGATATCTGCGAGCACGCGGACGCTGCCGCTGTTGATCTTGACCTCACTGTCGGAACCGCCGGTCGGAGGAGTGCCAGAGGGATCAGAGCCCTTGGCGGTCTGCTCAGCCCAGTAGTTGGTGATACCTGTAAGAGTCCCAGAACTATCCTTGGTGTACTCCAAGGCGGGCTTCAGGGTGTAAACGGTGGTGCCGTTCTTGTTGGTAGTGGTGTAGGTGAACCAGCGGTTGTACTGGTTCGCGCCGTCATTCAGATAGGGGTAGTTGGTACTGTCGATCTCGTCAGTGTCCGCGCCCTTTCCTTTCACGGAGAGGTTCTTGTTAGTCTCGGTGACATCAATCTGAATCTCATCCATGGTGCCGTCCAGGAACACGGCGGCGCCGGGGAAGGTCTTGATGCCCATGTGGCTGCCAGTGCCGTCGTAGGCGGCCAGGAACAGGTAGTTCTTGGTGCCCTCGAACTCGCGCACGCCGGCCAGATAGCCGTACTTGTCGAAGTACAGGATGTAGCTGTGGTTCTTCAGGGAGCCACTGGTGTATGCGCCCAGCTCGTTCTTGTAGATGCCGCGCTTGGCATAGTCATACTGGGTGCCGCCAGTGACGACATAGCTCTCCTCGCTGTACTTGCTGATCTTCACGTCGCTCTGGGTCTCGGGGTCAGCGACGTCAACGATCTCCATCTTGTTGCCGGTGGAGCCGATCTCAGCCCAGTTGACCAGGATATAATCGCCGCTCTTGTACTCCTCAATGCCGGGAACCTCCTCGACCTCGATGGTCTTGGTGGTGGTTTTGGGGGCATAGACCTCCACGCTCAGGGTACCCTTCTTGTCGTTGTAGTCGGCGGTAGCCTTGGCCAGGAAGGTGTTGATGGAGACAATGGTGATCTCCTTGTTGGTGTTGTCCACATAGACCTGAGTCAGCACGCCCTTACCGGTGGTTTCATAGGTCCGGTCGTTGGTGCGGATCATGTTGCTGTCCTTGATGGTGTCGTTCACCGCGCCGTCCACGTAGTAAGTGACGTCGTACTCCTTAATGGTGGCGGCGCTCAGCAGGTCATACAGGTCCTTGCCGGAGATGCCGGTGGTGTACTCCTTGCGCAGCAGCTCGTCCTTGGCATAGGTGCCGATGGCCTTGCCGTCGTACTCCCAGTGGCGGGCGGGGCGGTCGAAGTCGTCAGCGGCGGTGTCAATCAGACGCAGGTCGCCGTTGTACAGCTGCTCGCCCAGTTGGATGAAGTACTGGCCGTTGTCGCTGAGGATGGTGGTGGTCAGGCCGGCAATGGCGTTGTACTTGCTCTCGGTGCCGGTGCGGGGGGTGTACTCGGCGCGGTAGCCCACCTTCACACCGTTGACCTCGATGCCGGGAGTGCCGGTGAAACTCACCAGGTTGGACCGCAGGGCGTTCAGCGCCATCTGGGCCACCTGGTTCCGGGTCATGGGGGTGTTGCCGTCGGTGCCCACACCGTTGAAGATGCCGATTTCGCTGCCCTGACGGACGGTTACCAGCTGGAAGCCGTCAGCGTAGTCCTCGGCGTACTGGAAGTAGCCCAGGGCGCGCATCATCATAGAGGCGGCCTCAACGGCGGTGACAGTGGCCTCGCCGTCGTAGATGCCCTCGCCGCGGCCGGACACAATGCCGTTGGCGGCGCAGGCGCCCACCC
>Ga0137308_101711_pt1 | contig 18914 bp, 17 predicted proteins | sample Inofrocosms_June_FD_97181 | JGI IMG/M metagenome (GOLD analysis project Ga0137308, IMG submission 97181) | Mouse cecal microbial communities from Vienna, Austria - N-Acetylneuraminic and N-Acetylglucosamine D2O microcosms_June | ecosystem: Host-associated > Mammals > Digestive system > Large... | reverse complement strand
GTCAGCCACTCCGGTGCAGGAATACTGTGTTCCGTCACGAAGTTGGATTTTTATTAGATCTCCGGTCATTCCATCATAACAAACAAGTGGATGATAACCATTGCTTTGATAATGAAAATTAAAGGCGCTGCCTTCCTGTTTGCCGTATGCATCAAGAAGAGTGGAATCCAGATCCAGAATAACAGCCTGCGGCATCTGAATACTGTAAATTTTATTCCGAAGTATTCTGCCAATCGCAAGAAACTGGTTTAAGGTATCTTCATCCATACGGTTAAAGAATCTGGAAACAGTAGGCTGTGATGCAAGGGCATCTTTTTCAAGTATGGACTTGAATACGGGGTCGTTTGTCAGTTCATCGGAATTATCATCTTCAAAATAACCGGCAATGATCATATAGATCATCTGGAGCAGGTTTTCCTGATCCGTATGATATCTGAATAATGCAGAATCATTGGTCTTGAAAGCTTTGCCTAATAGCTTATCAATCCCAAGTTTGCTTACGAATTCTTTGATGGGAAGCAAGCCTGCATCGGAGGATAAATCTCCTCCATCAAAATTTATTTTAATCTGTCTATTGCTTTCTAATGGTAAGGTGTTTACAATACTCATAAAGGGCTCCTTTTGTTGGTATTATTTGAGATTAGACACCTTAATTTTATCACAAGTGGATGCTCTTTTTTCATTCACTTGACAGGTGAAAAGCAATATTCAGTTAAAATACAGCAACTATGTGGCTTTCAGACACTTTCACGGCTGTGCCGTGAATAATCTAGGTTAAATTTTTGTTTGGCGAACAAAAATAATAGTATTCGACGTTTCTTTTCATTTTATTATTGAAATGCTAAAATAAATTCCAGAAACAACGGAAAACACGAACCGCATATTTAAAATAAGGTATGCGGTTCGTGAAATAAAGAACAACTTATTTTAACCATATTTTTAAATGCAATAAAATTTTGTTTTTTTATCTTTACTTCTTTCTTTTTCTTAATTATAGAATATTTTCCGAATCCAGTTGTACCATTTTTATTCTGTTCACTAAACACCGATTTGTCCTATAAAGATATCAAGAATGAAATTACTATACTCAAAGAAGGGACAACCTTTGATAGCGCATATGTAAAAAATGGTATTGTCTGGATAACTGGGAGGGCACCTGCTGGGACGACAGAAATGGTGACCCAAATTGCAAAAATTTCAGCCCCCTATGCGCCCAGAACAGATATGAGGGGGATCCCATCATATAATGCATCATACGAAGATATTGGTAAAATGAGCTCAATCTGCATGAGGGCTAGTGGAAAAATGGACATATTTTTCAAGACGCCGTTGGATTATGCTGAAATATTTGTAATCATCTACCCCTTGAAATAAAATTGCCGGGATGCGGCATGGCTATTCCCTAGCTATATATGTGATGCACCACCTGGCTAACCAATCATCTATTTCCTTCCCAAGGCTGTTGAACTCTACACTCCCGTCATGTGAAATGCCAACTAAGATAGTATTGCCACCTTGCGTAATATGGGGAAATATCTCATACCAGTCATATGGGGAATATTCTGCTGGGAGGGTTAATAATAATTGGTTGTCCCATGATGCTTTCATATGCCCTGCAAAATTTGTCGTTATTGTCACCACCCTCCCGACTTTAGTGACATGGAATACCCAGTGGGAAAAGCTAACGAACATGCCATTGGTTGGGGGCTGTGGCATCTCAAGGTACTTAACCTCATTCGCCTTCAGGAAATCGGTGTTTAGCTTACTAATTGCCCCTGTCAGCGTCCCGCCGCCAATGCTTGCGATATCGGTTGTCCCAAGCATTTTATAAAGCCACCGGATATTTTTAGCCATGATGGAAACATTCCCAAATAAGTCTTTTATCTTCCCGCTGACTATTTTCCGCATGGATGTCCATGCTACTGGGTTTTCATCGTCTTCACTGTCAAAATTTATTTCAAATTTGTTAATCGTCGCATCAGATGGGATTTCATGCCAATCTGAAGCTGAAACTTCATCTCCTACCAGATTTTTTTTCCTTATGAAGCATCTCCCTTCATTTTTCCCATCAACTGGCAATGCTGTCTGAAATACAAATGCTTGCGTATCCCCTGCTTCTTCATAATTTTCTGTTTTTAAAATACAAACCATATTGTCAAGCGGGAAAGTTCCTTCACATTTGATACTCCAGCACAGGCATACACTATTTTTACTTATCAAGTCAATGTTCCCTATGAATTCCCCAATCCCAAGTTTTTTCTGGTATGTTTCTAATATGTTATTGCCTCTTTCATCATTGATGGCTTTCCGGCATGTCCCGTTTATGATATCCTTTAAATCCATACATTTCTCCTTTACTTTAAATTTTGCAAAATACTATATGTGTAAAAACGAAAGCAGGTTAATAATTGTAAGTTCAACCCTTGCACTTAAGCCAGGCATTCCTCTGGCAATTGATAATTGCAAAGAAGGGAATTTGTCTTTTCCCCATGCTTTCCTCAAGTAAAACCTTGAAGCAGGCCAAGTAGTAGTTCCTTGACTTGGTGGCACATACATGTCACCAGAAAAATCAAGTGGTATTTCTTCTGTAAAATCAGAAATTTCCGTTTTTTGCCTATACCAATTAAACATACCTGTATATATCCCAAAGTATATTTCCTCTCTACGTTTAACCCATACGATCGCCTTAACTATATTTATCCCTTCCAAAATACCCTCAATCTCTATGTCATGCCAGGAATTGTCCACTGGGACATCTGATAAATTTACAGAATTCCGGGGCAATATATCGTGCATTCCTAGGCTTACATCCCCGGTTCTGTACAGGTCTTCATTATACCCTTTTACTCCGGTTACAAGTCCGCCAGAAACTATATTATTTGCCCTGTCCGCGCTCTCCTTTGCCTGTCTGGCATACTCCATTGCATTATCCGCATCTTCCCCTTCCCTCACCCCGGTTCCTCCATGCGCATAGCTTTCGGACAGTTTTGCGAATTCTTCTGATTTCACTGCGCTTAGCTGTGCCTTCCCCTGTTCCACCCTGATATCCGCAAGATAGTCTGGGCGCAGATGCTTTTCCTCGATACTTCCCTCTTTAACAATTGCCCTTACCTTTCCTCCATTTTCAATGGAAAATAGAATCGTATCACTGTTTAAAAATTCATTTGGTTTCACAAACGCAGAAACATCAACTCGTATTCTTTTCCCGTCTGCCCTTATTATGATTAGTTCTTGCGCTTCTTCATCGAAATCAAGATTTTCCACAAGCTGTTCAAGTTTTGTGTCCCATATTCTAGCTTCATATCTGACACTATCTTTCCTTATAAATATAAATGTTCCTGTAGATTCATCGAATTGAACATCTGCTATTAACGGCGCAACTTCATCCTTTGTTGCTTTGTTTGAATCCAAATTATGTACATTTTCATCTGTTAAATTGATTGAACGTACCATGCGGTTTAAATTTTCTTCATTTACTGGAGATTCTTCACTTGGATAGTTTTTCCAAATTAAATCCATATGCGCATTATTCATAATTTTCAACCCTTCCCATTAAAAAAGAGACAGATTCTTTTAACGAATCTATCTCTTCCTGCTGTTCTTCTATTTTTTTATAAAGCTTCTGGATCATATGTGTGTTCCACATGACAAACTCTGTATAGATAATCCCCATAGGGTCTTCTATGCCGCAGTAATCCTCATTTTCTGGGTTATCATACATCTGCACGAACCCTCCGAAATCCTTCGTTGTATATCCATGCTTCTCAAACGCATCTTTAACGTTTTTTGCCTTTACTCCGAAATGATATCTTCCAGAAGTTCCTTTGTTGTATCTAAATGCGCACGGATCTATTTCCATATACACTTCATCAAATCCATCCAATGGCTTGAATGAATTTTTTAATCGTTCATCAGAAGGGGTTATGCTTCCAGCAGAACTCAAAACTACGGAATTTCCTCGCAGCCTTAATGATGTCGGAGAATCGCTGTATTGCGATGCTGGAACCCCGGCAAATGTAAATCTATCTTCTTGCCTGTAACCGATTATGTAATGCGCAAGCCCTTCGTGGCTAACATTTACCCTAACCCCCATTTCTCCAGAATCTTGTGTGAAATCCAAATATCGATTTGCATACAATTTTGTTGCCTGTAATTCACAATGAGCCCTCATTAAGTCGCTGTATATGTGGCAACTTCTGTCTTGGGAACTTTCTTTGAAAGCCAAATAATTATACCCAGATTCATACCCATTTTTCGATATCCTCCCAATCCTTAATTCAGTATCGCTTGTACTGTCAGACTTAATGTAAATAACTCTATACCTATCATCAAAATCCGGGTCCCTTATGTAATAAGCTGATTTTGCCTCTATATTTGCCCCGGTTATTTTCCCTCCTTCAAAAGTCTGCCCTTTGATTTTCCCTCCGTTCAGCCTATCGCAATTTATATTTCCGGTTGTAATATTTCCTCCATTTATTATTGTTTTCCCGTCATTTGCTGCAAGGTTTTCAAAGCTGACAAGTCCAGAAAATTTTATCTCTTTTGCTTGCCCGGTTATTACGCTTCCATTTTCTTTTGTTACCGAAAGATTCAAGGTTGCAGAAGTAGATCCATTAACAACAGACATATCTATAGCCTTCACTGATTGCTCTATCCTTGACGAAAGCCCTCTTTCTGAATCTGAAACTTCTTGCCGTATTCCTTCTGCTGTCTGCTTTATTTCTGTCCTTATAGTTGTGCTAACCTGCTCAAGTTGCGCGTATTCTCTCCACTCCACCCATTGCGGCCTGTCCATTGGGTGATGCTTAATCGCAACATATACTTTCCCGCTTGTCTGGTCTAAGTATTTAAGCCCTGGTGTATATTCTTCTGCCGTCATTATCCTTGGAGGGGCACCAAGCCCGTATTTTCCTATATTGATTGGTGTTCCGTCTTCTTCTTTCTCGCTCCATATTTTTTCTGTTCTTGCAACTGTGCTTGTTATGCTTTCTGCCGTCTGGCTTATCGAAGATTCCAATCCCTCTTTTGTGTTTTTTACTTCTGCCCTGATCTCTCCCGCTGTTTGCAAAATCAGAGAATTCAGCCCCGCATCTGAATCTATCAGTTCGCTTCTCGTCTCCTCTATCGTCCTTTTCAGTATGTTTGCTTTGGACTTTAATTGTATAATGGAGTTATGAATTCCATTTAACTTCTCCGAATATTTTTCCGTTCCATTTGCACTGTACGAATCCCCAAGACCTTGTATACCTTTTAATACACGGCTTAAAATGTAGGATTCCACAAGTTCGTATCTTGTCGGAAGCCTTACTGGGTCTCCAACCTCCAAACAGGGATTTCCAACACAATCAGCAGAAAAAGGCCGATACACAATATCTGTTATTTTGTTGAATATGTTTTTTGCTATCACCTTCAAGTCATCGGAAGATTTTCCATAGACAAGGAAATTGTTCTCAATAATATAGCAGTTGTCGTCTGGCTTTTTCTCCCCTTCCGGCCATATCTTCCCTATGTCATTCTCTTCCTGCCTGATTTGCAGCCTTGTTATCCTCCTGCAAATAAAATCCTCATATTGGCAGCTTTTATATTTTCCCGTGCCCAGACTTGTGGATTTTGGGTCTTGCGGGTATAAATGCCCTGTCTCTGACTGCTTCAAATACCAAGGCGCGTGGTCTGGGAATAATGTGTTGCTTGGGTATAAGCCCATGATGTCTTGTTTCAAATAGACATAATGGAATTTCCCATCGCGCCCAACATGCCCGAAGCATCCGTTAATCTCGCAGATTGCAGTTATTACGTCTTTCCCGCTTAACGAAGATTCCCTTATTATGCTTGTATGCTCTGTTTCGTTTTCGATTTCCACCCCTTCTTCTACTTGGATTGTTTTTTCAACAATCATGTCATCGTTTACAAGGGTTATTTCTTCCTGTTCCAGCCCAAAATAATTCACAAAGCTTGTACGGAACTGGCGCATTGTGACTTTACTGTTTCTTTCGGGAAGGATTGTGTTATACCAGTTAATCGCACTGGAATTGATGATGTCGTACATGGCATCGTAAGCTGTCACATCTCGGTATAGCCTATCCGCCGTCGGTACATCCGAAAATACTTTATATCTTCCAAATTGGAATGGAGAATCTGAATGTCCTTCCAAAACTTCTGTAGCTGTCACCCATTTGTCTTTTAAGGAAACAAACGTATTATGTATCCTGAATTTCAGGACGCTTGCTTCACAGCATCCAAAACGGAGTTCTGATTCAGAGCAAAGACTTTCCGACAGTTCAAAATTTTCCCAGTCTATGTCGCTGTTTTTGAATGCGAGTAATTCATATTCATGTTCAACCTTTTCCCAGGTATAGGAAATACCTGATTTTCTGCACTTGTAATAATAATTTGTTTCTGCATCCAGATAAACTTTTCCCTCATATTCTAATTTTGCCGGATATTTGCTTTCTGGCGCACCATACCCAACATAATCGCACGCAATAATCTTCATCTGCTTATCAATATGTGGTTTATTGTATAGATCCTTGTATTTGTAATCAACCACTGTAAACACCTCCTACAAAAGCAATCCTGATTGGGTCATAACGTAAAATTCCGTTTCCAGAATTATCTCTTTCGTAATTTCCATAAATCTGCGGCTCTATATCGACCAAATATCCTTTTTGTCTTTCATATCTGTTGTATCTTGGAATAAACGCTTCAATATAACATTCGTTTGCATCTGCATTTGTAATGTTTCTGTCTATGTTCCACATTAATTCTGAAAAATCTTCATCTGTAAGCATGGCCGGCGTTTCAAATTCAACCTTAAGAGCCTTTAATCTTACTGCATTCCTATGCAAATATCCGTTTGCATCCGTCCATGGGTCAATGTCTTGCATATTTGCGTATGCCTTGTAACTGTCTGCCGCAATAAATCTGTTTGTCGGAATGATGTAATCGCCAATTTTAACAAGCCACCCTGCATACTTACTTTTCCTTTCTTTTTTTTCAAGCAAACTTCCACCTCCTTAAAAATGGGCATAAAAAGAGCACCTACCATTTCTGATAGATGCTCTTTGCAATACTTGCTTTATTTAATTTCCCTATTCCCTAAATCGAATCTCTCATTGCTTCTATTCTTTTCTTCCTTCCAATCTCATATTCCCGCCTTATCCACATAACCGCTTATTTCTGCGTGTAATTTATGGATAAACATTATATTTTCATACTTTTTTGATTCCTCCTCACTTATTAGGCATGGGAGTGGTTTTCTAATCCCCTCGGATATCCTCACAACGGTTGAGAGCCTGATATCCTTCTTTTTCCCGTCCAATATGTAATTTAATTCCCGAATGGAAATCCCGCACTCTTGTGACATGCGTTTCATGCTGCACCCTGTCCTTCCCATATAACGAAGAAGCTGATGCCTTAAGTTCTCCATGCATTGTTCCATCACTCCACCTCCGCTGCGAAATGTGAAAGAAGGTAGTTTTTCAAATCTTCCTCTCCCTGTATATGCCCTAGCCGGAACGCCAAATCTACCGCATTGTTCGGATTGGTTTTTTCCGAAATTTCAATCAGGTTGAAATAATCATCCCACCCCATGCAGAATTTCACGCTTTCCGTGCGCTCCCGGTATTCTTTTAACATTCTTTCAATTTCAGGTTTTTTGCATTCCTTCCTATTTAAAAACGGAAGCCACTTAAAATATTTCATGGCATTTCTTATGGCTAATCCAAAAACTTTCCTAAAAAATTCCTCCTGTGTCATGTTATGCTTCATCTTCCCGCAAGTTTCACATACCGCCTGCATATTGGAAAATTCCTTGTAGCCGCCTTTTGACTTTGGCACAATCAGATTTATACACATTTCACTAAGTTTAATCCTCTGCCCACATATGGCGCATTTTCCGTGGTAACGATTGTATACAATCTGTCTTACTTCCGAATACTTCATATTTTTACTCATTTTGTCCACCCCACTTTCCTTCCAGAACCCGTAGGGCTTCCTCATGAATCTTCTTGTCCGTCTCGTTCGCATCAATGGAAATCTGATACTGGAGGGCAGCAATCTGCTGTTCCAGTTTCTTTTTGTCTTTCGGCGCTTCTACTCTAAGCATTATGAAGACCCCCTTCCAAGTCAAGGGTCTTCTGGGCGTTTATCATTGTTATTTTCAATCTATCCATTTTTCCTTCCTTTCAAAAACAGAAGGATTGGGAATCGTAAATATCAGTCTTTCCTATTTGTTGCCTTGTCGAATAGGTTTTCAAATTCTTCCCATGTGTCAGACGCCCTCATAAGAGCAATCACCTTTTGGAGCTGTTTGTCAAGATGCGGAACTCCTATCTCATCTGTCAAAGATTGGTGCAATCTCCTGTTCTTCGGGGTCTTGCTTTTCAACTCTTCCAGAACTCCGTCCGGCAGTTGCTCATATATGTATTGGTTTGTCAGTTTCCCTACATACTGCGGTCGGCTGTTCCCATTGTATGTCCAGCCTTTCAGACGGAACATTTGCTTGTAAAATTCATCCGGAAACCGTTTTGCCCACGGCATAAGTTCCTCGCTGATATAAGCCGATAAAAGCCGCTGCAATTCATCATGTTCCCTGTCGTACTGATAGCCAGTAACTTCATCAATCAGAGAATCAAGACCAACTTTTGCAAAAGCGGTCATTATAGCGTATAGCCTTTCGGCAGTTTCGGCTTGCGTCTTATTCAATATCCCATCGTTCCTTGCATCCACATACGCTTTGCATATGTCTACAAATACAGATGATTTCATTGGGAAGAATGGCGTCCCCCTTTTCGTGAGATACTGCGGCAGCTCATTTCTTGTTGATTTATACACCCATTCCCTCAATTCTTCTGAAAGATATGGCGCAATCCACAAAGAATTCAAATTTCTTTTTAATGCTGTTCCGCCGCCACCCGTGAGATTCATGGCTTTCGCCGCTCCCCTGGAAGACAAAACCCGCTCCTTATTGTCCATGACATAGCATTCCAATTCCAATCCTTCTCCTATTTTCCATGTTCCACTGTGCGTTGCTCTTGTCTGTTTCATATTCCCTTGCCCCTTTCCTATTTTCCATTATTATACATTTAGGAAAGTGTCCAGTCAAGAACGCTTTTTTTGTATTTTAGTGGACACTCACTAAGAACCAGAAAAATGCATTTTAGTAAGTGCCCGGATTGGAATGCTATATATCAAGGGTCTGCTGCACATAGTCCGGCACATTCACAAAATCGTCCGAAAGCTGCACGCCGAACTGCTCCGACACTTTCTTGAAGTTCTCTGCAATCTTATAAGATGCGAGATTCTGGCGGTTCGCTACCCTGTCCATAATTTTAAGATAGCTTGCAAGTTCACCTAATGGGATTTCGGACGGGTTATATACCTGTACTGGTGCGGATTCCCTGTTTGGGAGGAAAGCGTCTGCAAGGATGTCTTTGGCTTTCAACTGGTAGTTCAGTAGTTTCTCTGCAAGCTCTGGGTGCTCTTTCTCCATCCATTTCGTGATTGAAATTTTGGCAAGCCAGAGAGGAACAAAATCTAATTTTAATGCATATGCTTCATTTGTTGTCCCAAATACCCCACCCGGAAATTTCCGGGTCGCCTTTGAAAGTGTTTTATCTGTCCTTATTTTCTCAACCTGTGTATCTCTTTGTGTGCCGCTCATTCCAAGAGCCTTGCAAAAGAAACTTACACCCGCCCAAATTATTCCATCTACGTCCTGTACTGCCATAATGCTATCGCCAAATACATCTACGTTTTTAATCATTAAATCATCCATATAAAAACCTCCTATGAAAATGTTTGACATTCCCATAAGAGTCTGTTATACTGGATGTATCAGCTTCTTATGGGAGTTGGTGTGTTTAGAAGTTGCTGACTTTGGACGGTGGGCAACTTCTATTTTTTATCAATTTCTTTTTTGATTTTCTGAACACCCCTGTTAATTACATCTGTTCGGCTTGTTTCCAACTTATCAGCACAGTATTGTAAATCCTCTGCTTCTTGTTTTGTCAGCCTTAAATCAAGCCTTACATTTTTAGGGTTGTCCTTAATCTTTTGCCCCATTTTGGGAGACACTGTATCAACCTCCTTTCAGATTGCACGTGCTGTTTGCACACTCTTAATATATCAAAATGCACGTGCATTGTCAAGAGGATTTTATTTAATATATTTTATCGCTTCTGACATAAACTCGTCTAAATATCTGTTTGCTTCTTCAACCATTCTTAAAAATTCATCTTTGTTCCTGCTTAAAAGTTCGTCTCTTGCTTTATCCATCCATTTCGGTATTCCTATTGCAATCTCTCAATCAAGTTCCTTGCCTCCAAAAAATTCTTCCCCATTTTCATTTGTGCAGATTGCTACTGCATTTCCAAAATTAACAGCAACCGCAAAATCTACTTTTCCAATCCATTCTTCCTTCAATTTAACAGAATAGGAAAGATACAAATTGGCCGCATTTATATTATTCTTACAAATTGCTAAAATTTCAATTTTATTTTCTTTTTTCAAAGAAAAAGTTGTAAAGTCTCCATTTATATAATAATATTTTTCTATGATAGAATTTGGAGATTTTTCTATGGCAACTCCATTTGTTGTGCCGATAAATTTTTGCAAATAATTCCTATCCCACAGAACAACCCCGTTTTCATTTGCTAAATCTTTAGCTGATTTTGTAAAATAGTTATTTGTCACAACTATCGCCACATGACAGTGATAAAAGAATTTTCCTGCAAAAACCTCCTGTACAGCATTATTACCAACTGGTTTATCATATCTTTTGCACTGAAAAGCATATTTCATTCCCTCTTTTTCTGCAAGAATATCAACGCCTTGGTCGCCGCTTCCTTTTGTGGTATGTATGTTGTAAAACCCTATATTCCCTAATAGTTGAGCAACATATAATTCAAAATCTTCCCCTGTCATGTAGTCGATTTTGTTGTTATACATGTCTATTCTGTTTGACTTTTCAAAGTCTACTTTTTTTCCTATCTCTATCATATCTATATCGTTATTATGTAATTCTTCAAATTCTTCTTTGCTCATTAAAACTTTTCTCGGTTCTATTCCATTTTCTTCTCCAACAACCCCAGCTTCACATAATTCATCCATTATTTTTGAAGCGCGATTAAATCCTATTTTAAAATTCATCTGAATTAAACCTATAGAACCTTTATTCTTTTCAATGACAAATTCCCCTGCCTCCCAAAAATAGGCATCCATGTGGCTAATATAAATTTTCTCTTTTGGTTTTTCTTCCTTTATTTCAGAAATATTTTCTTCGCTTTTCTTTTCATCAACTGCATTATATTCATTTCTTTCTATATTTTCAGCTTGATTTTCATTTAATATGTTTTTCTTTATCCAATCAGATAGTTTCCCCATAGCACCTTATCCCCTTTCGTATAATGCTATATTATACCATCAAAGAAGATATATTTCATTTAATTTCAACTAACAAAATTAAAAGATAAAAAGAAATAGAGCCTTTAGGCTCTAAATCCTCAAACCTATTTTACTGTTACATTGCACGTTGCTTTACATCCGCTTTTCATCCTAACTGTTATCTTTGCTTTCCCTTTCTTTTTTGCAGTAACCCTTCCTTTTTTATTTACTGTAGCAACTTTTTTATTGCTAGACAAAAACTTAGAAATTTTATCTCCATATGTATATCTCTTTAACCCAAGCGTGAAGGACTTTCCAACTTTCAAAATTTTCTTTTTTAAAGAAAGGGTTATTTTAGCTTTAAGTTTTTTTGTTTTTTTCACTTCAACTGTGTGACATACATAACATTCCCGTTCTGATTTTCCAGTTTTTAATGCTGTTGCATAAACTATAGAACTCCAACTCGACCATTCATGCAGGGAAGAATTTGATGGAATAATTTCATATTCATAATAAAAGCAATCCAGGCACTCTCTTTCTTTTTTTCCATTATTTGTGCAATTTGCTTCTGTAATTACATACCATTTAGAATATCTATGGTTTCCATTACCTTTCCTAAATTTTGTTTCCGTTTTATAACATTCTTTACATTCCCTCGTGTATTTTCCATCAGCGCATAAAACATCATCTGCCTTCCATTCTGTCCATGTATGAATACCAGTTTCTGGTATGTATCTACTATCGCTTTCATAGCACTTCAAACATTCTCTTGTTTGGTACCCTTCTTCGGAACAAGTAGGCTCTATAAGTGTTTTCCATTCCGTCCATTCATGAATGCATTCTGCTTTTACATTTAAAGAAATATGCAATGCTAAAAGTATAGAAATCATAATTACATTTTTATATTTTTTCATTTGAATTTTCCCCTTTATCTCTACTATTTCTTCGTTGTAAACCATGTTTCGGTTGGGTTCCAGTCATCGTCATAACCATCAATTTTATAAGTTACTGGCTTTTCTTTTGAATTTATTAAAAATATAATTTTGCATGTCACACTATTTCCCGGCAACATACTTTCTGTGTAAAAGTCTTTAATTCCATCATTGCACTTTATTTCATTCCAAGGTATTTCCTTTGTGGAATTTGACGTGTAAAATCTACCTATCGTTAAAAGTGCTGGTATTTCTTCCCGACCATAAAAATAATCAATTTTAAATTTTAAATATACATATTCTTTTGATTTCCCTGGATTTTTCTTTAGCCCATTTTTCTTAAGATAATTTAACGCTTCTTTTCCATCTTTATAATCAATCAGCTTGACTTTTGCTTGACCGTAATACCTTGCTCCAAATATATCTGTTGTATATGTATCATACGCAGAATACGGATTCTTTTTGGTTCCATTCCCTTTACTTTTCTCCTTCACCGTCACCTTGCACTTATAAGTCTTGCTCCCAACCTTCGCTTTCAGGTATGACGTTCCTTTCTTAATGCCCTTAATTTTTACTTGCTTGTTGCTTTTGCTCACAATCTTGATGTTTTTGTTCGATACAGACCATTTCACTTTCTTTTTGTTGTTCAGTAGCTTCACAGTGCAGGAATCACCCACATTGACTGTTTTCTTTATGGCGTTCAGCTTGGTTTTTCCTGCGGCATTCACGCTGGTTGGGAATAATACCAGCAAAGACAGAATGATTGCGGCAAGGGTTAAAAGTTTCTTGGTTTTCGTTTGTTTCTCCATAAGTTTTCTCCTTTTAATAAAATGTTGCAGAATCCAATCATTGATAAAAAATTTTCTTATCCACTATTCTTCATTGTAAAGAACTGCATCTGTTACCATATTCTTCGTATTTTCATTTCCTATTTTCATTATTGTTATGGAAGAAGCATAGTTTATTGGTATATCGACTAAAACTGGTTCTGTTGTGCTTAAAACTTCTTCTGATGTATATAGAATTCCTTGTTCCGATTCTATTTGAATAATCCCGCCTCCTGGGTTCCCATCTAAAACATTTAATATGCATTTAAATTTAGAATATTCTTTATTTGCATTAAACGTTATGCTGTTATTGTACAAAGAAAACACAACTGCTTTATCATGCATATTCCCATATGTATCTTTAACATTTGTTTCTATACTTACTTGTGAACCATCATTCGATTTTCCTATTAATTGCCTGTCAAATAAATTAGATTTCTCTTTTACCACCTTTCCGACATAAAGCATATCATCCTTTTCTACCGCTGCTTTATCGGATGGCAGCAAATTATCAACAAAATCTTTTGAATAATATTTCCTGCCATTTATCAAAACAGCTGATTTGTCTTTATTTACAGCCATTTCTTTCCCATCTATGGAAAGCCCAAAGTTTCTATATTCAATGGACGGAACATCGTTGAGTTCTCCATTTGCAGCCCCTAATTTTGTTGCTAATTCCTTGCCCTGACCCTGTAATTTTTCTATTTCTTCTTTATATTCAGAAATTTCATTATTTAACTGCTCATTTTCTTTCGCCATTTTCTTAACATCCTCATTATTAAGAACCACATTCTTTCCGTCCAACTGAACTATTACTGTTACATTCTCCTTACCCCACTTTGCACCGATGATTGCTGCCCCTATAACTCCAATTAAACCTATCACAGCCACAATTATTGATATTTTCCCTTCTCTCCTGCTCATAAGTATTTCTCCCTTCATTTGTGTTTTGGTAAATTATAACATAAAATGGGATAAGTTTCGACAAAAGTTAAGAGGAAATTAAAATATTTTAAAAGGCGATACCCACATTGGGCAACGCCAAGTTGACCAACTGCCTTTGTTTTTACTAAATTATCTCTCCCGCCATCTTCAACGCTTCCTTTGCTTTCCCCATAAAACTGTTCCCTGCAAGGTATTCAAGCCCTCTAATGGTAATCTGCGGCTTTATCGGCTCTGCAATGTGCCTATACATCTGCCCAAGGTCTTTTGACAGAACCAAGCCTTTGATATACCCCTCGTCCTGCATGAGAATTAAAAGCTGTTCCCATTTCTCGAAGGATATTTTCAGCTTTTCTGCCGATACGGTTTCTATGTTAAATCTTTCGTTCCCCATGTTTTTCTCTAACTCTCGGAGAATTTTGTACATGATTTTGAAATTATCCACATTCATCTTCCTTTCTAAAATTAGAATCCTTTTCATAATACCTTTCGCATAATACCATATTATACCACAAAATAAGATAAGTTTCGACAAAAAGTCAAGAGGAAAATTAAAGATTTTTGCAAAACAATAGGACGGTTGTTTCCGTCCTATGCTATATCCTCTATTTTCATTTGTGCATTTGCGTTCTGTATCATCAACTTCATATTCGTGTCAGGCTCCCACATATCAATATATCGCAGAGCTTCATCAAATTTTGAAGCTAATGTGTTTGTCCTTGCATTGATGCGGAAGTAATCGCAATAATCTTTGTTGAACCGGCTGTAAACCTTGCTTCTCAAATGAACATCGTTGTATGCGTTACTCTCGTAACCGCCAAGAACATCATTTACAATTCTTGCGTTTACCCGATTCTTGATTATCTGTATCTGCTCATGGGTTATTGTCATGTTGTTTTCAAGCCTGGTTATCCTGTTCTCTACTTCTCCTACTTTTTCATTTACTTCAAGTATTGCCCTGCTTTGAAGCTCCTGTAATTCCTCTATGGCTGATTTTGCCTTTTTAGCCCTAAAATACCCATTGACAAGCTCCCTCTGCACCTTCCACGCCAAATCATCTGTAAGGGATTTTACCAACATGAGGTAGCCTTGCTCCGTCATTAAATTTACTGGAACGTTCGGATTTCCGCCCTTTGGTGGGTTGGGTACGAATTCCGTACAGAACTCCGAATAGGGAATTGCAAAGAAGTCCTCGCCCTCAATAAAGTGCTTCTTGTTGTCGTTGAAATTCCTCTTTGCCGTCCCAGCCGGTCTTTCATGTACTGTATCAATATCTTTGAATGTTACCACTCTTTGACCCTTGTACTCTTTTACTTCTACATCGTGGTTGTTGATTTTGATTATCTCATTCATGCTCTTTACCGCCTTTCCGCAAACTGCCTTATGTCAAACCGGGGCAGGTACTAAGGCTTGTACTTTTCGGCTCGTCAGCCTATCCCCAGATGTAACCAACATTAACAAGCTTTTCTTCATAGTTAGGTATGCCAGCTCTTCTGTATTTTTCTTTATAATAAACTAAATTCCATACACCAATTTTCATTAAAGGTATGGAAAGAATCCTCCTGTCTATTAAATCCCCTCAATCATGTCCTTAACATCAGAAAACACCTCTTTATATGGGATATTGTTATTCATAAGTGTTTCTAACCTCATATCAATCAGCGTTTCCAAGGATTTCAGCCGAAGCAATGTTTTCTGGTCTGCCTTGTCACGCTCGCCCGTCTTAATGCCGCAACGCTTATTTGCAAGGTTTGTCAAATGCGTGTAGTATCTTTTTGCGTTTTGGCTTCCTTGCGATATGGCATAGTCTACAAATTTCTGTATCATGTCCGTTTCGTTCTTTCGGACTTGCTTTGTTTCCCGCCTTATTCCTATCCATTTTTCATCTTTACCGTTGGCGATATAAAATCCATTCTTCTTAATTTCTGAAATGGTATCATATGCCCAGTCATAGAATTTGTCCGCAACCGTCTGTCTTGACCTCCGGCAAACCTCATAAATTCCCTTTTCCGCATACATATAAATCTTAGGGGAATTTTTATTCTTGTTTATCGGGGGTACAAACTGAGCACCCGATACTTCAACTGAAAATCTGTCAAATCTTTCTTGATATTTGTTGTGAATATTCTTGACCGCATTAGACGGGTCTTTATATTCCAGCGCATACCCTATCTGTGTCCTGCTCATGTAGATGTTGTTATCCTCATCCACATAAAAATCACACTTTGTTCCTAAGAAATCTCCCTGCTTCACAAGTCTTAGTTTCATAATGATACCTCCGATATTTGGTTTTCCCGCAACTTCACAGTGTTTATCTTTGGTATTTTCCCGAAAATAAACAAACCCGAAGAAATCTGGCATAGCGTCCAGACTCTCCGGGTTCCAAGTTTCCCTCTACAATTCCATCAGTTTGTAATAGCGTATCAAATTTTATTCAATCTACCACAATCTACATGAAATGTCAATCTTGTTTTCTTCTGTATTTAATAAACCTCTTCCGCAAGAACAAGTCTACCACCTATATTCCTATCCCTCCCTTCCCTTGTCCGTTTCACAACATTTTTATAAACTGCATCCCCGTCCAGGTTTAATTGTAGAGATATGTCCACACTTCCAGATGTTCCATTATTTCTCATTGCAGAAGAAACCGCATTGTATACCGCTGGGTATATTGCTTCTGCAATCCCCTGCGTAATCTGCCCGTTATTCGCTACTGCTGTCTGTCCGTTACTGAATCTTCCAACAAGTTCTGTATGGTTTGCATAGAACAATCCATCTTCCGGGAACCCGCCTGCCCTGTATTTTGGTATCAGGTCTGCAAGGTTTATTTTTCCTATTCCAGAGGCATAACCTTTATATCCTCTCGCAGTCCATCCGGAATATAAGCTGCCATAATGCGATACTGTGTACCGGATGGCCGCAATCATGTTTGAAAGCGGGTCCCATATATCTTTATTGTGTGGTGCTAATGCATACGCCCGGAACGTCGGGTCAATGACCTGCATAAGTCCTTTGGATGGGGTTCCCTTCTTTGCATTAGAATCCCATAGATTGATTGCCTTTGGATTTCCACTGGATTCATGCTGCATTTGTGTTAGCAAGGCGGTTAAGTTTGGTGCTGTGAACTGGTTTGTAATCTGCAACGCCTTTGTCGCAAGACCGCGCCACTGTTCCACTCCTTGGGACGGGTTATACTGCACCGTAAGGTTTTCGTCGAACATTTTCTTTATAAAACCTGTTGCGCCATCCAGAAGCGTTTTTGCAGCCCCTGTAGCTATGGAAAGCACGGGTTCAAGCATCCCGGATAAATCCGTGAATTTGTCAAATGCAATCTGCAAAATCTTCCCTGGGTTTGAAATGTAGTCCCAGATATTCCCGGTAAACTCTGATATCTTTGCCCATGCACCTTTAAAGAAATCACCAATACCTCCGGCAAAATGCGGCATATTGTTCATTTTCTCCATGAAGTCCTTCGTCTGGCGGGCTGGCATGATTTTTGTCCCTTTTTTCATGGGAAGCATGACATTCCTGCCCTCTGGGATGAATGGCTTTCCATGTGGCGGCACGATAAGTTCTTTGTATGTGCTTCCTTTCTGGTCGTTTACGATTCCTATGGTGTCTTGCGGAAGTCCGTTGGCTCCTTTTGCAAATCCTTTTGGCTCCCATGGGTCTAGCTGTGTACTAGAGCCAACTTTTTTAAGAACCCAGTTTATTCCATCCAGTATCCCATTCACCATTGCCTTGATTTTTTCTGCCCACCATCCAACAAAACCATCCCAGTTACTGGAAATACCGCTTTTTAGCCCAGATATAATATCGCCACCCTTTCCCTGGAATGATTCTTTGATATTTTTAAACTTCTCTACTATAGAATTTTTTCTTTCTGTCCAATAAGAATTAAATTCACCCCATTTCCCAGATATGCCAGACCTTATGCCAGAAATTATATTTCCACCTTTTGTATTAAATTTTTCTTTTATATCATTGAATTTATCTATGATACTACTTTTCTTTTCTCCCCAAAACGTACTGAAATCGTTCCATTTATCAGATATTCCAGACCGGATTCCTGATATTATATCCTTTCCTTTTGTCCCGAATTTTTCTTTTATTCCATTAAATTTATTTATAATGTAATCATGCTTCTTTGCCCAAAACTCGCTGAATTCTCCCCATTTTCCAGAAATCCCTCCCTTCATTCCTTCTACGACATATCCACCGATTTCTTTAAATTTTGTAGATGGGCTATGCACTCCAAGGGTTTCCCTTGCCTTTCTAAGCATTTGGTTTGCCATGCCGCCTATTGCTCCAGTTGCAAGTCCAAGGTTTTCGTTTACTCCATCCCTCGTACCTTCATCTATATTTTTTCCTATTTGCTTAGATTTTTTCTTAGCATCCTTCTTTATTTCATCAACAGCATTATTAACTACTTTTGTATAATTGCTTTTCAATGTCTTTGAATAGTAGGTAAGCTCCCCGCTTGACACTATGTTTTCATCAAACATTGCATCTATTATTTCTTTCCCAGCATTAGAGGAAAAAGTAGCCCCCTCAATTCCTGCTTCCGAATATAAACGTTCTAATTCTTCCGTAGACGGGTCTATTACATTTTTTTGGTATTCCTCTAATGCGGATTGCACATGGCTTTCTTCTGAATTAAAGAATTTGTATATAGGGCTTTTGTTCTCATAATCTGCAACCGCTTCGTCTACCACGCTTGGAATTTTTTCCAAAACTGCATATTGTACTTGGTTTCCGTATTCTGTTAACTGATTGTTTACACTTTCCGTTGCTGATTTCACATTCGCTTCTTCTGCTGATAGCATATCGC
>Ga0137308_100515_pt1 | contig 18930 bp, 16 predicted proteins | sample Inofrocosms_June_FD_97181 | JGI IMG/M metagenome (GOLD analysis project Ga0137308, IMG submission 97181) | Mouse cecal microbial communities from Vienna, Austria - N-Acetylneuraminic and N-Acetylglucosamine D2O microcosms_June | ecosystem: Host-associated > Mammals > Digestive system > Large... | reverse complement strand
TCCATCATGGGCTGGATTCAGTATGAAAAAGTGAAATGGCTCCAGATGAATAACCCGGAGGTGCCCGGCCTGGTATACAAGCTGGCTCCCCTTGATGAAAAGATGCGCAAGCTGGGAAATGTCCGCAAACTGTGGGAGGGCATCCTGGAGCTTCATCCGGTCCATGATGTGTTCACGCAACAGCCTCTGGAGAAGAAGCAGTATGATGTGGACCATTTTGTCCCCTGGTCCTTTGTCATGAATGATGAGCTCTGGAATCTGATGCCCATGAGCTCTTCCCTCAATTCCTCCAAAAGCAACCGGCTGCCCCGGTGGGACCCCTTCTTTGTGCGCTTTGCTGAAAACCAGTTCCTGCTATACGAGTCCATCCAGACCAGCCCCCAGATCCGGCACCTATATGAGGGCTGCTACCGTGATAATCTGCATTCCATCTGGGCCGGACAGGAGCTTTACCGCCCAGGCAACACCAGAGATGAGTTTTTTGGTATCCTCCAGAAGAATATGCAGCCGGTCTACGATTCTGCCAGACGGCAGGGGTATGAGATCTGGAAATTTTGATATGGTGAAAAATAGCTATACAGAGTTTCCAGTTCTTTTCAGCATCCCCACATTAACATGTGGCTCACGCCAGTGGCTTCTTGCCCCCGACGCTTTTCGGGGGCAAGAAAATCCCCTATCTAAACTTGTTTGGAAACATTAGCCGATGTGCTTGATGATTGATTTAGTGTTTTCAATTAGTCTAATAAAAAGTTTGATCCTTATCTTCCTTTTTACCCCTGCATGTTAAACTGATTCCTTTCAAAGCAGTCAAGATACTCAATCAGAAATGTGTCCAGCTCATACGGCTTTGCCATCACATCCATCAGGAGTTCGAGCCCCTGGGCTGCATACTGGTTTAACCTTTTTTCCCTGTCCGGGCTTAATCTTGTCCTTGACTCGGGATTCAGATATCTGGTCATCAGTTTCTCCAGCGCTGCCGAATCACTTTCCGGAATTCCCCTCCGCTTTCTCTCTGTGGCAATCAGAAGTCCCGCAATAAAATCCCTGCTCTGAATATAGTCCTCCGGATAACTGTCAGTAATCTCCGAACCGGTAACCTCCGGGCCGGCAGCATCCTCTCTGCTGCTTTCCGGTAACTCCAACTGGGCATTCTCCTCATAGGTTCCGGAAGCCAGCCCCACCATCAGGCACAGATAATATTCATCAAACAGTAATCTCAGTTTTGTGCCGTCTTTATTTTCCTTATCATAAATATACTGGAAAAAATCCCTGCATTTTTTTGATAGCCGAAATGCCATTCTCTCTTATACTCCTTTATCTGGAATTTCTGAAATACTCCAGTCCCTCAAAGCATCCAACCTCTTTGTCCCGCTCTCCTTTTACCATGTAATATTTCACATCACCACGTTCATAGTAGTTTTCTGCAAATCCGTGCTTTTCTCCAGACGTGACAAAGATAATCATCTGGTGGAATAATCCTGGCATGATCGTGGCAACCTCTGTCCGCATGTTTAAGTCCAGGGCAGCGGCAGGTGAATCCACAACAAAAGGAAACTGGTTCTGGGAATGCTCAAACAAAGTGCCTATATAGGCATAAGCCGCAGCCAGGTTCTGTCCCTCGCTTAAGTTTTCCCGGTCAGCAAAAATCAGATGACCGATGATATCTTTAATCCTCACATTGTCATTTTTGATGATTTCCTGAGCCTTGTGATTGGTCTCCGCAATGATATATGCTTTCAGCTTTTCCAGGGCTGACTGTTTTACATGAGAAATATAGACTTTCAGTTTCTCTGCCCGTTTAATAAATGCATAAGTGCCATTAGCTTTCTCATAAGCGGTCTGCGCCTCCTGCCATTTTTTATTGGCGGCATGAATGTTATTCTCTGCTGTCAGTTCCCGGTTTCCCAGAAAGTCCCTGCTGTCCAGCCGTTCACATTGTCTCCGGAGAACTTCGATTTCACCGTCCAGCTGGTCCATGGCCTCCTTCACCTGCATGATTTCCTGGTTTCCCTTATCCGCCAGAATGGCCGCCATCCGGTCAGAATCGTTGGCCAGCTCCTGTTCCTCTGACAGAATATCCTCCAGATTCTTTTTTTCCAGCTTTAAATCCCCGTCCCGTTCATATTCTTTGAGCGCTGTCTTGATCTCGTTCAGCACTGCAAACTCCTTCTGGGCCAGATATTCTTGCGCATTTTTCAGAATGGTGTCCCTCTCTTCCTCACCAATGGGACGTCCACAGACACAAAACTGGCTGTATGCCAGTTCCTTGAAAAATTCCTTTGCCACATTCCTGGGCAGACGCAACGTCTGCATATTCTGTAACAATCCCTGCATACGCATATGCAGTTCCATCTGAAGATTGTAGGGTTTCCTTATGCCAGACATAATCCGGGCAATGGATTCTGCCTTTTTTCTACGATTTTCCTGCTTTTTTTCTTCCAGAACAGCCTGCTCTTCCCGGGCCTGCTCATCGTCTGCGATAATGTCCTGATACCGTTTTGCATAGGTATCCCGTTTCTGCTTTTTTGATTCCAGCTTTCTTGAGGCATCAGAATATTCCCTGCATAAGTCATCATGCTTTCTTTTCAGTTTTTCAGCCTTCCCTCTTAACACAGAAACGCTTCTTTCTGTGACCCGGCTGTTTGCCTCACTCTGTTTTATACCAATCAGCTTATCCACCTGTCTGCAAAGCTCATCCATTTTATCCAGCTGGTATAGATAGATAATCGCCCGCTCTGCCTCTTGGCTTCCCGTGTCCAGAGTCTTCTGGGCCTGTTCTCCGTCAAAGATAAAACGGTTGACAAACTCCCCGGTCAATACATTTCGCAGGGACAGAGGCAACGTATGACCTTCTTCCACGCCGCCGGAACGCGCCACGCGGCTGGTTTCATAGCGGGCCTCTCCCAGATCATAGTCCAGATAAAGGGTGTATTCATAGATGTCTTTATCGAACATTACCTTGAAACGGAACTTCCCCTCAGAGGCTTCCCGAAACGTAGGCCGGAAACTCCGGACTTCTTTTTCCTTCCACCCCGTGGCTTCTCCCGTCAGCATGGCCCGGATCAGCCGCAAGGTTGTTGTCTTCCCGGTTCCATTGGGCATCATGATAAAGGTATTTTCATAGACGCTCCCGTCAGGTCTGTTGAGATCAATATTCAGTTTTCCGATTCTGCGGATATTTTCATATTCCCAGCCTAAAATTTTAATCTTCATTGCTCTCTCCCGGCTCTATCAGCTCAATCAGATCATCCATATCAGACATGTCTTTCATCCCATCCATATAATTCCTGACCAGCATGATAAAGCGTCCACCAAATTCCTGACGCTCCTGGGCCTGATCTGCCACTTCCTATAACGCTTCCTCAAATTCCTTATACAGCTTCATTCATTTCCCACCTTTGCCAATTTTGTCAGCCACTCCCTGCGCTCCTGATCGGTCGTAGTATCCTCCCCGGATTCTCCCCGGCAGATAAAGTCCACAACACATGCCTTCTTGGACGGATCTTCGGGATTCTTTCTCAAAACACGTCCAATCCGCTGAATGGTTACGATCTTCCCTTTATCAGAGGAGAAAAGAACGATATTTCTGGCAGACCGGATATCGATCCCTTCAGATATCTTTTTGCAGGTGAGCAGACAGTCAATCTGCCCGCTTCCGAATTTTCTCAGATTATCCTTTGTATCTTCCCCATAATAGGTATGGAACCGGCAGTTATGGCGGATCAGCATATTCTGCACATGTATGCCATATTCCATGGTTTCCACAAACAGAATACAGTGCTCCAGCAGATCCGGCTTTTCTTTGATCAGCATGTCAAACTGGGGGATCTTCTGTTCTGCAGTCTTATTTACCCTTGCAAGATCCCGGTACATGTCGCTCTCTTCAAAATGAATCCCTTTGCTCCGTTTCATCTCATAAGCCGCAATAACCGCCCTCTTTCTTTCCCGTTCCCGGTCTGTCAGCTCATAGGACAGCGGTATATAGGAAAATGGACACAAGATCCCATTTTGAATTGCCTCTTCCAGACCGAACCGGTAGATCACATCTCCGATCTCATTTTGTATGAATTCGTTTCCCTGGTCATCGTAATCCCGTTCAGGTGTTGCGCTTAAGCCAAGGCGGTACCGGTATCTCTGGATTCTCCCTTTGAGAATGCGCTCAAAGCTGGCTGCTCCAAGGCCATGGACCTCATCAAAAAGGAGCAGTGTTTTCTCCCACGCCTGCTCCTGCCCATCCCGCTTTTCCAGCATAGACAGACACTCTGCGATCCGCTCCGCGTCCCGTGAGAGGATCAGTAAACTGTTCCCTCTTGACAGGGAGAATTTGGCGCCTTCCTTATATTTATCAAAAAAGCGGAATATTTTTATATTACCCAGGTTAAGCAGCAGCTCATGATACCACTGCTGCAATAAGTCAGTTCCGTAAGTAATCACGATAACCCGCCTGACCTTGCCTTCCTCTAACAGTTTTTTGATGATTCCAATGGCTGTGCGGGTTTTCCCTGTTCCGGTGGCCATTTCCAGAATTCCGTGCTTTGCTTTTAGAAATGCTGCTTTCGCTTCTTCCTGATGTGCCCACAAATCTCTGCTGCTAAAATTTCCAAGAATACCTCCATAAAGTTCGGAATTACGCCGGGTTCTCACAGTTTCCCTATTTCCGGCAACTGAATCGCTTCCAGATAGCTGTTAATCATCTTCTCCAGTAAATCATATTGTCTTTCGGGTATGTGGCGCAACCGTTCCATAAGCTCTGTCGTATCACTCTCCCTCCGTTCCCCCCAGATCAGATAGTCCGCAGAAACCCCCAGAACACTACAGAAATTGATAAAATTGGGCAGTGAAATCCCCACTTTTCCCGTCTCCAGTTTTGCCAGATAGGGAACTCCCACATCGGTCAGTTCGGCCAGCCGGTCCTGGGTAAAACCGGCTCTTTCCCTGGCTGCCTTAATCCGTTGTCCAATTTCTCCGTTTATCTCCTGCTTTTTCCGCATTTCCTACGCTCCTAAAACTTAATAAGCTAAGTATAGATAATAATAACAGTACATAACATAGCTTGATATGCTAAGTTTAAATTGCTTTTATAGTATTTGATTATGTGTATTTTTCCGGGGGTATATTCTGTAGTTGATTTTTTTACAGAGATGCTAATGCTCCATCCAGACAGGTCTGCGCACTGACCGTGCGAATACGTAGTAGCCGAAGGGCATCTGCCCCATTGCGAAGCGATTTTCATGGGCAGATGCCGTAACAGTTCAGGGGGTGTCTGAACTGTTACGGAGCACTATAGTGTGTCTGAAAATTGTATTGCATTTGTATAGCAATAAAGTTATAATGAATTGTATGGAAAGAAGAAGCGGCTTTCCATAATCAGATTCACGACGCAGAAGCGTGCGCCTTTTTCAAGAAAGAAGGTTCTGTTCATGGCAGCAAAAACAGCAAATGTATATGTACGGGTAGAACCAGAATTAAAAGATAAAGCAGAGGCCATATTTTCCCAACTGGGTATTTCCGCATCAGCGGCTGTAAATATGTTTTATAACCAGGTGGTGCGTCAAAGAGGACTTCCCTTTCAGGCAACTAGCACTACAGCGCACATTTAATATGATTCTCACTCTTTGCAAAGGAATTTGCGTGAAATTAACAGCAATTTCAGCCGAATACCGTGGTTTCACATAGACTAATTTCGGAATGTGCGCTGTAGTGCTAGAGCGTGTCTTAAAATTGCTTTCCGGCAGATGTGCGTCACAGTTTGTGGGAGATTTGGGCCAAATGAAGGGCGCATAGTGGGCTATGTAATCTGAATCTGGCCCAAATATCCCAAGGGACGCCTGCGGTGTACCGCGAAGTGGGACGTGCAGGTGCCGGGAATGAATTTTCAGACACGCTCTACCCTTGATAAACCCAAATCCATTTCTGAGATGTCTCCTGCTGAATTCCAGTCCATCATGCAGGAAGGCGTCAACGCGGCAAACAATGGAAACACAAAACCTGCCAGTGAAGTCTTTTCCGCACTTAGAGAGAAATATCAGCGATGAACCAATAACCTTGTCCGATTAACATCTCCAGCATCGGATGATCTGGAAGAAATCTTTTGTTACATTGCATTTGTGCTAATATCCTATATTCCGGACGTAATACTGATACCATGGAACTGTTATAGGAGGCGGATGCATGAGTAACCATTCAAAATGCACCTGAACGGTTACCATGCCTGCTTCCTATATACGCCACTATTTATAGAAAGCACTCAGGAGGTACTGCCCATGCGCCCTCATCGCCCCTACATCGACCTACACTGCCACTTAGACGGCTCCATCACCCCGGAGATTGCCAAAAAGCTGGCTGCTTTGCAGCAGATCTCCCTCCCGGCCCGGGATGACGCAGAACTGGAGCGCCTGCTCTCCCTTCCCCCGGACTGCGAAAGCCTGGATGACTTCCTGCGCTGCTTTGCCCTCCCCCTCTCCCTGATGCAGACCAGGGAAGGCATCAAAGAAGCGGTCTTTCTGGTCCAGGAAAATCTGCGCAGCCAGGGAGTGGTCTACGCAGAGCTGCGGTTCGCCCCCCAGCTTCACAAGGAGCAGGGACTGACCCAGGCCCAGGTCGTTGACGCTGCCTTAGAAGGTCTCCACCACTCTCCCCTGCTGTGCAACCTGATCCTCTGCTGTATGCGGGGAAAAGAAAGCCAGGTAAGGGAGGCCAACTTAGAGACCGTAGAGCTGGCACGCCGCTGTCTCACTGACCACGGCGGTGTGGCAGCCCTGGACTTAGCCGGTGCCGAAGGCCTCTACCCCACACGGGATTTCCAGGAGGAATTCCGTCTGGCCGCCTCCTATGGGATTCCCTTTACCATCCATGCCGGGGAGGCGGACGGGCCGGACAGTGTCCGCTGGGCTATCGAGATGGGGGCCAGACGGATCGGTCACGGGGTCCGGGCTGTCCAGAACCCGCAGGTATTGGCCCTGCTGAAAGAACGCCACATTCCCCTGGAGCTGTGCCCCACCAGCAACCGCCAGACCCGTGCCGTAACCGACATGGCCGGATACCCCCTGCGGCAGTTTCTAACGCTTGGCATTCCGGTGACTGTCAACACCGACGACATGGCCATCTGCCGTACCACCGTGGCTCAGGAATTCGCCTATTTAAGAGATCATTTCAGCCTCACCCCAGAAGAGGAAACCCTTCTGTACCGCAATGCGGTAGAGGCTGCTTTTACAAATGAAGAGACCCGGCAAATATTGTATTGCAAAGTATCCAAGTCATAACCGTTCAGACAATTCTGCGCATTTATGACGCGAACACTACCCAAACACCACCTGCACCAGAAACATATAAAACACAGTCCCCACCCCGATGCTCACCAGGGAATTCCCCTTCCATCTGTGGAGAACCACAATCACCAGCACGGCCAGAAGCTCCGGCAGCCCGTAAGGGGCTGCCGTAAGCTTTACGCCCTTCAGACAGTAGACCACCAGCAGCCCCATGGTAGCATAAGGGAGGGTCCTGCCCAGATAATCCACGAATCTGGGAGTCTTCTTTCCTGCCGGAAACAGTACAAACGGCAGAAACCGTGTAATCACGGTGCCAGCGACCATGGCGGCGATAATCAGAAGTTCCTTTACCGGTATGCTTCCCATCTCTTTATCTTCCTTTCCTTATTTTAGAGAGAATCCATGCCCGATTTCTTATACCTCACCCCCAGCGCCGCAAAGATCAGCGCCATGGCTGGCAGAATGAACCGGTCCGCCCCCAGCACCGCCAGACATACCACCGAAGACAGCACCCCGGTGAGGGCAGGGATATGCCCCTCCTTCTGCTTCCACTGGTCTGTCATGATGACCACGAACAGCGCGGTCAGTGCGAAATCCAGCCCTGTGGTATCAAAGGTAATAAACTTTCCTGCTACAGCCCCCAGCACACTTCCCCCTACCCAGTAGGCCTGGTTCAGCAGTGTAATCCAGAGATACACCTGATCCTGGTCCAGGTCTTCTGGCGGCTCATCCTGGCACACCACGGAGAAGGTCTCATCTGTGAGCCCAAAAATCAGGTAGGGCTTCCACTTCTTTACCCTGCCGTATTTTCCCAGCATGGAAAGACCATAAAACAGATGCCTTGCATTGAGCATCAGGGACATGAAAAATGCCGTCACCGGATTCATGGCAGATGCCAGCATAGTCACCCCCAGATACTGCAGGCTTCCTGCAAATACCAGGACACTGACAGCCAGGGTCCACCAGACTCCAAACCCATTGACACTCATGAGTATGCCGTAGGCGGCGCCTAAAAACAGATATCCCACCATTACCGGAACGGTTTTGGGAAATGCGTAGCGAAACGGTGTGATGTTTTTTTGTTCCATCGTTCCTTATTCCTTCCATTCAGAAAAGCAAGTGCCTGGACTGCTTCCCACACTTGCTTTTCTGGTAAACTGACTTTGTAACTATGTTTTCAGACATTCTCCAGGGGAAAATGACAGAATACCTTCCTGCCGTCCAGCTCCTTACAAGGCGGAACCCGGGAGGAGCAGACCTCCTTCGCATAGGGGCACCTGGTATGGAACCGGCAGCCAGAGGGCGGATTCACCGGGGAGGGTATCTCACCGCAAAGCAGCTCCTTGTCCTCGCTGCGCAGTCTGGGATCTGCCTTGGGAATGGCATTGAGCAAGAAACGGGTGTAAGGGTGCAGAGGCTTCTCATAGAGACTGTCTGTATCCCCGATCTCACAGATCATCCCCAGGAACATGACGCACACCCGATCCGCGATGAATTTCACCACGCTTAAATCATGGGAAATGAACAAGTAGGTCAGATGATACTGCTCCTGCAGATCCTTCAGAAGATTAAGGACCTGGGACTGGATGGACACGTCCAGAGCCGATACCGGCTCGTCACAGATAATCAGCTTCGGATTCAGGGCGATGGCACGGGCGATCCCGATCCTCTGGCGCTGTCCGCCGGAAAACTGGTGAGGATAGCGGTTGTAGAACTCCTGCTGGATTCCCACCTCCTGCATCAGCCCCCGGACCCGTTTCTCCAGTTCCCCTTTATCCTTCATGCCATAGGTGGTCAAAGGCTCTCCGATGATTTCCTTCACGCTCATACGTGGATTCAGGGATGCGTAAGGATCCTGGAAGATGATCTGCATCTGCCTGCGGTAGGCGGCAAACTCCGCCTCCTTCATCTCTACGATATTCTTTCCCTCGAACTGGATCTCGCCGGAGGTAGGCTCCAGCAGACGGATCAGGGTACGGCCCAGGGTACTTTTCCCGCAGCCGGACTCTCCCACCAGAGCCAGGGTCTCACCCTGAAAAATGTCAAGGTTCACATCTGTCACCGCATGAACCACCTGGGGATTCTTCCGGGTGCCGCCTATGGGGAACTCCTTCACCAGATTCCTGGCCGACAAAAGTACTTTCTTATTCTCCATCCAGACACACCTCCCCCTCGTACCGGAAACACCGGACCCCATGGCCCCCACTGGTTTCATAAAGCCGCGGCTTCTCCTGGCGGCACCGCTCTGTAGCCTCCCCGCACCGGGTACAGAAGCTGCATCCGGCAGGCAGGTGCAGAAGATTAGGCACCACCCCTTCTATGGTATAAAGCCGGTCCGGCTTCTCATCCAGCCTGGGAATCGATTTCAGCAGACCTCTGGTATAGGGGTGCTCCGTGTTGCCGAACAGCTCAAAGGTTTCTGCCTGCTCCATCACCTTCCCGGCATACATGACATATACATAATCACAGATCTCCGCAACCACTCCCATATTGTGGGTGATCAGGATGATGGAAGTCCCCTGCTCCCTGCACAGCTTCTTCATCAGCTGCAGGATCTGGGCCTCAATGGTCACATCCAGAGCCGTGGTAGGCTCATCTGCGATCATCACCTTAGGACGGCAGACCATGGCCATACCGATCATTACCCGCTGGCGCAGTCCCCCGGACAGCTGGTGGGGATAGCTGTTGTAACGCTTCTCCGGCTCCGGGATCCCCACGGCCCGAAAGATATCAATCACCTGCTTTCTGGCCTCTTCCCTGGACATTTTCTGATGCAGCAGGATGGCCTCCCGCACCTGACGCCCCACCGGATAAACCGGATTCAAGGAGGTCATTGGCTCCTGGAAGATCATGGAGATCTCATTGCCCCGCACCTTTGACAGCTCCTTTCTGCCCAGATGGGTGATATCCCTGCCCTCCAGCAGGATCGTACCGCCCACTACACGGCCAGGATAGCGCAAAAGCCCCATGACCGACATGGCTGTCATGCTCTTGCCGCAGCCGGATTCCCCGACGACACCGATGATCTTCCCGGCAGGCACCTGTATGCTGACTCCGTCCACAGCCGGAACCTCCCCCTTCATGGTAAAGAAGTGGGATTTAAGATTCTGAATATCTAAAACAATGGATTCGCTCATCTGTCTTTCCTCCTTTGCAGCAGTTCAAATCACCGTACTGCTGTGGCATCTGTCCATGAACATTGCTTCACAACAGGGCAGATACCCTTCGGCCAGTATGCTCTTCCCGCAGTCGGCGCCGTAAGTGTGCAGACTTGTCTGAACTGTTACTCTTCTTTGCCACTATTGTTCTTTTAAATAAGGATCCAGCACATCACGCAGGCCGTCTCCCAGGAAGTTAAATGCCATCACCACGATCATGATGGCCGCGCTGGGCGCGATGGACAGCCACGGCTCACTGAACAGATATTTCTTACCGCGCACCACCATCAGCCCCCAGCTTGCAGAAGGCGGCTGGGCGCCGACTCCCAGGAAGCTTAAAGAGGCCTCCGAAAGGATCGCCGACGGGATATTCAGGGTGAACAAAACGATCAGGGACGGCAGACAGTTGGGCAGAATATGCCGGAACATGATGGTCCATTTCTTCACACCGATGGAGCGGGCCGCCTCCACATACTCCTTTTCCTTCAGGGAAAGAGTCTGGGAACGGACGATCCTCGCCGTGCTGGCCCAGTTAACCAGGCTCAGGGCGATGAAGATATTCACCAGTCCTCCGCCCATGGTATACATGACCACCATGGCCAGAAGCAGGGACGGAAAGGCCAGCATCACATCCGCCAGTCGCATGATGATAAAATCCGTCTTCCCTCCATAAAAACCGGCCCACATGCCCAGGACCGTGCCAATAGCCATGGAGATCAGGGTCGGCACCAGACCGATGGTCAGGGAAATACGGGCGCCGAAAATGATCCTGCTGAGCACATCTCTGCCCAGCTCATCTGTGCCCAGCCAGTGGACCATACCGGGATCCTGGAGCCGCTGTGCCAGATTCTGCTCCAGATGGTCATAGGGCGCCACCACCGGAGCAAAGACAGCCACCAGGATCATCAGGATAATCAGCACAGCCGAAAATGCTGCCAGCTTGTTCTGACGGACCATGGTTTTTAACTTGTCCATCCAGGTGTCTGATTCCCCAATCTGGGACAAATCTCCATGCTCTGCGTTCCCAGACCCACTAAAATATCTCTCTGTTGATTCTCTTCCTGTCTCCAGGGCCGTATGCTCCACAAGAAGCTCTTTTCTGTCGTTTACCATCTTACGCGCCCTCCCTGATCCGTGGATCCAGCACATTGTACAAAAGATCTGCTATAAGATTGCCCAGGATGATCAGCACCGTAGTGAAGATCACCGTTCCCTGCAAAAGGGGCATGTCACGGGTCTCAATAGCATTCACCGCCAGACGTCCGATACCAGGCACACCAAAAACACTCTCTGTAAGAACCGCGCCGGAAAGCATACTGGAGATCTGGAGCGCCATCATGGTTACCACCGGAAGCATGGCATTCTTTAAAGCATGGCCGATGATGACCCCATGCTCCCGCAGCCCCTTGGCCCGGGCCGTGCGGATGAAGTCGTTCTGCATGATCTCCACCAGATTGGAACGGGTCATCCGGGCGATGCTGCCAGCCGAATTCCACCCCAGGACAATGGCCGGAAGAATCATGGTCTGGAAAGAATCAAAGCCTGAAACCGGAAACCATTTCAGCTTAAATGCAAACAGATACTGCAGCACCAGGGCTGTCATAAAGACAGGCATAGACACGCCCATAAGGGCACACCCCATAAACAGACGGTCCAGCAGACGGTTCTGGCGGATAGCCGCCACAATCCCCGCCACGATGCCGATGAACCAGGCCACCACTGCGGCCAGAAGAGACAGCTTCACCGTATTGGGAAAGGAGTCCAGAATGATCCGGGTCACATTGCGGTTCAGCCGGTAGGATGTACCGAAGTCCCCCCGCAGGGCATTGGCTATATACTTAAAGAACTGGACATAGAGCGGCTGGTCAAGCCCCATCTCCCGGCTGACCTTCTCGATGACCGCCGGATTGACATGCTCGCCCATCATGGTGGTCACCGGATCTCCCGGTACGATGCGCAGCATCACAAAAATCACCAGCACCACACCCACCAGAACCGGTATGGATACTGCAATGCGTTTCAGAACCTTCGTTATCACTTGGAATCCCCTTCCTGTCTTTGTACAAACCAATAGCACAGACTCCCCTTGTGACATGTATCCAGGACAGTCTGCGCTATCATTCCTTTCAATGTATGCTGCTGTTCACTGACGCCCAGCGAACAGTGACTAACAAATCATTGTCTCTATAAAAATACCGCCGCGCAGCATGACTTTGCCGCTCTGCTTTCTACGTTCCTGGATCTTACTCCGTCAGAGTGATCCCGTTAAAGAACTTGTCTCCGATTCCACTCCAGACCGGTACAAAGTTCTGTACCCGTGTGCTCACCGCGAACAGATGGGCACGGGAATACATGGGCACCCACGCTGCATCCTCCTGGATGATCTTCTCCTCCAGGGCCTGGTATTCGGCAATACGCTCTGCCTCATCCACAATGGCACGGGCTGACGATACACGGGCCATGGCATCGGTATCCCCGTAGTTGATGGAACGCAGGGTAGTCTTCTCTTCATTGCCAAAGAAGGTATAGATAAAGTTGTCCGGATCATTGAAGTCCGCGGTCCAGGTGGACAGGAAAGAACCAAGCTCTCCGGATTTGCGTGTCTCCAGCCAGGTAGACTCATCATAGTTGCGGATCTCCGCATTGATCCCCACCTCAGCCAGCTGGTCCTTGATGATCTCAAGGGCCATGGTGACGGTATCAGAAGCAGAAGCATCGGCTGCCAGCTCCATGGTAAAGCCATCCCCATATCCAGCCTCGGCCAGAAGTGCCTTAGCTGCTTCCGGATCATAATTGATGGCAGGAAGATTCTCATTAAAGCCGATCAGGCCGTGGGGGAAGATCCCATGCTCCACATGTCCCAGCCCGCTGTAGAGCGCATCCAGGATAGCCTGCCGGTCAATGGCCATCTGAAATGCCTTGCGGACGCGCACATCCTGGAAGGGCTCAATCCGCTGATTCATGGTCAGATAGGAGATACCCATACGGTTGCCCTCAACGATCTGATCCGGATAGGTGGCCTGCAGACGGTCAATGGCATCGGTGAGAAAATCCAGATCAATAATATCCAGCTCCCCATTCTCAAACATCATGGTCTGGGTCTCTGTATCCGGAACAATATGGATCACAACACCCGGAAGCGTAGGCTGCCCGCCCCAGTACTCATCATTACGCACAATCACCAGCTGGTCATTATAACTCCACTCCATAAAGCGGAACGGGCCGGTACCTACCGTCACAGCCGGATCCAGACCGAACTGGTCACCGGCAGCCTCTGTGGCCTCGCTGTCATAGATGGAAACACCCGGAGCGGAAATACATGCCAGAAAGCCTGCAAAGGGCTCCTTTAAGGTGACCTTGATGGTATAATCATCAATCACCTCGGCACCTTCCAGCTCTGTGGCAGAGCCTTCCAGAAGCTCCTGCGCACCCTTGATCTGGTCGATAAACTCGCTGTTGACCGTACCTTGGGCTGTCAGCATACGGTTGAAGGTATAGAGGACATCCTCGGCAGTGAAATCATTGCCATTGTGGAACTTGACGCCTTCTCTTAAATGGAAGGTATACTCCAGACCATCATCCGACACATCCCAGCTTTCGGCCAGACTGGGCTCAATGCTGGAATTCCCCGCGTCATCCACCTTGATCTCCACCAGGCGGTCAAAGATATTCATAGGAACCTCATAATCCTTGGAAGTCTTCTGTACATCCGCGGTCTGGATATCTGCAAACTGTACGGAATGCAGAAAGCCTGTGGTGTCTGCGGATCCTCCGGCTCCAGAATCTCCTGCGGGGGTCTCCTGGGCAGCGGAAGTAGTATCCCCGCCGGCCGGCGCGCCGCCGGAATTGCCGTTCCCGCCGCAGCCGGCAGCAACCATGCCAACAGCGAGAGTCGTTGCAAGGACCAGACTCAAACGTCTCTTCATAATCGTTCCTCCTCAAATCTCCCGGCCAGAACCACTGATAAGCCCCGCCGCATCTGCACAAACAAGGCATACTGTATATAAAAAAAGGGCGCAGCACCCCCTGGGGGCTGCACCATTGCAATTTCTGTCCGGATTTTTATTATATTTTAAGACTATAGCACAAGAAAGCCGGATTTTCAACCTTTTTTTCTCAAAAGCAGCTGCCACCACTCCAGCACCGCCTCATGCCACGCTTCCCAGGCTGCCTGCTGTGCCTGGTCTGCTTCGTCTCTGATCTCCTGCTGTACTTCCCCGGCCAGCCACAGCTCCCGGATGCTCTGGCTGCTCTCCACTGCCTTGATAAAGGCCGCCTCTGCCAGCTCCATCCTCTCTCCGGCCAGCCGCAGCTTCCAGTCCAGATACGCTTCCTCCTCCGGAATCTCCTGAAGACGGTGGCGTTCTGCCCTGGGAACTGCCCGCATTCCGGCAAGCAGGGCCGCATCCTCCGCCTTCACCTGGGCAGCGATGCTCTCCCTGGCATTCCTCCTCCGGCTCCTCTCCAGGTAGTGCTCGTAGCCAAAGGGATAGTAATAGGCGGTCTGATCCTCCAATACCAGCACGGACTGGGCCACCTGCCGAATGAAATACCGGTCATGGGACACGAAAAGGATGGTGCCGGTATAAGCCCCAAAAGCCGACTCCAGAGTCTCCTTTGCCTGGATATCCATATGATTGGTGGGCTCATCCAGAAGAAGAAGGTTCGGCCGGCTCTGGAGAATCTCCGCCAGTACCAGCCGTGCCTTCTCCCCTCCGGACAAGGCGCTGACCCTGCGGGATGCCTCCTTTCCGCCAAACAGGTATGCCCCCAGGATACTGCGCACCTCCTTGTCTGTCAGGGCCGGGAAATGTTCCTGAAAATGCTCTGCAACGCTTTTCTCTGACTGAATCTGGGCAGAGTGCTGGTCAAAATATCCAAAGGTCACCTGATTGCCCAGCCGGCAGCTGCCTCCCAGAGGCGCCGCCAGTCCGGCTATGGTCTTGAGGAAGGTGGTTTTGCCTGCCCCGTTGGGACCGATAAGGCCGATCTTCTGCCCCCGCCGTACCCGCAAAGACAGCTCCAGAAGCTGCCGGTCATAGCCAAGCTTCAGCTCTTTCGCATCCAGAACCCATTTGCTTCCCGGAAGCATGGGGCTGATCTCTCCTGTAAACAGATGCACATCATCGGTCTCCGGCTTCTCCACCCGCTCCATCCGCTCTAACTGCTTCTTCTTGGCTCTGGCAAATGCTGCCTTGGAAGGCTTGTGCCTGAACCGTTCAATGACCTGGCTTAAACGCCCGATCTCCTCCTGCTGCCGCGCGTAAGCCTTCTGCCCCGCAGCCAGCCGTCTCTGCTTCTCCTGCCTGTAAAAGGTGTAGTTGCCTGCATACCGGACCAGCCTTCTGCCGGAGATCTCATACACCACCTCTGCTGTCTGGTCAAGGAAAAACCGGTCATGGGACACCATGACCACTGCATGGGGATAGGAGCGCAGATATTCCTCCAGCCACTCACAAGCCTTAATATCTAGATGATTGGTAGGCTCGTCCAGCAAAAGGATATCCGGCTTTGCCAGCAGCAGCCGGATAAATCCAATTCTGGTCTGCTCCCCGCCGGAGAAGCTCTCCAGCCTCCGCTTCTTATCACTCTTTGCAAAACCAAAGCCCGTAAAGAGCCTGTCATACTCCTGCTCGTATTCATACCGTTCCCGGTCATAGGTATCCCCGGCCGGACAGTCTTCCAGAATCTCCTCCTCTACCGTCCGTTCCGGGTGGGCAAAAACCTGCTGCCCCAGCATCCCTATGGTGAGCTGCCGGGACTGCCAGATCCCAAGGCCGTTCCTTTTGTCATCCCGGTCCAGAGACAAATCCCCGGCGATCAGCTTTAAAAGCGTGGTCTTGCCTGCACCGTTGCGCCCTACCACTGCGATCTTTTCTCTTCCTTTTATGTCAAAATCCACGTGGGACAAAACCAGATTTCCTCCCACCGAGACACTGCCGTCCCGGATCTGATACAGCATACCGCACCTCCCAATGTCTCTTTATACTTTTTGACCTGCATTTCACTGCCAGAACCAGCGCAAGTGTTTCAAGTATGAATTTCCTGATATTTTCAGGTTTTCCGTGACATTTCAGATACCCCTTGAACCGTTACGGCATCTGCCCATAAAAGCCGCCGGACAGGCTAAATTATAGCATATGCCTGTTGAATTCACAATTATATTGTTTGAGAAATCAGGCAGAGTTACTATTCTCGTTACAGTTCACGGGGCGGGGAAAACTGGACGAAAACAGACGTCAAGCTCGCTTGTAAGACTGTTTTCGTCCAGTTTTCCACATCGGGCGGACGCCCGATGCTTCTTGTCCGGCGGAGCCGGACAAGAAGATGCCCCCCGTGAATAGTAACCTATTCTCTTATGATCTTACATTCAAAGGCCTCCAGCTCCCCGTCACCGGCCTTCACCCTGTGGTCATTGTGATTGATCATCATCCGGATCCGGTTCCCTTCTTCTCCCCTGGTGACGATCTCCACACCCGGTTCTGAGGAAATGGTCCCGATCCCATTATCATCCAGGATCCGTCCCATGAGTGCTGCCAGCGTATCCCCGTCCGGTGCACAGCCCACATAATAGATCATACCCTTTTTGCAGGCCTTCCGGGTGATGGCTGCATAATCCGTATAGAAAGAATCCCCATAGCGGTAAAGCACCTGGGCATCCTCCGCCACCAGCATATCACGGAATATCCCGCCTGTGCCGGATGCGCCCTGACAGGGGCCCTCTCCCACCAGCGGGAAAGCTTCCAGATCCTGCAAACTCTCGGTTTCATCCACATATACGCCGGCCAGATCCCTGTATCCTATCGGGATCATCTCACCGAAGACCAGGTTGTTATCCTCATTCTTCACCGCGTGGCGGAAGGTCAGAACCACGGTGCCGCCTTGTTCCGCAAATGCTTCCACTTTCTCACGGAAGGCAGGCTTTGTGATAATCATCTGGGGCAGCACCAGCACCTTATAGCCGGCAACATCCGCCTGCTCCGGGATCACATCTACCATGACATTTTTGTCGTAAAAGGCCTTATGGTACTTCTTCATCTCATTGTGGCAGTCCAGAAGGATGCTCTGTCTCTGGATCCGGAAAGCGGCCAGTGAATCATAGTCATAGACAATGGCCACCTGACTGCGTACCGGCGTTTCCAGAATCTCCTGATACTGCTTCACATCCTCAAAAAAGCTCTTGACCTCATAGAATTTGCGCCGTTTTACATTATCAGCATCCACCACACCATAGCAGAACTGCTCCGCCCCTTTGGTGGCACCCCGGTAGCGGAAGTACATCATAGAGGTGCAGCCCCGGGCCATCCCCTGGTAAGACCACATCTTCGCCTGATTGGGCCTGGGGAGGAATCCGGTGACATCATGCCCCTGGGCTCCCATAATCGCTTCCGTGATCCAGAAGTTCTTCTGTTTTAAGCCACGGATATAATCCAGGCCAAAGGCGATCTCATTGGGAGCGATAGGCTCCTTCTGGCCGCCCCATACCGGATAATTGTTAAATGCCACAAAGTCCAGCTTCTTTGCCACCCGGGAATAATCCACATGCTTATCCAGACCGCCTCCCGGGAAATCATGCATCACATTGGCATCCGGCGCGATCTCCTTGATCAGGTCATACTGGAAATGGATAAAGTTCACAATACTCTGGCTGCGGAACCGCTCCCAGTCCAGACGCAAGGCCGGATTGTGGGTGGTAATGGTGGCTGTGGGTGTGGGAATCTCATCAAAGCTATTGTACTCCTGGGACCAGAAGGTGGTTCCATAAGTATCATTTAACAAGTCAATATCCCAGTGAAACTTATTCCCCAGATAATTCTGGAATGCCTTCTGACACTGCTTACAATAGCAGACATCGCTTCCCTCGTGACCGGTCTCATTGTCGATCTGCCAGGCCACAATGGCCTCTTCATCCTTATAATGTTCCACCAGGGCGCGGACGATCTTCTCCGAATAGTGGTACATGGCCGGACTGTTAAAGCAGTACACATGGCGCCCGCCAAAGGCACGCTTTGTCCCGTCCTCAAATTCTGACAGAATATCCGGATATTTCCTTGCCAGCCAGGCCGGGATCGTCGCTGTAGGAGTCCCCATGATCACATGGAGCCCTTTCCTCTTCGCCATGGCGATCACCCGGTCAAAGAAGGAGAAATCATAATTCCCCTCTATCTTCTCCATCATGTGCCAGGAGAATTCACCGATCCGGATCACATTGCCCCCCATCTCCAGGATGGTATCCATATCTGCTTCCATAAGGGACTCATCCCACTGTTCTGGATAGTAATCTACACCAAGCCACATAGTCTACTCCTTTCTGCTCCTCAGTTCTTTCACCATCTTGTCATAGAACTCTCCGGTCAGCCTGTAACCTGCCTTATACATCACATAGCAAAGCATGGACAACAGCGCCGGGATCGCGATCATGATCACCCGCATCTCCAGGACTGTGGCTGCTCCGGGAGTCACCCCTGCCTTCCAGCCGATCATAGTCAGGCCCACACCGCTCA
>Ga0137308_101709_pt1 | contig 18986 bp, 15 predicted proteins | sample Inofrocosms_June_FD_97181 | JGI IMG/M metagenome (GOLD analysis project Ga0137308, IMG submission 97181) | Mouse cecal microbial communities from Vienna, Austria - N-Acetylneuraminic and N-Acetylglucosamine D2O microcosms_June | ecosystem: Host-associated > Mammals > Digestive system > Large... | reverse complement strand
ATCATGGACCGTCTGCTGGCAAACGGATATCTGGACCATAATTCCATTATTTTTATCGACGAAATTGAAGCCGCCCTGCACCCGAAGGCTGTGTGCCAGTTTCTGGATATGCTCGATATGATTGCTAATGATATAGGATTGCAGGTATTTATTACAAGCCACTCCTATTTTGTGATCAAAAAACTCTCTCTGATCGCATTAAAGAAAGAAGGGCTGGTTAGCTGCATCTCTTTAAACAAGGGACAAAATGCTCAGATCTGTGACCTGCATGACGGAATGCCTGAGAATTCGATCATTGATACTTCCATTCGCTTATACGAGCAGGAAATTGAGGAGGTGCTTTGATGGCAGTTATTATCCATGAATCTGGTATGAAGTTTGGCGAATATGAAGAAAATCAGGTTTTCCAACTGGAAAACAGCCGTCAATATACAAAAACCCTAAGCCCTCACGGTGTCAAAAGCTGTGAATTTATTTTATGCAGAAATGATAAACTGTATTTCGTTGAAGCCAAGACCTCCTGCCCCAGACATATAACTGCCACTACACCTGAGGAGAAAACAGCAAAATACAACGAATACATACATGACATTGTTTTAAAAATGCAGCACTCTCTTGCCCTTTATGCCAATATTCTGTTGGAACGTTATACATCAGACGGTGTACCAGATTTATTGAAGAAAAAAGACTTGTCTGATCTGGAAATCATACTGCTCCTTGTGGCAAAAAATGCTGAAAACGAATGGCCTGCTCCCTTTCAGGATGTGTTCAGAACTAAGCTTCGAAATGAACTCAGGATCTGGAAAATCCGTGCTTTCAATATCATAAATGAAACAACTGCCCGAAATAAAGGCTTTATTATCTGATCCCAAGCCATACAGAGAACTCATCACTGAAGCATATCTGCATACTGAGGCATACAAAAAGGCGCTATCGGCGCCCTTTTGTATATGTTTTTAATAATTCGCTGCATTAATCTCAAAATAACTCTGCGGATGTGCACATACCGGACAGATCTCCGGAGCAGCCGTTCCAACTACAATATGGCCACAGTTGCGGCACTCCCATACCTTGACCTCGCTCTTCTCAAATACGGCCTTAGTCTCCACATTCTTTAAAAGTGCGCGGTAACGCTCCTCATGATGCTTCTCAATGGCTCCTACCATGCGGAACTTGGCAGCCAGCTCCGGGAAGCCCTCTTCCTCTGCGGTCCTGGCAAAGCCTTCATACATGTCGGTCCACTCATAATTTTCGCCGTCGGCTGCCGCCGCCAGATTGGCTGCTGTATCACCAATGCCCTTCAGCTCCTTAAGCCACATCTTGGCGTGCTCCTTCTCATTGTCTGCGGTCTTCTGGAACAACGCAGAGATCTGCTCGTAACCCTCCTTCTTGGCAACGGACGCGAAATAGGTATACTTGTTTCTGGCACCTGATTCACCGGCAAAGGCGGCCTCCAGATTCTTCTCGGTCTGGGTTCCTGCATATTTGTTCTGACTCATGGCTGGTTCCTCCTTCTCCTATAAATAATATTAGTAACTTTTACTATTATATTGCAGGTAATTATGTATGTCAAGCTATTATTGTTAAAATCCAAAAACGAACGTAACAGTTAGTGTAACAGTTCAAGGGGTATCTGAACTGTTGCAACAGTTACTGTTCACAAGGTATTTATTACAAAATAGTCTTCATATTTGCCCCATTTCCACATATCAAAAAATCCATGGTCCAATATTTCTGCAAAATCGTGGGCAGAGAATATTGAGTAAAGCCGTACCTTGCTGCTTCCCTGACCTATTTTCCTGGCCCGTGGCAGGGCTTTCCCTGGAAACAGATCCTCTCTGCAGGCTTTTAGCCCCAGCTTCAGAATCCACTCTCCAAATCGGTCATAAATCTCCCTTTCCCTTTTTTCGGAATTAGTCACCATTCTTCCTGCTCTATTCTGCTTCCCCTGCTTATCCCTACTTACGTTTCTCCTGCCTGGCATTTCTATAGGCCTTTGTGCTGGTACATTATTTTTACCAGCATACACGACAAAAAAATGTGTATGGCACACAAGCTCTTCGTGCTCCTGGGAACCGCCAAACTCCAGTTCCTTCTTAATCAGTTGGACAGAATCACTGACCTTGTTAAACATACCGTCCTGCCCCAGATCTGCAAGCATGGACAGCAACTCCTTCTTATCAATATTTTTCAACTCTGCCAGATAATGCAGTTCTTCTGCTTCCTGTTGGAAATTATAAAAGAACATATCGCAGGAACGCTTCCCATTGGATAGTTTGCCTGCAATCCTATCAAATGCAAGTACGGGAATTTCCTGTGCCTTATCTGTCTCCTTTACAAGCCATTGGTTTTTCTCCAAAGCCTGCCTTTTTCCATTTTCCTCCAGGCTGGCAAGCTTTCTCAATGCGCATGATAGGGAGGTCAGGTAAACATTTGAGGCGATTCTCTCATCTTCATACTGGAAAAAATATTCATGTTCCAGAATTACTTCATTTAAAACATTCAACATGTTCTTCTGTACCCTATTCTCCATACTTTTCATCCAGCATCGTTTCCAGCGCCTCCAGGGGAGCTGACAGATCATCGTAGAGATCCGTCATCCCGAATTCACTGTAAGAAACATTTGTAATCTGGACTTCATTATCCTGCTTCTTCATCACCCGGTAGACATTTAAACAGTCCATGGTATCACACACATCTGTAAAGCATTCAATGGCACGCATAAAATAGGGACTGTGGGAGGTTATCACTATTTTCAAATGAAATGCCTTCTGAAGATGCACCAGAGTTCTTGCATATTCCAACTGCCACTGGGGATGAAGATTGATTTCGGGTTCGTCCAGAATCAGAATATCCCCCTCCTCAATCGCACCAATACGCAGGGCATATTCCAGCAGGGCCATAGATTTCAGTCCTGTGGACACATTGACCGGATGAATCGGTTCCGCGATCTGCTCGTCTTTAAATTCGAGTCCTACCTTCTGCAAAAATTCAGCCCGTCCCCCCATCACAGATACCAGACGTCTCTCAATGTCCTGGAGAATATCCTGACCACCAGTCTGCACCGGATCATAGTCCTGGGCAGTAAGCTTCGCAATAGGATTACCCTTTTTAAATATATTGGGCGACATGAGATAACGCAGATATTCTTTCTGTACATGTCCATACCGTGTATTGGAAAGATAATCGTAGATCTTTGGGGATTCAATAAAAAAGACTCTGTTGGACAATCTGATGGGCTGATCCAGTTCTCCTCCCTTATCATCCACGAAAAATGTCACGGTTCTCCCATCATCATCTGTAAACCGGATCCTGGTTTCTCTGGTACCGATCCTGCGGTACTGAAAATTAAAGACTTCCTGAAAAGACTGGACCAGCCTCTGGGTCTGAAGCTGAAGCTCATCCAGTTCCAGGGACTCTGCTCCCACAACAGCCTTTTCAATCCAGTCCTCAATCTCGCGCGTACTCTGCCTCCACAGCCCCTGAATCTGATCCTTTACATATAAGAACATATAATCATAGCAGTAATCCCCAAGCACCTTCTCCAGACGATCCCGTGCTTCCGCTTTTGCAGTCTTCTCTTCTGCCACCTGATAATCTTCAATCGCAACCAGAAAATTCTCCTCATGGGCATAATGCTTCTGGAGCTGGTCTGCCTTGCTGGTCCTCCTTCTTTTTGCCTTGGACAGCTTCATGCACCAGTCCTCCAGAAATGTACTTCTAAGATATAAAAAGCGTTCTATATTGGAACTGCATATATCGTCATAAACCTGCTTCCAGGAGCTCATATCATGGAAAAAGGCATATAACGCCTTTCCCACTGTACTTTTTCCTACATTATTTTCTCCAGCGATAATGGTAATGCCTTCCAAAGCAATATCTGCCTTCTGAATTGCACCAAGATTCTCAAGTTGAAGCTTCAAAACCGGTTCCTCCTATCTGTTACATCATCCATTCTTCTGGAAAGTTCCTGAAAATCATATCCGGCGCCGCCTTCCCCCTTATGTCTCCTCCTTAATCACAATATGATCCCCAGCCCGCAATGTCTGCTGGAATATCCCCGGCGCTCCATTGACGCTGAGCTGGACCGTACCCTTGGGATTCTTCAGATCAATCCCCGAATACTGGATCATATCCATCAGGTAGTAAGGATCCCCGCTGGTCTTGCGCGGCAGGCGGATCGGAGAACCATTGAGATAAAAGGTAATCGGCGGTAATGGTTCCGGAGCCGGAGCCGATACCGGACCATCCGCCCCCACGGCGGCAGATACCTGGCCGGCAGGTCTCACCGGGGCAGACGGCAGAACAGAAGTCCGCGCCGGAGCTGACACCGGCGCGGAATCAACGGATGCCGTCGCCGGAATCCGGGAGACTTCTGGTTCGTCTTCTGTATTCTTTCTGGCTTCTATCCCTTTCTCCCCGGTCTTCCTGACAGCAGCCGTCTTCTCTTCCTCCGCCACTCTCCCTGATCCGCCCCCTGGCGTCTCTTCCTCCGGCGTCTTTCCTGCTTCGTCCCCTGACCGCCCTTCCTCCGGCGCTCTTCCTGCTTCGCCCCCTGACCGCCCTTCCTCCGGCGCTCTTCCTGATTCGTCCCCTGACCGCCCTTCCTCCGGCGCTCTTCCTGATTCGTCTCCTGGCTGCTCTCCCTCCGGCGCCCTTCCTGATCCGTTCGCTGGCTTTTCTTCCTCCGGCGTCTTTTGGTATTCGCTCTCCGCCTTTACTCCCTCCGGCGCTCTTCCTGATTCGTCCCCCGCCTTCACACCCTCCGGCACCTTTCCGGATTCGTTCGCTGGCTTTTCTCTCTCTGACGTCCTTCCTGCCTCAGGTTCCTTCTTCTCCTCCCTGGGCGGCTCCGGCAGACGGATCATAACTACATCCCCGTTTTTCAGCGGAGTCTTAAGAGACACATGCTCCCCATTGAGGGTTATATCCAGACACCTGTCCGCGCCTTCAATATCCCCCAGGCAGGCGCTGGCCGACTCCCCGGCCACCGCAGGGATAAAGTCAATAGCATCTCCCGCATGGATGATATCCGAAAGCTTCCCTTCCTTCCGGTTGATGAAAAGAGCCGCCGGCTGGGCCGCCGTGCCGTAGAATACCTTCCGCCTTCCATTGACCGTGACAATCAGGTTCCTGCCTGACCGTCCCAGAATGTCGGAATAATTATAGCCATTCATCATCAGAAGATTCAGGGCCGTGAAGCTGCCGCTGCGGAACAGCTTGGCCTGACGCTCATTCAGGATCACCCGGCAGCTGTCATTGATCATATTCAGTCCTGAGGAAATCACGATTCCCAGAGGAGTGGCATACTCCGGGTTGTTAAGCTCGTACTCGTCGGAATAAGCATGGATCCTGAAATTGTTGCCTGCGATGGCCACCCGGTTGGCATCCATCTTGAGCGCGGCTGTAATCTTCTCCCTGAGTCCTGTCAGCTTGCTGCCGCCTCCTGCCAGGAAAAGCGCGGAGGGCGGGCCTCCATTGACCTCCAGCACCTTCTCCGCGATCTCATGACACAGAAGATCCGAAGTCCCCTGGATACACATCTGGATCTCGTCGTGGGAAGCCGTCCGTTCAAATCCCAGAATATCAGTGAATGACACCTCTTTCCCCATCTCTGCCTGGGCTTTCATATATTCCGCGGTCTCAAAGTCCACCAGGTATTCCTTCATGATCGTCTCTGTGATCTCATCTCCGGCCACGGTGGCCATGGTGTAGCCGGTGACACTTCCATCAGTGCAGGCAGCGATATCAGAGGTTCCTGCTCCGATATCCACCATAACCAGATTCAGCAGTCTCAGGTTCTCCGGGATGGCCGCATTGATGGCCGCTATCGGCTCCAGGGTAATGCTGGCCACCTCCAGACCGATCTTATTCATAGTGGTATAGAGACTCTCCACCACCTCGCTGGGCAGGAAAGTAGCAATCAGGTCCACCTTCACCTTCCGTCCCCGGTGGTCCTTCAGGCTGGAGATCATGTACTGGTCCAGATAGTACTGACACACACTGTAGCCCACCAGATAGAAACGGTGATAGGGATCCTCTGCGTGCTCTGCGTCAAAAGCCTCCTCCGCCTTGCTGATTGCCCCGGCCTCCAGACGGCTGATGATCTCGTCATTGATCAGCTGGGTTCCCGGCAGCTCCAGCTCAAACTCCGCCCGTTCCGTCCGCAGTGCACGGCCTGCTGCCGCCACACAGACATGCTTCAGCTGGCACTGAAGCTTCTCCTCCAGACGCCGCTTGATCTTACCGGCCAGATTCGCCACCTTCTCGATATCCTCGATCTGCCCGTCCACCATGGCTCTCTCAGGGTGCTCCTCCCGCTCCACGGCAATGATCTTTACTTTATTCTCCTCGACCATGCCTACCATGCCGATCAGACTCCGTGTCCCGATATCCAGGGCAAAGACCATCTGCTCCGTCTGTATCTGCATCTCTGTCTGCATCTGTACCTGCGTCTTCCTGACTCGTCCTTTCGCCATACCATCCTCCTGCATCATGCGGACATTCTCCGTCTGCGCCCGCTCTTTCCTTATGCTGCACCTCTGCCACAGAAGCCTGTAGCTCTCTTATGCTCATTACTTATCATTATATTAAAATGACGCCTTAATGTAAATCATTTTCTTGGACAGTATTCCTATTTTTACAACTGTAACAGTTCAGATACCCCTTGAACTGTTACGGCATCTGCCCATGAGAATCGCTACGCGATGGGGCAGATGCCCTCCGGCCACTACGTTTTCGTACGGTCAGCGCAGCGAGTGCGCAGACCTGTCTGAACTGTTGCCTATTGTCTTGTTTTGGAGACGCAAAACCGGAAGACAGCCGCCCAGATGCCTGCTGTCTTCCGGTTTCCGAAAATATTTAAATACAATTATAAATCAGCCATCCTCTTTTTCAGCTCTGAAAGCGCCGCCTGATCTGCCACCAGGATCACATTATGGTGAAGCTGGAGCACAGATGCCGGTACCCGCGGGGTCACCGGCCCTGCAAATGCCTCCGCCACAATCCCGGCTTTCTCCGCACCGGACACGATCACCAGGATCCCGGCAGCCTGCATGATGGAACCGATCCCCATGGTATAAGCCTGCCTGGGCACATCCTCCTCCGTAGCAAAGAACCGCTTGTTAGCCTCAATGGTACTCTGGGCCAGATCCACACAATGGGTTCCCATGTGGAAGAAGTCCCCGGGCTCATTAAAGCCGATATGTCCATTGTGTCCCATTCCCAGCAGCTGGATATCCACCCGGCCCACATCCGCAAGCACCTGGTCATAACGCTCGCATTCCTGCCGGCTGTCCGCCTCAAGCCCATTGGGCACAAAGGTCTGGATCTTGTCGATATTCACGTGGTCAAAGAGATGGCTGTTCATAAAATACCGGTAGCTCTGGTCATTGTCCCCGGACAGCCCCTTATACTCATCCAGATTAACAGAGGTCACCTGGGAAAAGTCCAGATCCCCATTCTGGTACCGCTCTACCAGGCACTTGTAAAGCCCCACCGGCGAAGATCCTGTAGCCAGCCCCAGAACACTGTCCGGCTTCAACGTGATCTGCGCTGAGATGATGTTCGCTGCCTTCCTGCTCATGTCCTCATAATCCACTGCTTCAATAATTCTCATCTTCTCACTCCTTATATTTTTGTAACAGTCCAGACCCCTGAACTGTTATATATTTTTACAGTTCTTACGCATCCAGCTTCCCAAGAGCTTCTGTGGTCTGGGTATAGTCCTCCGCCACCTGCTTAAAGAGCGCGTCCAGATCCACACCATCCCGCTCTGCCTCGCGGCCGGGACGCAGCACCTCTGCCATCTTTTCGCTGGACACATACAGCTTCGTGAGGGCAAGATTCTGGCACACCCCCTTCAGGGTATGGGCAGCGCGGAATGCCTCATCAAAATTCTTCTCCGCCAGGGAGGTTTCCAGCAGATTAAAGCTGGGATCTGCTAAGAATTTCCCCGCAAACTTAGTTACCAGGCGCTCACTGCGCAGACGCCCCAGAACCTCCTCATAATTCGCTCCACATGCTTCATAACACTCTTTGATCGTCATTGATAATCCCCTCTCTGTCCATATTCTGTCAGATGGCAGCCGTATTCCGGACCGCCATTCTGTTATACTCTGGTATACCCATAAACCGGCGCTAATGGCACGTCTCCCATGCTGAAGCGCTCCAGAAGGATACCTGCAATGAATCTCCCCCACTATACTATCTCAGGGTCAGACTTTCATAGCCTTGTTCGCCGCTTCTTCTAAGCATGATCTGACCGGTATCGCCCACCGGATAAAGATCCGCTACGATGCGTCCCGCTGTATCCACCACCACATAGCCTTCCATCATATTGATCAGGCGCATGTCAGAACGGCTTTCATCCTCCTCCCCGGAAGGGCTGATATGGGAATACTCCACCGTCCCCACCATCCGCTTATCCGAAGCATCCTTCAGACGCCATTCCTCCATGGACATATCCTCTTTTAAATAGAATCCATAAACCTTTGTTCCATCATGACTTGTGTATGTCCCGGACTGGAAGGGCCCCATCCCCATGTAGGGATCCCAGCAGCCGTCGCTGCCTACATACCAGCCATCGGGTGTGACTCCGTCCTTTAAGACCGCCCCATCGTCCTGCATCCAGTAATAGACGCCGTCCTGCAGCTTCAGCCAGGTATATTTCCCATTCTTTCTGGCATACCGGGTGATGCTGTGGACACCGTTCTGGTCCGGCCGCTCCACGGTTACGGATTCCCTGTTCAGGGTGTAGCGGGCATTCTCCCCGAACTGGGTAGACTCTGCCTGGGTTCGTGCCTGGTCAGTAAATGTAAGCACATCCTGACCTTCCTCTCCCCCCGCTTCTGTGCTGTCTATATACCCCAAATATACACTGGTTTCACTGACCGACTCGATGATCAGGCAACTGCCATCCTTTGCCTCATAATACCCGACCCAGTCGGACATATTGGCGATCTGACACTGGATCCCCTTTGATGCATACACTGTAGCAGGGGTGGATAGTACAGCCAGTCCTGCACATGCGGTCACTGCTGCCAGATACGCTGTGATTCTTCTGAACTTTATTTCCATTACTGCCTCCAATAGCCGTAACAGCCCGGATTCCAGACAATCATCCAGAGAACCCGGATATTTCAGATCCAGAACTGTTACGCTGGTATTTCTTTATGCTCCAGTTCTCCTGCCCGAACTGTTATGGTCTGGGTTTGCCGCACTCGGAACAGAATTTGCCTTTGTTCCTGGTTCCGCAGGTGCAGACCCAGTCTTCAGATGGTCTCGGCTTCCCGCATTCGGAACAGAACTTTCCGGTATTGCCGGACGTGCCGCAGACGCAGGTCCAGGTCCCGGCCCCATTCTGGGGAGCAGAAGCCATCTGTCCTGCTGCCATCCCGGCACCGGGCACCTGCTGCTGGGCCATCCCCGCCTGTCCGGCGGTCTGCTGTGCCTGCTGCTGGGCCATGGCAAAGAGATTCTGCGCGTTGACTCCCCCTGCCTGACCGGCCATATTCATCCCGGCAAAAGCCATCATGGGGCCGGCATTGGGATTGGCTGCCGCCGCCTGCATGGCCGCGGACTGGGCGCTGACCAGCTGGGCTGCCGCCATAGCCGGATTGCGGAAGGCTGCATTGCGCTGCAGCTCCTTGATCATCTTCTCGTCTTCCTCCGGCGCCTTGACCGAATTGACGCCAAAGGTGCTGATCTCAATACCATACCTGGCCCCCCAGCTCTCAGACAGGATGTCATTGAGGATTTCCGCCAGATCATCCGCATGCCCCGGCAGGGCGCTGTAGCGGATCCCCATCTCGGAGATCCTGGCAAAGGCCGGCTGCAGAGCAGTCAGCAGCTCACTCTTTAGCTGGGAATCAATCTCGCTGCGGGTGTAGTCATCCTCCACATTGCCGCAGATATTCTTATAGAAAAGGATCGGATCCACGATCTTATATGCATACTCGCCATGGCAGCGGATGGCGATATCAATATCCAGACCGATATTCTGGTCTACCACCCGGAAGGGAACAGGATTGGCTGTCCCATACTTGTTGCCAATGATTTCTTTCGTATTAAAGAAATAGATCCTCTGGTCCCGGCCCGTGTCCCCGCCCATGGTGACACGCCTTGCAAAGGCTTTGAAGCTGTTTACAATTCCTGCCTTCAGACCGCCATAGAAGATACTGGGTTCCGCAGATGTGTCGAAGACGAATTCCCCGGCCTGGGCACAGACCTCAACAATGGCTCCCTGGTCTACAATGATCATACACTGGCCTTCATTGACCGCAATGATGGAACCGTTGGAAATAATATTGTCGCTTCCCTTGGTATTGTAGCTCCTTTTGGATTTGCGGTTTTCACCTTTTTTTACCAGGACATCCGATTCCATGGACGGGCAGTAGAAATACTCCCGCCACTGGTCCGCCAGGACACCGCTGACAGCTCCCGCGCCAACCTGTAAAAGTCCCATATATCTATCCTCCTCATATCGTGTACATTACTTCCAATCTACAGTATACCATATTCCCGGCCGGAAATCCATTTCAATTTCCAGCGAATATATCGATTCATACAACCATCTGATACAATGTAACCATCAGCGGCATCGTAACCACACACAGCACCGTGCTCACCACATTGATGGCGCTGGCATACTGTGCGTCCTTGTGGTAGACCTGGGCCATCTGGGTGATGCTGCTGGCTGAGGGGGCCATAGCTGCCAGGAAGGGAATCATCATCACAGTCCGCCCGTCCGGCACCAGATCCGCAAAGCCCCCAAGCCGGATCAGGAGGAGGGTTCCCAGAGGACAGAGGATGAGCCGCACAGCCACGGTAAGCCAGAGACGGCGGTAAGCCCGTATCTTCTCCCAACTGCTGTTGCCCACCAGAATCCCTGTGACAATCATACTTAAAGGGCCCAGCATCTGCCCCACAGAGCTGACCGCATCCTCCAGGGGACCCTTGATCTGAAACCGGAAGAGGAACATCAAAAGACCTGCAATGGTAGCCAGCATATTGGTATTCATCAGGATCCTGCGGATATCCATCCCTTTCTCCCCACACAGAAGCATCTTCCCATGGCTCCACATAAGCACTGTCTGAACCGTCATAAAAGCACTGGTATAGATGACCCACTCAGGACCGAAAACCGAGGAAACAATGGGGATCACCAGATTCCCCGCATTGGAATAGATCACCGACGCGGACTCCACCTCGTCCAGACGGATGGTCCTGCCCAGCACCCACGCCAGGGCAATGAAGAACACATGAACCAGCGCCGCCAGCCCCATGGCCGTAAACAGGCAGTCCCGGATCTCCCTGGTATACTCTACCTGAAAGGAAGCGATCACCGCGCAGGGGATCACCAGATACAAGGTGACCACAGAAAGGATCCTCCCCTCCTCCGGCCGCAGCACCTTCCACCGCACCAGGATCACTCCCGTCAGGAGAATCAGAAACATGGAAAATATTTTTTCCGCCAGAATAATTCCTATCATGATACTACTCCTTCCACAGAATATCTTGCATTTTCCCCTATTCCATACTATGATTGAGGAAAGGCGGCCCTGGCATATCCCCATACATGCCCCTGCACCAAAGCCGCCCCATAACCATCATAAATCACAAGAGGAGAACAAACCCATGATCTACAGTTTTAACAATGACTACAGCGAAGGCGCCCATCCCCGCATCCTTCAGGCCCTGATGGAATGCAACTTAGAGCAGAATGACGGATATGGCATGGACCGCCACACGGCCCATGCTGCCGCGCTGATCCGCCAGGAGATCCGGATGGAGGATGTGGACATCCACATGATCTCCGGAGGAACCCAGACCAATACCCTGGCTATCCGTGCCGCCCTGCGTCCCCACCAGGCCGTGATCTGTGCAGACACAGGTCATATCAATGTCCATGAGACCGGCGCCATCGAAGCCATCGGACACAAGGTCATCGGAGTCAGGGTCCCCGACGGCAAGCTGACCCCCGCTGCCGTCCAGAGCGCCTTAAGGGAGCACTCCACCGAGCATATGGTACAACCCAGAATGGTCTACATTTCCAATTCCACCGAAGTAGGCACCCAGTACCAGAAGGCAGAGCTGGAAGCCCTCTCCAGCTTCTGTAAGCAGCAGGGACTCTATCTCTTTCTGGACGGGGCACGTCTTGGAGCCGCTCTCACCAGCCGGGACAATGACCTGACCCTGGCAGATATTGCACGGCTCACAGATCTTTTCTACATTGGAGGCACCAAGAACGGCGCACTGCTGGCCGAAGCCCTTATCATCCGCCACCCGGATATCCGTCCGGACTTCCGTTTTCTTATCAAGCAGCACGGCGCCATGCTGGCCAAAGGCTGGATCATGGGCATCCAGTTCGAGGAGCTGTTCCAGAACAACCTTTTCTACGACCTGGCCAGCCACGCCAATGAGATGGCCGGAAAGCTCCGCAGGGGAATCGCTGACTGCGGCTACTCCTTCCTCTGGCCCTCCTCCACCAACCAGCTCTTCCCGGTGCTGCCTAACCATGTCCTGGAAAAGCTTTCCCAGGACTTTCTCTTCTCCACCCAGATGATTGTAGACGAAGAGCACACCTGCATCCGTCTGGTCACCTCCTGGGCCACGAAGCAGACCGGCGTAGATGCCTTTCTGGAGGCGCTGACCCGGCTGGGCGCCAGCCGGCAGTGATCCTCCGGGAACAGATGCCGCCGCAGGCGCCGTCCCCAGGAGCCTACCTTCTGCCTTTTCTTCCTAGCTGGCTGAAAAACTCATAATAGATGAAAAACATCAACGTAGTGATCACCCAGGTAAGGGGATAGCTGAACATGATCATATATATGTTTCTGTTGAGAGGCACTGCAAAGAGGATCCACCCCACCCGCAGGGCACATACGCCGAACAGACACATCACCATAGGGATCCAGCTATCCCCCACTCCCCGGAGCGCACCGGAAAGAATCTCAATACTCACATAGGTAACATAGACCGGGGACAAATAACGCATCATGGCAATACCGATCTGGATCACCTCCTGGTCTGTGGTAAAAAGCTGGTATCCATAGATTCCCCAGTTGAAGATCAGAACCGACATCATCACCGATGCCGCCACGGTCATGGTCATACAGCTTTTGACTCCGGCCCGCACCCGGTCCAGCCTGCCTGCGCCATAGTTCTGTCCCACAAAGGTGGTGACCGAGATGCCGAAGGCATTGACCATCATCCAGAAGAGACCGTCGATCTTGCTGTAGGAGGCCCAGGCCGCCACGGTATTGGTCCCCAGGGAATTGATCCCGGCCTGGATGATCACATTGGAAAGTCCATACATAACCGACTGGAGCCCTGCCGGGAAGCCGATCCGGATCATCCGCCCCAGCATCCGGCCATCCAGGTGAAGCTGCCGGATATCCAGATGATGCATATCCTTTGTCCTCATCAGGGTAACCGTCACCAGCACCGCGCTGAGAAGCTGGGACAGGATGGTAGCCAGGGCAGCGCCGGTCACTCCCATCTGGAAAACCACCACCAGCACCACATCCAGTGCGATATTCACCAGACAGCTTGCCACCAGGAAATACAGCGGCCTTCTGGAATCTCCCACCGCCCGCAGGATCGAAGCACCCGTATTGTACACCAGGTTCGCCACCATCCCGCAGAAATACACCCGCATATACACCACCGAAAGCCCCTGGACCTCCTCCGGAGTTCCCATGCTGGCCAGCATCCAGGGCGTCAGCAGGATCCCCAGAACCGTCATCACGATCCCGGCCAGAATACTGAATACCACCACCGTATGTACCGCGTATCCCACCATCTCCGGCCGCCTCGCCCCATAATACTGGGACACCAGCACCCCGGCTCCCGAGGACAGACCCACAAAGAAACCCACGATTAGCTGCACCAGCATTCCGCTGGAACCAGCCACCGCCGACAAGGCCTCCTTCCCCACAAACCGCCCTACAATCATGGCATCCGCCGCATTATAAAGCTGCTGGAAAAAGGTCCCGAATAAAATAGGAAAGAAAAACAACAAAATCTGCTGCCAGATCACCCCTTCCGTGATCTGGTTCCCCAATTCTGCATGCTTCCTCACCATACCATCTCCCTTTCTATCACCGTTCCCCCAGGCTTCATATTGCAGAAGTTAAAATGGGCGGACAAAATCCGGTCCCACCAGTATAGCACATTCTTTTCCTTCTGCGAACCCCAAAACCTATAGAATCTCCAGAAAAAGGCTGCCCTTAGGTAACCCTTCAGGGAGTATCCCAACTGTTACAAAAAGAGACCGTCCCACGACAGTCTCTTTCTTCTATAACTATATCTTCATAACACTTCCGGCCAAAGCTGCCAGAATATCTCCAGTATATTTTACCCCGCCTTACTGGCCGATGCCACTGCCCCAGCCGAACCGATGCTTCCCATCCTGGGGCTGACCACCTTCTTCCAGGCGTGCATAGCCAATGCCATGGCGATGACTCCGTAAGACACGAACACACGGAAATACTCACCGATCACCGGATCACCGAACAGCTCCTTGCCGGCCAGGGGTGACACGATGAACAAGGTATGGAACAGCACCACTCCCAGCAGCGCCTGCTTATTGGTAGCGTTCTGCACCGAAGCGCCGCCTACCAGAAGGGCCGCGATGGCGAACTGGCCCACCTGGGTATGGGCTCCGTAGGTGGACAAGGTCCCCACATTCTGCAGGAAGATCAGCTGCCCCCAGCTTGCCAGCACCGTGGAGAAGATCATGGCAATAATACGGGTCTTATCCACGTTGATGCCTGCGGCATTGGCCACGGTACGGCTCTGGCCCACGGTCCGCATGTTCTGGCCCAGACGGGTCCGCATGAGGATATTGTTAAAAGCACACAGCGCGCCGATGCACACATAGGTCATCACCGGCAGCTTCACTGCAATCAGTACCTTATAGAGAGCAGGCACATAGGTGAGCCCGTAGACCACCCCGGCCAGAAGCACATAGGCAATGGCCTTCTGGGGAATGAAGCCGCCCGGCTCTCCCTCCACAGCCTGATGGCTGCCCTTTATCTTCCATTTTACAAAATGGAAACCCTGCCACAGCACCGTCACAAGACATGCCAGCTCCACGGACGACAGAAGCAGCAGACGGTCCGCGGCCAGGAAACGCTCAACCGGTCCGATGAAGGTCAGGCCGTAAACCACCACAGCTGCCGCTGCCTTGATACCGGTAGCTTTCCAGTTGACCGTCTGCTTCTTCACCAGCTGGAAGGCCACGCTTCCGACCAGCCACAGCAGTACCAGATAGAAGCCGATCTCCACAATGGTCAGCATGGGCACCGTATCCAGTGCATACTTGACTGTATCCTTTAAGTCGATGGTATTCTTCACACCGATTCCCGTAGGAATCATCAGGGTAGGATTGTCAAGCTTGATCACCCCGCCGAAGATGAACAAAAAGACCAGCTGGTAGATACCTTCTGCAAAGTATCCCAGCACCAGGCCGCCAATCATCTCGTTGCCCTTCATGTGGTTGAACAGCTTGCCTACCAGGAATCCGAAGAAAACGGAAAAAGGCGTAGCCAGGGCAACCGTGGCCAGGAAACCGCCGATGCCAGTGAGCCCCCAGTAGGTGGTCAGAAAGATGGCGATCTGGGCCGCCATGGCGCCGATGACGATACCGAAGTTCAGTCCCATACCGGCGATGACCGGAATGATCAGGGACAGCACGATAAAGGAGTTGCGGGCGATCCGGGTGAACAGCTCCGGGATCACGAAGGTCAAAGGCTGCTTAGACGCAATCGTCGCCCCCACTCCCAGGAACACGAACAGAATCACCACTTTATTCTTAAACAACAGATCCGAAATTTTCTTATTCACGTCCACTGCCTCCTTTCGCCTGGGTCAGCGCGTAGATGATGATACCGTTGGAGATAATCAGACGCATAACCTCAGACAGGTTGCTCTCCGGGATGAACTGGTTGGCCACCGGAAGTCCCAGTGCCAGAATTCCCTGGAACATGAAGGTCCCCACCAGCACATGGGTAATTCTTGCGCGCTTAGGACTTGCGCCACCGATCAGAACAGCCGCCACAGAGGTGAAGCCCATCATCATGGGGCCGTTGTACAGCTGCATGAACCCAAAGCCCTGGGCATACACCAGGATCCCCACTGCCGCCAGAACCGTGGACAGCACGGTACCGGTGATACGCATTTTGTTGACATCAATTCCCGCCGCCTTGGCAAACATAGGGTTGGCCCCTGCCGCGCTCATGGCGATCCCTGTTTTGGACCGCATGAACAGCCACACCAGGAAACACATCAGGAAGAAAAAGAGCAGAAGTCCTGTGGGAATGGTCAGATCCCCGATGCTGAATGCCAGGGTCTTGTTCATGACCCCGCTGAAGGAGGTGGCCAGAGAGATGGTGTTACGCAGTCCCTTTCCGGCGTTGGGCCAGATCAGCTCTCCGTTGTTGAAAGGCAGCAGCATCCAGAGAATATTCATGAAGGCAATGATGGAAAAGCCCACATAGGTGGTCACCGTCATCTCGGATCCCTTTACCTTGTTGAGAAGCTGTCCATAGAGATAACCGATTCCCACAGCCAGAATCACACCTACCACAATGGCGAACAGAACCGCCGCCCACATGGCAAACAGCGGATGAACCGCCACCAGGGAAGGGTTCTCCGCGATCCGCAGCTGGATGGCAATAAGCCCCCCCAGCAGGCCGCCTACGATCCCCATGGAGATACCGAAGTTCAGGCCGATTCCGCACTGTACCGCCGGCACCATGGCCAGGGCCAGGATCCCGAACATGCCCCAGCGCCGGATCACATCACTGAGAAGCTGCAAAAGGTTCATCCGGAAGGCTCCGGCCGCCACCACCAGCAGCAGGAAAAAGGAGACTATTATCACCCTGGGCAGACCGAATTTATCTACCATCGGTTTCAAAGGATTACGCATCTTTCTCTCCTCCTTTCCATGCTCCGGACATGGCCAGACCAAAGTCCGCGTCAGATGCATCCGGCGCCAGGATGCAGGCCAGCTTTCCGTCGGATACAATGGCGATCCTGTCGGAAATGGACCGCAGCTCCACCAGCTCCGAAGAGACGATGATCACAGTCATACCCTGTTCACGGTTCAGCTTTGCCAGATATTCCAGCACCAGCTTCTTGGCTCCGATATCAATTCCCCGGGTAGGCTCCGACACAAACAGAATATCCGGCTCTAAGGTCAGGGCCCTGGCCAGACATACCTTCTGCTGGTTGCCGCCGGAGAGACTTCCTGCCGCCTGGCGGATCCCTGTACAGCGGATATCCAGGGTCTTCACCATCTCTTCCGCGTGGCTTTTGGCCGCTGCCGCGTCGTACAGCTGCATCCAGGCCAGTTTCTTTAAAAACCTGCCATTGGTCTGCATGGCGGAGAAAATGATATTCTGCTCGATGCTCTCGTCCAGCAGAGGCCCCACTCCCCGCCGGTCCTCGGACACAAAGGCCACTTTGTGGTCCAGGGCGTCCCCCAGCTTATCCAGGTTCAGGGACTCCCCGTTGATCTTCACCTGGCCGTCTGCCTTGTAGAGGCCCATGATCCCGTTGGGGATGCCAAGCTTGCCCTGACCGGCCAGACCGCCGATTCCGAAGATCTCGCCCTTACGGATATCCAGGTTGATTCCCTTCACCTGTTCCCCAGGCATATCTACTCTATAATCTCTTAAGCTTACGGCGATGGCGTCATCGCTGAGGGCGCGGGTATCCGGAAGCTCATCATCCAGGAGCTTCTCCACTTTTCGCCCGATCATAAGCTCTGCAATCTCTACCACGTCTGTATCTTTAATCTCTTTTCTGGCAACAAATTCCCCGTCACGCAGAATCGTCATGCTGTCTGCCACAGCCATCACCTCATCCAGACGATGGGTGATGAAGATGATGGCAATCCCCTGGGCGGAGATCACCCGCATGGCCTCCAAAAGGCGGTCGGCCTCCGACTCGGTCAGCACCGCAGTCGGCTCGTCAAACACAAGAATCCGTATACCTGTCTTATCCAGTTCCCTGGCAATCTCTATAAACTGCATGTAGCCCACCGGAAGTCCGGCGACCTTCACATATTCCTCAATCTGAAGACCGATGGTCTTCAATGCTTTCCTGGCATCCCGGGCCATGGCCTCAAAGTCCAGAGTCTCCATGGACCGCCCGAAAATCCGGCTTGCCAGATTGGGCGTACTGATCTCCCGCCCGATCTTGATATTCTCCGTCACACTGAATCCCGGAATCAGCATGAACTCCTGATGTACCATACCAATTCCCAGCTCCATGGCTTTTAACGGGGTGTCAATGTTCACACTCTCTCCACCTACCTCAATGGTTCCCTCATAGCCACCGGTGCTGTGAATCACCGGCATTCCGAAGAGAATGTTCATCAATGTAGATTTTCCTGCACCGTTTTCCCCCATCAGTGCATGGATCTCACCGGGCCGGATATGGAGGTTTACTCCCTTCAGGACCCGGTTGCCGGAATACTCTTTCGCTATATTGTCCATCTTCAGGACATAGGTTCCGTTTGCTTTCTCCAAAATCCACAACCTCTTTCTGTCTGTTAAATACCAACACGATAATGGGTTCCGCCAGCTGAATCCCAAAGACTTCTGTTAGCGGAACCCACATCCCTTCATTTATTCTGTTCTATTTATTCAAATGTAACGAAATCCGCCATTACCAGGAAGTGATTGTCTTTCTCTACACCGGCATCATCCGTGTAGTGGGTAACAGTCATCTGGATATCGCCCGCGCACTCCTGGATGGTATCCAGCAGAAGCTGCTCGTCAAGAACCTCGGTAGCTCCACTTTCCAGAATCTTCTTAGCATACTCTACGCCGGCCTCGATGAACAGCATGTTGCAGGGAACGCCCCAGGTAGATACACGGCCGCCCATATTGGCTTCCGTAACCTTGGCCTGCAGCTGCTCCAGCATGTAGTCCACATCTGCCTCATGGCCTGCCATATCGATGTTTAAGGCAGCCGGG
>Ga0137308_101708_pt1 | contig 18994 bp, 15 predicted proteins | sample Inofrocosms_June_FD_97181 | JGI IMG/M metagenome (GOLD analysis project Ga0137308, IMG submission 97181) | Mouse cecal microbial communities from Vienna, Austria - N-Acetylneuraminic and N-Acetylglucosamine D2O microcosms_June | ecosystem: Host-associated > Mammals > Digestive system > Large... | reverse complement strand
GAGCAAAAATACTTTGAGTTTCCCCATTTTGTAAATTTATAGTTCCAAAAGGTTTCCATCACAAAATGCTGGAAACACTTTTTGTGCAAGACCTTTTGGTACTAAAATATCACTTATTATAAAAAATGGGGAAACTCGAAAAAAATACCTCTTGTAATAAACAGAAAATTTCGTTACAATAGAAGAGATTCGTGAAATAAGACTTTTCTCATCCCGCAATCGTTCAGAAAGGTGGGAAAAGTTTGAAAGATATGAAAAAAGTAATCTGTATATTAATATTTGTTATCCTTGCCGCCGGATGTGCAGGGCAGGGGATGCAGGAAGATGGACTGCTCATTTCAAAGTCAGGAAATGGAGCGCAGAAAGAGGGTGTTACGGCTACAGGCGAGGTTGATCCAGCTTATGGTACAGAGGAAGCAGTAAAAAGTACCGATGATGAAGCAGGTTCAGACGATTTGCCAGACAGTAAGGCCGGGTCTTTAGTATCTATGATTTATGTCCAGGTGGCAGGCGCCGTGCATAAGCCCGGAGTTTATAAATTGCCGGAGGGAAGCCGTGTGTTCCAGGCATTAGAGCTTGCCGGAGGCGTGACCGCAGATGCGCAATTAAAATCGCTCAACCAGGCAGCGCCCGTGTCGGACGGTGAAATGATCTGGGTGATGACTGTCGAGGAGGCGGCTGCCCAGCCCGTTCAGATGGGAGAAACGTCTGGGAATGGCAGCGAAGGAGAAGATGGAAAAGTCAACCTCAACACTGCCACGAAAGAAGAGCTCATGGAACTTCCAGGCATCGGGGCTGCCAAGGCGGCGAGTATCTTAGCGTATCGCGAGGCGAACGGCAGTTTTACAAAGATTGAGGATTTGATGAAAATAGAAGGGATCAAAGAAGGCGTTTTCTCTAAAATTGAGGATTACGTCATAGTTCAATGAGGTGAAATGATGGCAAAAAAGGTTCTTGTAGTCGATGATGAGAAATTGATAGTGAAAGGAATCCGTTTCAGCTTGGAGCAGGATGGGATGGAAGTGGACTGCGCCTATGATGGAGAGGAAGCGCTCAGGCTTGCAACAGAAAACACCTATGACATGATACTCCTGGATATTATGCTGCCTAAAATGGATGGTTTTGACGTGTGCCAGCAAATTCGGGAATTCTCGACAGTGCCCATTGTCATGTTGACGGCAAAGGGAGATGATATGGATAAGATTCTCGGGCTGGAATACGGTGCGGACGACTACATTACGAAGCCGTTCAATATTCTTGAGGTGAAGGCGCGGATTAAAGCGATTATGAGAAGGACTGCTCCCAAGCAGAAGAAAGAGGAGAATGTTCATATTGTGGAGAACGGCGATTTGCGTCTGGATTGTGAAAGCCGCCGTCTGTTTATTTTAGGAAAAGAAATTAATGTTACGGCGAGGGAATTTGATTTGCTGGCGATTCTGGTATTGAATCCGAACAAGGTTTATAGCCGGGAGAAACTTTTGAGCCTTGTATGGGGTTCTGAGTATCCGGGGGATGTCCGTACGGTTGATGTGCATGTGCGGCGCCTGCGGGAGAAGATTGAGGCGAAACCGAGCGATCCTAAGTATGTGCATACGAAATGGGGCGTTGGTTACTATTACCAGAATTAGCAAAGCTGGAAGGACAGCGAAGAAAAGATGAAGAAATTAAAGTTTATTCACAGCCTGAAATTCAGGCTGTTCTTGCTTATTGCATTGATTGGAATCCTCCCCAGTATTGTGTTGCGTGTGGGGATTCTTACGACTTATGAGAATCGCGCTGTTTCCAACCGCAGTATTGATATTCTCAGCCAGGCGAAGATACTGGCGAACCAGGTTGTTACTTATAATTATTTGGCTGATTTATCTGAGGAAGTTATCAATGTCCAGTTAGATCAGATTTCTAATATTTACGATGGCAGGTTGATGATTATTAACAGCCATTTCCAGATTGTCAAGGACACGTATGGGATTGACACTGGCAAAACGATTATCTCAGAGGAAGTCGTTAAGAGTTTTCAGGGCGAAGAAATCAGCAAATATGATCCGGACAGCCGATATATTGAAATGGCGGTTCCCCTAAAGAATAATGATACACAGGAATTACTGGGGGTGATGCTGGTCAGCGTGTCTACCGACAGTATTATGATGAATTACGACTATCTGAAAAAGAATCTCCAGATTATAGAGATGGTGAATGCCGTTATTATCGTAGCGTTGGCGCTTTTCTGGGCACGTCGCCTGGTACGGCCGTTTAAGAAGATGACGAAATCGTTAGAAGAAATTCAGGCGGAAGATGAGGACGAAGAGCTGATGATTTCTGACTATACGGAGACGGAAGCTATTTCGGATGCCTTCAACGAAATGTTAGGACGTATGCGTGGAATTGATGATTCAAGGCAGGAATTCGTGTCGAACGTCTCTCATGAACTCAAGACTCCGCTGACGTCGATGAAAGTGTTGGCAGATTCCTTGCTGGGACAGGAGGACGTGCCGGTAGAATTATATAAGGAATTCATGAGCGATATCGCAGAGGAGATTGAGCGGGAAAATAAAATTATCAACGATTTGTTGTCATTGGTTAAGATGGATAAAGCAGCGGGCGGACTGAATATTTCGGTAGTAAATATCAATGAACTGTTGGAGATGATTATGAAACGTCTGCGCCCGATTGCCGAGAAGCAGAACATAGAGCTTGTGTTAGAAAGCTTTCGTCCGGTCAGCGCTGAGATTGATGAGGTCAAGTTGTCTCTGGCGCTCAACAATCTGGTGGAAAATGCTATTAAGTATAACAGGAAAGATGGGTGGGTACACGTATCTCTGAATGCTGACCACAAATATTTCTTTGTTCGCGTGGAAGATTCCGGTATTGGTATACCAGAAGAATATCTGGAACATATTTATGAGAGGTTTTTCCGTGTTGACAAATCTCACTCGAGAGAGATTGGCGGGACAGGATTGGGCCTTGCCATTACTAGAAACGCCGTGTTAATGCATCGTGGAGCAATCAAAGCGCACAGCAAAGAGGGGGAAGGCACAGTGTTCACAGTCCGTATCCCATTGAATTATATTGGAGGAATTGCATGAGAATAGCAAAACAGATGCAGCTTCTGGCAGTCATGCTGCTTTGCGCTGTCCTGCTGGCAGGCTGCGAAAATGCGCAGGAAGAGGCGTTTGATTATTATATTTACCGCATCAATACAGACAAAACAAAGACGATGGCCGTCGGCTATACGCCTAACGCAGAAGATAAAGAGGATCTTATTCAGGAATTTCTGGGACAACTTTTCTGGCAGGAAGAAAGTCTCAATTATCAGAAAGCGATTCCTGACAACGTAAGGATTTCTTCCTGGAAATTGGAAGAAGGTCAGTTGTACCTTTATTTCAATAGCGCTTATCTGGAAATGGGCAACATTGAAGAGGTGCTCTGTAGGTTTGCGATTGTGAAAACATTGATTCAGATTGACGGCGTGGACTGCATTTCTTTTTATGTAGGAGATGGACCGTTGTTGGACGATGAAGGAAAGCCGGTAGGTTTGATGACGGAGGAGAGCTTTATTGAGAATCCGGGCGAGCAGATTAATACCATTCAGACGGCAAATATTACGCTGTATTTTGCCAATTCAAAGGGAGACGCCCTGGTGCAGGAAGTGCAAGAGATCCATTACAGCAGCAATATTTCCTTAGAGAAGCTTGTTGTGGAGCAGCTATTAAAGGGACCGCAGGGGGATAAGGGACGTTCCGCAATCCCTGATGGAACGAAATTGGTAAGTGTGTCCGTGTTGGACGGCGTATGTTTTGTCAATCTTGATGAAGGGTTTTTGAATCAGAATTATGAGATTGCAGAACCGGTAGTCATTTATTCGATCGTCAATTCACTGACTGAGCTCACCAATGTCAATAAAGTACAAATTTCCGTGAAAGGAAATACCAACTTGACGTATCGGGAAAAATACAATTTGAGTACGATCTTTGAGCGGGATTTAGATTATCTGGATGAGTCTGCCAAAACCCAGGAGAGCCAGATGCAAGAAGGGGTGGAACAGATTGTTGACGCCTCGGAGGGCTTGGATGATTAGGCGGACAGCTTGTTGTCTGTGCCTTTCGCTGGCGTTGGGAATTTTATATGGCAAGGGCAGGGAATGGTGGCTCGTTGTGGGTTTCTTCTTGCTGGTGGCATATATGGCGGCGGCGATGATACGCCTCAGAGAAAATGCCAGGTCCGCGGCATGTGTGCGGGCGCTCCTGTGTATTTGTCTGTTTAGCGCCGGATTTGTCCGGGTGCAGGCGCAGCAGGCAGTGAGGGATGAACTGGAGGCAGTTCTCTCCGACGGCGAGAATATCACTGTGCAGGGCGAAATTTCGCGTAAAGCTGAGGGGAACTTGCAGGAGAAGAGAGCCGCAGCCGCGGGGGCTGTGCAAGGGAAGGCAACTATCTCAGAGGGGATTTCCAGGAGCGGGGAGGTTTCCCGGCAGCCAGAATCATTTGAACAGACACAATTTATCTATTATCTTACGGACACCCGAGTTTTTTCAGGCGGCAAATCTTATCCAAGTTATGGGATTCTTATTTACAGTCAAGACGGCAGATATCAGCCGGGCAATTACTTACAAATAACCGGAAGTTATGCGCCGTTTCAGATTTCACGCAATGAAGGGAATTTTAATGAAAAACAATATCAGCAGAGCAGGAAATGGGAATTTAAAGTCTATGCTGATTCCTTGACGCTGCTCTCTTCACGCAGCAATCAATATAAGGTATTTTTGGCGGAATTGAGGCAGAGGATGCAGGAGGTGTTCCTGGTGCACATGGAGCCAGTGAACGCCGGGGTGATGGCAAACATGGTTCTAGGTGAGAAATCCCTGCTGGATACGGAAATAAAAGATTTGTACCGCGATGCGGGAATTTCTCATATCCTTGCCATTTCCGGCCTGCATGTCTCGCTCCTTGGCATGGGCGTCTTTGGCTTATTGCACAAGTTTGGATGTTCCAGAAAGTGCAGCGCGTTTATCTGCGCATGCGCAGTCTGTAGTTTTGGCATCTTTTCGGGCATGGAGACGTCTACGGTGCGCGCTGTAATCATGTTTGTGTTGTTGATGGCTGCGCATATATGCGGGCGCAGTTACGATTCTCTGACGGCTCTTTCACTCAGCGCTGCTGTCCAGCTCTGGGAAAATCCATGTTTACTATGGTATGCCGGGTTCCTGTTTTCTTATGGTGCAGTTCTCGGCGTGGTTGTAGTGTGGAAGACGTTCAAGGAGGCCGGCAAAGAACGTTTAGAGGATGAGCAAAGAGAGTGGGAGAGAAGGAGCCGTACTTTTTGGCAGAAAAAGGTGATTGCCCTGAAAGATACGTTCTGCGTCAGCGCCTGCATTCAGCTTGTGACACTGCCGCTTTCTGTCTATTTCTATTATGAAATTCCGCCTTACAGTGTCCTGACAAACGTCTGTGTATTGCCGTTTATGGGCGTGCTGCTGTCGTTGGGGATTTTGGGCGGTATCCTTGGCGGTATTTTTCCCTTTATAGGCGCAGTCATTTTAAAGCCGGCCGGCTGGCTGCTCGCTTTCTATGAATTTGTCTGCCGTCTGTTCGGGAAGCTGCCGTGGGCTAATTTCATAATCGGCAGGCCGTCTCTGGAGATGGTAATCGTCTACTATGTAATTCTTGTTGTCTGTCTGTATTTTATTTGGCGTCTGCACAAGAAATATTATCTATTGGCAATATTTCTTGTGCTTGTCTGTCTGCTGTTTGTCCGCGGAAAAGCGCAATTTGAGATTGATGTGCTGGATGTGGGGCAGGGAGATGGGATTTTTATTCAAAATGACAACGGGGCGTGTTTCTTTGTGGATGGCGGCAGCACCAACGTCAAAGAGGTGGGGAAATACCGCATTCTGCCCTTCTTGAAATCGCACGGCATACGTACTGTCAAAGGCTGGATCGTCAGCCATGGGGACGCCGACCATATCAGTGGCTTATTGGAAGTATTGCAGCAGGGTTTTCCGGTGGAAAATATCATTCTTTCCCGATTTATGGTTCATGATGAAGCGTGGGAATCGCTGCTGCGGGAGGCAGAGGGGGCAGGCTGTAATATCCTGTACGTCTCGCCAGGGATGCAGTTTGGCTCCGGGGCGCTCGTATTTACTGTGCTTGCGCCGGAGGGGGCAGGTATTGGGAATAATGCCGGCCGGAACGCGTTGTCGTTGTCATTGTTGTTGGAATATCAGGGATTCAGAGGCGTTTTTACCGGAGATATTGCAGCAGAACAAGAACGGGAACTTTTGATGAAGAGCAGCCGGTATGGCATAAGGCAGGTGGACTTTTTTAAGGCGGCGCACCACGGTTCTAATCATTCAAATAGCAGGGAGCTTTTAGAGGTTCTCTCCCCCAAAATGACGGTGGTCTCCTGTGCCAAGAAGAATACTTACGGACATCCGGGCAAGGAAGCGGTTGCGCGAATGCGGGATGTAGGAAGCCGAGTGTATTTTACGATGGAGCGAGGGCAGATTTGCATACGGAAGGCGGATAGAGACGTACGGGTATGGACATTTCTGCCCTGAATAGTGTATGATAACTACAGCTCTCCCGTTGTAAACGGCGCCTTTGCGGCAAATCGGGCAGAGTAGAAATGATATATTGTGAGTAAAGGGAAACAGGTGGAAAGTATGAAGAGCATAGACGCAGATATCAAAGCGGGCAGTTTTCAGCCGGTGTATCTGTTATACGGTGAGGAATCATATCTGAAAAGGCAGTATGGGCAAAAGCTGAGGCAGGCGTTGGCTGGAGTGGATGACACAATGAATGTATCGTTTTACGAGGGTAAAAATATCAATCCCGGCGAAATCGTTGATTTGGCAGAGACGCTTCCCTTCTTTGCGGAGCGCAGGCTGATCATGCTTGAAAACAGCGGAGTGTTCAAGAGTTCTTCGGAAGAGCTTGCGGACTATATGAAGCATGTCGCAGAAACGACTTGTTTTGTGTTTGTAGAGGAGGAGGTTGACAAGCGGGGCAAGATGTATAAGGCCGTCAAAAACGTTGGCAGGGCAGTGGAATTTTCGCGGCAGACAGAAGAAGTGCTGACCCGCTGGATTCTGGCGAGGCTGGGGCGGGAAAAGAAGAAAATTACCCGTCAGGTTTTACAGCTCTTTTTGGAAAAAACCGGCAGCGATATGGAATATATAGATAAAGAACTGGAAAAGTTGTTTTGTTATACGCTGGGGCGGGAAGTGATCTCGGCAGAGGATGTGGAGGCGGTGTGCGTTGCGCAGACGACAGGAAAGATATTTGAGATGGTGGATAAAATTGCCGGAAAACAGCAAAAGCAGGCATTGGAACTGTATTACGATCTGTTGGCGTTAAAGGAACCGCCAATGCGGATTTTATTTTTGATTGCCAGGCAGTTTCAGATATTGTTACAGGTAAAGGATTTAAAACGTCAGGGATATGACAACAAGCAAATTGCCGCTAAAGCAAAAATTCCCGAGTTTGCCGTGCGTAAGAATTTTACACAGGCGGGAAGATTTACATTCGCACAGCTCAGGGAGGCAGTAGAAGACTGTGTGCAGGCGGAAGAGGACGTGAAGACCGGAAGCCTCAATGATAGGATGGCAGTGGAACTTTTGGTTGTTAAATACAGCAGGGGGTAACAGGTTTGCAGTTATCTGCTGTGTTAGCTTTGGTTTTTTAAGCTCATTGTGATATGGTAAGGATTTTGTTTTTGCGTAGACAATCTAGTTCATTTTGTGTTAATATAATAAACATAGGGAAATTTTTTCTTAATCTGACAGATTAGGGATTTGGAGGAACAGCATGGCAGCAATTGAGCAGAGTAAAATTAGAAATTTTTGCATTATCGCACATATAGACCATGGGAAGTCTACGCTTGCGGACCGCATTATCGAGAAGACCGGGCTGTTGACCAGCCGGGAGATGCAGGCGCAGGTCTTAGACAACATGGATTTGGAACGGGAACGCGGCATTACGATCAAAGCGCAGGCGGTGCGCATTGTATATAAGGCGAAGGATGGGGAGGAATATATTTTCAACCTTATCGACACACCGGGACATGTAGACTTTAATTATGAGGTTTCACGCAGTCTTGCGGCGTGCGATGGCGCTATCCTGGTGGTAGACGCGGCACAGGGAATTGAGGCGCAGACGCTGGCCAATGTCTATCTGGCCCTGGATCATGATTTGGACGTGCTTCCGGTAATTAATAAAATAGATCTCCCCAGTGCAGAGCCGGAGCGTGTCATCGAGGAGATTGAGGATGTGATTGGCCTGGAGGCGCAGGATGCGCCGCAGATATCGGCGAAGACGGGGCTGAATGTTGAGGAAGTGTTAGAGCAGATTGTAGAGAAGATTCCGGCGCCCGGCGGAAGCCCGGATAATCCTATGCAGGCGTTGATTTTTGATTCTTTGTATGATTCTTATAAGGGTGTGATTGTGTTCTGCCGGATGAAAGAGGGATGCGTGCGCGCGGGAACTACGATTAAAATGATGGCGACGGGAGCAACGGCGGATGTGGTGGAAGTCGGCTATTTTGGCGCGGGCCAGTTTATTCCCTGTGAAGAGTTGAGCGCAGGCATGGTAGGCTATATTACTGCCAGTCTCAAGAATGTAAGCGATACGCAGGTGGGAGATACGGTGACGGACGCAGCCAATCCCTGTAAAGAACCATTGCCAGGGTATAAGAAGGTGACGCCTATGGTGTACTGCGGTATGTACCCGGCGGACGGCGCCAAGTATCCAGATTTGCGGGATGCCCTGGAGAAATTGCAGTTGAATGATGCTTCGCTGCAATTTGAGGCGGAGACTTCTGTTGCGCTGGGGTTTGGGTTCCGCTGCGGATTTCTGGGTCTCTTGCATTTAGAGATTATCCAGGAGCGTTTGGAGCGGGAATATAATCTGGATCTTGTGACGACTGCGCCGGGAGTTATCTACAAGGTATACAAAACGAACGGAGAGGTTATTGAATTGACGAACCCCTCTAATCTGCCGGACCCGGCGGAAATTGATTATATGGAAGAGCCGATGGTAAGCGCGGAGATTATGGTTACCAGCGATTATATCGGCGCCATCATGGATTTATGCCAGGAACGCCGCGGAATCTATATCAGTATGGAATATATGGAGGAGACGCGGGCGTTGATTAAATACGACTTGCCGTTGAATGAAATCATCTATGATTTCTTTGATGCGCTGAAATCGCGCTCCCGCGGTTATGCTTCCTTTGACTATGAGATGAAGGGGTATGCCCGTTCTGAGCTTGTCAAGCTGGACATCCTCATCAACAAGGAGGAAGTGGATGCCCTGTCCTTTATTGTCCACAGTGGAACGGCGTATGAACGCGGCAGGAAGATGTGTGAGAAATTAAAGGGCGAGATTCCCAGGCATTTGTTTGAGATTCCAATCCAGGCGGCAATCGGCAGCAAGGTTATTGCCAGGGAGACGGTAAAGGCGATGCGCAAGGATGTGCTGGCGAAATGTTATGGTGGCGACATTTCCAGGAAACGGAAACTTTTAGAGAAGCAGAAGGAAGGCAAGAAGCGTATGCGTCAGATTGGAAATGTGGAGATTCCACAGAAAGCATTTATGAGCGTACTTAAACTGGATGACAATTGATAAGCAGCAATGAATAGAAATGAATGGAAACTGGATGGAAAGCGATGGTGTCACAACAGGAGTTAGAATTATATATCCATATTCCCTTCTGTGTCAGGAAATGCAGTTATTGCGATTTCCTGTCCATGCCGGCGAACGAGGATATTCGCAGGAAATATGTAGATAGGCTGCTTGAAGAAATTCAGCAGCAGGGTTTGGCGTGTCGTGATTACCAGATAATCTCCGTGTTTGTGGGCGGCGGTACACCGTCACTGTTGGCGGGAGTGCAGATTTGGGAAATTATGGAGGCGGTCCGCAGACACTTTAAATTGACGCAAGATGCGGAGATTACCATAGAATGCAATCCGGGAACACTGACGGCCGAGAAACTGTCATTTTATAAATCAGCAGGTATTAACCGCCTGAGCTTGGGCTTGCAGTCAGCAGATGACAGGGAGCTTAGAGAACTTGGGCGGATTCATACATACAGGGACTTTTTAGAGAGTTTTGATTTAGCAAGGAAAACGGGGTTTGATAACATTAATGTGGATCTGATGTCAGGTCTGCCTGGACAGAAGGTGCAAGATTGGGCGAATACCTTAAAGAAGGTTCTTGCGCTTGTGCCGGAACATATATCTGCATATAGTCTGATTGTGGAGGAAGGGACGCCTTTTTTTGAACAGTATGGCGAGGACGAGCGGCGCAGACAGCAGGGAGAGGAGCCGCAAGCTCTGCCAACGGAGGAAGCGGAGCGGGAGATGTATGATAGAACCCTGGAAATATTAAAAAGCCGGGGGTTTTTAAGGTATGAGATTTCCAACTATGCTTTGCCGCAACGGGAGTGCCGTCACAATATCGGTTATTGGCGGTTGGTTCCTTACCTGGGGTTGGGGCTTGGAAGCTCATCATTTTTGGAAAACGTCAGGTTTTCCAATAAGCGGGAGTTATGCGCTTACATGAATGAAGATTTTTGTCACCTGCCGGAAATCTTGGGCAATGGTGAGAGTTTCCGAATGATGCCTGAGCGTTATACGGGAGGAAAGCTGCAAGCATTTTGCGAACAGGAGGAAATGGATGCAGCCGTGTGTTATCTGGACAAGAAACGGCAAATGGAAGAATTCATGTTTCTTGGGCTTCGGATGACAGAGGGAATATCAAGAGAAAGATTTGAAGAAAAGTTTCATATGACCCTGGAGAGTGTCTATGGCGCTGTTTTGCAAAGGTTGCAGCGGCAGGGTTTATTAGAACGTTATGAAGGAACCGTTCGTCTGACAGAAGCGGGAATTGCTGTCAGCAATTATGTGTTTTGCGAGTTTATTAGCTGATTTGCGCAATGAATAAAGGGTATTTTTTATTATTCAAGCACTGTCTAATAGATAGAGGATGTTGTATGGAAAAGGAAGGAATGGAAGAAGGGAGGAATGGAAGGGAACACAAATGTATCAGCGCGGGATAATTCGCGGGAAAATGAAAAGGCAGGGAACCCTGCAAGAGAAAGGAGAAAGAAATGAAGTTAAAAAAAGTGGTAAGTAATCTGCTTGCCTGTGCGATGGTGGTAACTACTGTGTTTACCGGGAATGTAACCGCCGCCAGTGCAGCGCAAGCCAAAATCATACAGCCTTTGGCAAAGTATGATTTTAATGCAACGGTAAGTGAGGACAATGGGAAATATCAGGATATCCAGATGATTACCAATCAGATGGTTAGCAGCGATATCGGTAAGTACAGCGGCAAGCTTGATTTCATGCCTGGAAGGGGCGAGACGGGAAATGCGCTCAGCACAGATGGCGTCTTGGACGAAACGCATACGCAAAAAGGTGAAGGAAAATACGGGTTGAAACTGCCGCAGACGAATCTTGGGAATGCATATACTGTTTCCGCCTGGTTTAAATCCAGTTGGGGTACGTTAAATTCCAAAGCAGATAAAGTGTTTGCAGTGATGTCCATCGGCAAATCTGCGGAAGAGAACGTTACCATTAAGCCTATCGCAGGAAGCAATGGAAGGGATTTATATCTTCATTCAGGAAGTACGCAAGGCAGCGATAAAATGAGCGGTTCAGGTTCTTATTGGATGGAATGGCATATGTTTACCATTACCCAGTCTGGCAATCAGGTAATTTGCTACCTTGATGGCAATAAGGTATCGGAGGCTGCAGTGGAACCGCTGCTGAATGATAACAGTGGAAGTATTTATCTTGGCGTCAATCAGGGCGGCGGCGGTTACGCTACCGGAGAGTACGATGACATCAGCGTTTACAACGTAGCTCTGGACGCAGATCAAGTAAGCGATTTACATACCAAAGGTTATGCAGAAGTAGGCAGGACGCCGGAAGAAATATTGCAGGATGTAACAGAAATAGATGTAACAAAGAATCTTTCTCTGAACCGGGGAGCCAAAGGAAAAATCAAAGTAACGCTTCCAGGTAAGCTCACAGCAGATAAATGTGACATTAGTTTTGCAGTGAAAGATAACAGCGATGTTATTTCAGTAGATGAGTCCACAGGCGAAGTTACCGCCAATAGAGAGGGCACAGCGGAAGTTGTCACATCTGTAAAGGCGGGCAATACGACAAAGACAGGAACGACTTCCGTAGTGGTTACAGAGTCATTCAAAGGAGACCGTGATCCAATTGCCAAGATTACTGCAAGCTGCTATGACAGAAATGTTACGCTTGAGCCTACAAAGTCAAAAACGGTATTCCGGCTGCCGAGCACATTGAAATTGAATGAGGACGTCAGCGTCACATACGCGTCCAGCAATGAGGGTATTGCCAAGGTTAGTGCAAGCGGAGTGGTAACGGCACAGAAGAAAGTTGGTTATGCGCGTATCACTACTACGGTGAAAGCGCTTTATGACGGCTTTGAGATGGAATACCAGACGTTGGTAAAGGTAAACCATGATATCACGAAAGTAAAAGCGTCTGCAAATGCAACAAGCCTGGCCAAAGGAAAAAAGGCCACTATTACTATTACACCGACTGCGGCTATGAAGAATGCAGGCTATACCATGACGGCTGCGGCAAGCGGCGCTATGGGTTCTGCGAGCGTGAAAGGCAACACGGTAACTGTGACGGCGAAGAAGTCTGGTACTGGTACGGTAGCAGTCAAGATCAAGTCAGCCGGCAAGAGCATTACGAAAAGAATATCCTTTAATGTCGGCGAGATAACCGGGGTAAGCAGCAAGAGCGTGCTGAAAGTAAAGAAATCAGTGACTTTAAAGGTCAAAGGTCTTTCCGGGAAAGTAACTTGGTCTCTGGATAAGAAGAGCAAGAAACTGGCGAAGATTACCAAGACGGGCAAATTAACCGCCAAGAAGAAAGGTACTGCAAAAGTGACTGCTAAGGTTAAGGTTGGCAAGAAAACGGTAACCTTGACGACTAGTGTGAAGATTAAGAAATAGGAATCAATCAGCAGGAGGCAAATATGAAGAGAAAGATATTAAATATAGTATCTGCTGTAGTCCTTGCCGCCAGCCTTACCGTGGGAGCATTGCCCGCAGAAGGGTTGAGCGTTCAGGCAGCAGGGGATATCAATGAAACGGTCAACAGTAGCTTGACAATTCGGGAATCTGAAATCAATCAGCTTTTGACGGAGGATTTGGAGCTTCCGACTTCGGTGGAAGGATTGACCGGTGCGAAAGTTGAATATTCTATCCAGGGACAGCCGAAGGCGGGCACTCACGGCGCGGCTTCTGTAGAAGGGAATATTTTAAAGGTAACGAGGCCTTATGCCGGAGAAGGTAATTATAAGTTCAATCTGATTGCGACGGTAACAGCAGATGGCGCGACGGCTACAAAGACGTTTCCCATGACTGTCCGTGAGGGGCTCTCCGGGGATTCCTATGCCGGATATGTTTATGTCTGCTTTTCGGTGCCCAAGGGGAAGAATTATGATGTGCAGCAGATCCACTTTTTCCTCAGTGAGGATGGATTGAACTGGACGGCATTGAACGGCTGTCAGCCGGCGTTCCTTACCGGAAGCAATTTTACAAACAGTGTTGAAAAATGTGGGCCAAACAGCGTTAATTATAAGGTAACAATTGATAAGGAAGATATACCTAATACAGTAGTAGGGGATGCTTCCGTATTATTCCCTTTTGAGGGAAGGGATCAGGGTGTCCGCGACCCCTATCTGATCCGTGGAAGCAAAGCCGATGGAAGCGATTCCAATAAGGTGTGGCTTCTTGCTACAGATTTAAATACACATTCGGCTAATTATGGTTCAGCCTCCAATATGGCGAATAATGTTTGTGGAGACTGGAGCCTGACTTCCAAGGTTGGAGTAGGAAGCACGCATCTCTTTGTATGGGAGACGGAAGACTGGGTAACCTGGGAGCGGCGATATATTGACGTAGGTTCCCAGATTGATGCAGCAATGGCATGGGCGCCTGAAGCGATTTATAATCCTGACAAGGATAATTATCTCGTATATTGGTCTGGGCGTGTGGCTGCGGACGGCGCGGCAAGAAACCGTCTGTACTGCTGTGAGACGAGTGATTTTGTCAACTTTGGGCCTACGAAACTGTATGAAGAAGAAGCTTTCTATCAGAAATATGTAGACATTGGCGGCGCTGATGATAATGATGGTTACGGTAACATTGATACTTCACAGATTTGGGTGGCAGGCAAAGACAAGAATGGAAAAGATACGCCTTACGGCACTCTGTACCGTGTAGTAAAGGATGAAACCAGAACGAATAGAGGAAACGTACTTTTAAAAATCCAGCTGATGAGCGCAGATACCGTTCTGGACCCCAACGTTGATTATGACAGTACAGAACCCGTTAGGATTACTCCATATAAATACAACGACATTACGTTTGGGGAATTGGCAGATTTGTCTGCTCTGACTGGTGACAGGAACAATATGGGGAAGGCCGAAATCATATATAACTGGTTTATCAATGAATCCACAGGCAACCATTTTACAAAGATTAAGCAGACCGCGCTGGATGACCTGGTTGGTTACCATGAGGGAGCTACCATGTTTAAGTTTATTGATCGTGACGAGTGGTGCATCATGATTGATAATTACGGCAATATGCAGATCCGTTATGAGCCGTTTGTTACCTCGGATTTGTCTAAACCGGACAGTGTGAAAAAGATGCCGCAGGGAACTTATGGGCGTACCGGCGGCGATGTGGGAACCCATGGCGGCATGATTCCGATTACCGTTGACGAGTATAACAACCTGGTTAAAAATTATAATGATAAGAGTAAAATGACAGGCATGAATGCTGCGGCGGCCAACAACTACCATGAGATTTCCCCCATTTATCTTGATACAAGACCGATGGACGGAGTGGCAGAGCAGTTAGAAAAGGCGGCGGCAAGCGGCAGTTACAGTACAGGTGTAAAAGCTCAGATGACAAAGCTTGCAGCTGAGGCCAAGAAATTAGGACAGAAGAAAAAAGTTACAGATTCCACTGAGATGGATAATCTGACGGCCCGTGCAGAGAAATTGATGGATAATAAGTTAGTAGAATTGCCCAAGATGTATGCAGACCATGTAGAATTGAATGCGACATCCCTGACGCTTTGCACAAAGAGGACGGAGGGATTAAATACCACAGCTACGCTGACAGCAGAATTGGATGTAGATGATGCGCCCAAGACAATTAGCTGGAAGAGCAGCAATACTAAGATAGCAACTGTAACAAATGGAAAAATTACGGCAAAGAAAGCCGGGACAGCTACGATCACAGCAACGGCTGTGGGCGGTGCAAAGGCAACCTGCAAGGTTACAGTCAAAGGTATTCCGGGCAAAGTAACGCTGAAAAAGAAAAGTGTCAGCCTCAAGAAGAAAAAGACTTATCAGATTAAGCCGGGCATCCCCAAAGGGACAGTATGCACGAAGTTCAACTATAAGTCGAATAAGCCTAAGGTTGCTTCCGTCTCCAAGACAGGTTTGGTGACTGCGAAGAAGAAGGGAACCGCTAAGATTACGATTAAGGCGGGCAATAACAGTAAGGCAAAAGCAACGCTTACCGTAAAGGTTAAATAAGCAATGCAGAACAGTTCAGGCGGGCTATTTTGAAATAGAGCTGTGGCAGGTTTCTCCGCTGGCAGCAAATTTGTCTATAAGGCTTATGTCCAGCCGGGATCAATAGTGTGGAACCTTTTCACATGTGATTTTTATTGATTGATTCCGGCTGGATAAACTGAACTGTTACAATTGAACTGAAAAAAATTAAAAAAACACTTGCAAAAAGATTGTAAAGCGGATATAATATATAAAGATTTGTTAATATTTATGCCAAAGTGGCGCAGTTGGTAGCGCGTCGCATTCGTAATGCGTAGGTCGAGGGTTCGAGTCCCTTCTTTGGCTGCTGAGGGAGTGCCTTTTCACGAAGTTGTGGGAAGGCGCTTTTTGCCATAAAGAATACATGTAGAATAATAGATTACCGTGGTTATTTTTCGTATATTTGGAGGTTTTTATGGAGAATGAAAAATCTACCGCAAGGGATAATGATTTGGAAATAGTTGAGATAGCTGAATTTAAGAGGGATAATACCCATAAGAAGATTGCAAAGCACGAGGAGCGTCAAAGGCAGAGGCGGCGAAGGTTTTATGGAATATTGACAGTGTTTGCACTAGGATTTCTAGCCGCAATCCTCTCTTGCATATTTGTATTGCAAATGCCGGTTGTAGTGGTCTGTGTAGTTCTGGTACTGGAGGTGATGATTGCTGCCTGTCTTTACGACGCCAAGATATGGGCGCAGGCAGCAGCGATTCTTGTTGGAATAGCTGCCGGAGTAGTATTTGGTCGGTTATCCCTGATGACTGTTGGGGCGATTGTATATCTGGCAGCGGTTCTGGTATTGTATGGATTGCGGAGTGTTCTTCGTGAGTGATGCAGCCAAGGGCCTGTCTGTCGTTTTTATGTAAACAATCCCATTTTTAAGGAATAAAATGACTGCCCGCTACATAAAACAGTGAATGAAAGCAGCTGCAAGAAAGCGGGGATATCTATATGGATATTAATAAAGAATTTATCACAAAGGAAAACACCTACACTGGGCAGAATGATCCGAAATATATTGTTATCCATGAGACAGATAATTTTTCAGAAGGAGCTGGAGCGAGACGGCATGCCCAGGCCCAGGCGGCAGGACATTTGAGCATATCAGCCCATTTTTACTGTGGTTCAGACGGCGTATTTCAGGCAGCGGAACTTGTGGACGGCACATATTCCGTAGGAAAGAAATATGGAGAGCATCCGATTGAGGATGCAACCAACAAAAATACGATTAATGTAGAAATTTGTGTAAATGCAGATGGGGATTACAGCAAGGCGAGGGCGAATACGATTGCGCTTGCCAAGTATCTCATGCAAGCTACAGGGATTTCGGCAAAGAGAGTTATTCGCCATTATGACGCAACTGGCAAGCATTGTCCCAGGAATATGATGGATGATCCGTCGTTGTGGGAGGATTTCAAGAAGCAGATTCAGGGGAAGGATGATCCGATCCATTCGACAGAAGAGCAGGGTAATGCGCGTGGAATTGTGGTTACAGAGGGAGATCCACTGTTAATCAGAGAGACGCCAAATGGTAATAGGATATCTTCTATTCCCAAAGGGGCAGAAGTAGAAATCATAGAGCGCGGTGGTGAATGGCATAAGGTTAAGTATCAGGGTGTAACAGGTTACAGCGCGGCCAAGTATATTTCTGTGCTCGGCGAGACGAGTTATGTGGCAGAATGTACAGGTGACGGTGTACGTGTGCGGAAGACGCCGGAAATAGGAGATAACGTTATTCGTTTTTTGAACAAGGGCAATCTTTTTGATGTACTGGGCGCTTCTGGGTCTTGGGCGCATATTATCGTGGAGGGCAAAGAGGGATATATCCACTCTGATTATGTGAAAAGGGTATGAGAAATGTGAGGTACATAGGAGGAATCATTTAATAATAATCGGGCTTTAACTGGATTTTGGGTGGAATCGTCTCTGCTAATTTCTCCAAAAGAGCAGGTGGACGTCATGGAACGTATTTTTGGAGAAAATTCTGTTTATTCAAAGATAACAAGAAATGAGCTGAGGAAGGTTATGCTTGTAGAGCAAAGCCAAACGGATAAGATATGAAGCAGTAGCTTGGGAAACTAAGTTACTGCTTTTTTGTACGCCCAGTATGGGCGTAATCTAATGTAACTATGGCGGATGGCTGGAGAAGATTTTTACAGGCAGATAATCTAAATAAGGATTCGTGGAAAATTAAATATTTAAAACGATAAGAACATTTGTTCGTAAATATTGACACGCTTTTATGGATATGATAATATAATAATAACAGAAAGCACGGTTAGAATTCAGAAAGAAGGGTGCTTATGGAAAATATTTATGAAGTTGCAAGATTTTTTCTTAGCAAAGAATCAATGACACATAAAAAGCTTCAGAAATTATGTTACTATGCGCAAGCATGGTATTTGGCTAATTATGGGGTTGTATTGTTTCCCAACAGATTTGAGGCTTGGGTTCATGGTCCGGTTTCACCGGACTTGTATAGCCGTTATCGTGGTTGGGGCTGGGAGCAAATTCCCAAAGATTTACAACCAATATATTTTGATGATGAAAGAAACCGAAATTTTTTGGAACAAGTTTATGACACGTATGGAGATTATGATGCAGATAATCTGGAAAGGATTACACATACAGAACTTCCATGGCAAAAGGCGAGACAGGGGTGCTCTGTTGGAGCATATTCCAGAAATCCTATATCACTAAACGATATGAAAAACTATTATGGTGAAAGGATAGGGAAGAAATGGTAATAGATATCAAATACGCCATACTTGCATGTTGTGTTGGGTTTATTGTAGGATTTGTTTTAGGTAGACTTCGCCCAAAAAACATGAACATATACGAGTTTATTAGGAAAATTTATATTAATTTAGATAATTTCGTGTTACTTTTTTCAGCGTTAATTGTAACGGGTTCTATTTACTTTTCGGCTTCAGGAAAAATGGAATCCTTTGCTTCCGTGGCAATAAATTTATTTGGCAGTATGGTGTTTTCTTGGCTTTTGACTAAGAAATCTTCTAGGGTAGAGTTTAAGCAACAAGAAGAAGAATTGGCTTTGCGGTCATTTAGACATATTAATTATATAGATTCAGCAGCTAATACAGCATATAAAAAGATAGAACAGTATTTGGAGTCTAATACAGATTTAGATGACCATGCGAAATTAATGTTGAGTAGTGCGATGGATCAAATAAAGTATATTCAGGGAGGAATTAGTACATGTAAAATGGATTGGCATGATATGTTATCAGAGAAAGAAAAAGAGCATTATAGAAGTATTTGCGATGATGGAACTAAGATGGATGAAGAGTATGGAACTGTCGACGTGGTTATGCCAGCAGCAGACTATAACCAGGAAGATGCGTAAAAATAAAGATTT
>Ga0137308_101706_pt1 | contig 19005 bp, 13 predicted proteins | sample Inofrocosms_June_FD_97181 | JGI IMG/M metagenome (GOLD analysis project Ga0137308, IMG submission 97181) | Mouse cecal microbial communities from Vienna, Austria - N-Acetylneuraminic and N-Acetylglucosamine D2O microcosms_June | ecosystem: Host-associated > Mammals > Digestive system > Large... | reverse complement strand
CCCGTTGAATTTCCAACAGCTTTGCCTGAATCATCAGTAACCTTAAATCTTGCGTTAGCCAAAGGTTCTTTTGTAGTACCGTCAATTTTAGAAATAAGAATAGCGCCGTATGGATAATTAGCGAAAGTAAATTCCAAAACAGAAGTACCGTCCGCTTTTAAAAATCCATTTTGCTGACTGTTTTCTGATAATGTGAAGTTTTGCGGAGCTTTAACTTCTTTCACCACATAATAACCGGGTTCAAGTCCTGTAATTACAACAATACCTGAATTATCAGTTGTATATCTTCCTATGCTTGTTCCGGGTACTCCTGATACCTGTTCATCAGCGCGGTATAACTCAAATGACGCTCCGGCGAGCAATTCACCTGTTATTGCGTTGGTCTTTTTAATAACAATACTGTTTAACGGCCAGTTCCAAGCCTCGCCTTGTGAATAATATTTACTGCCTGAAGAATACTCTATTTTTGAAGTCGGATTTTGTGTATTTGAAACAGTCTGCTGTGCTGATGAAACGGTTTGCTGTATATTTGACAGCGTGTTTGAAACAGTCGTCTGCGGTTTATTTAAAACAGGAAAATTTATATTATTATTGTTTAAAATATTATTTACCAACGTCTGTTTAGATTGATAATATTTATCCATTTCCGGCAAATAGGCGTTTTCACCTTTGTCAACATACATTCTTGTAACGGGATTTTTAGGCAAAGAATATCCTGCGGCGGGCATAATTTCAGTTAATATATACCAGCCGGCATTAACTTTGGGAATAATAATCTGCCCGTTTTCATCTGTTTTGAAAGTTCCTATATTTTTAACGCCGCCGTTTGATGTTTCATACTCAACTTTAAAAGTCGCTCCCTTTACAGGTTTACCCGTTAAACCATTGCTTTTCAAAAAAACAAGAACAGGTTTTCTTATATTATCGAATTTCAAAGTTTTAGTTTTTCCCCACTCTAAGGCTATTTCTTTTGATTCTGTATACAAGTCATAGCCGTCTGGCGGCATAAATTCTTCAGCTTTATAAATTGCCTCGTCTAAATTTTCAATAAGAATTTCGCCTTTTTCATCTGTTATATACTCATTTACAGTTTTATCCTCAACTTTTGTAACTCTAAATTCAGCATTTTTAAGGGGCTGACCTGTTGTAGCGTCAACTTTTAAAATGCGAAGTTTAGGTTTAGCTTTGTTAGTGAAAATAAGCTGTTTACGTTTTCCCCATTCAAGCTGTATATCCTTGTGCTGATTTTCAAGCAAATATCCTGCAGGAGCGACAATTTCCTCAACAGTGTAAATTTTATCTTCCAAATCAGTAATAAGAATACGACCGTTTTCATCTGTTACATATTCGCTTGTGGTTTTGTTTTCGGTTTGAGTGATACGAAACTTAGCACCCTTTAGAGGTTCTTTTGTTTCCTCATCAATTTTCAAAATTTCAAGACTTGGTTTAGCTTTGTTAGTAAAAATAAGCTGTTTGCGTTTTCCCCATTCAAGCTGAATATCTTTGTGCTGTTCTTCAAGAAGATAACCAGCCGGAGCGACAATTTCCTCAACAGTGTAAATCTTATCCTCTAAATCAGTAATAAGAATACGACCATCTTTGTCGGTTATATATTCGCTTGTGGTCTTGTTTTCGGTTTGAGTGATACGGAACTTAGCGCCCTCCAAAGGCTTTTTAGTTTCCTCGTCAATTTTAAGGATTTCAAGACTTGGTTTTGCCTTGTTTGTAAAAACAAGAGTTTTTGTTTTGCCCCATTCAAGTTGTATATCTTTGTGTGTTGTATCAAGAAGATAGCCGTCAGGACTTTCAAATTCCCATACAGTATAAACGGCTTCTTCAAGGTCGTTTATAGTAACCGTTCCTGAATCATCGGTTATATATTCGCTGACTGTTTCGCCATCGGCTTTTTTTACATAAAACTTAGCGCCTTTAAGCGGTTTATTTGTCTGTGAATCTACTTTCATAATTTGAAGCGAGGGACGTTTACGGTTATCAAATTTCACTTCTGTAACCTTATTCGCTTCAAGTTTTACATCTTTGCTTTCTGTTGTGATTAAATATCCAGGAGGGGCGGCAATTTCGGTTATTGTATACCAGTCAGGCTCTAAATCCTCAATTTTTATTGTACCGTCTTTGCCTGTAATGCCCTCATAAACGATACTTCCGTCTTTTTTCTTTACTGAAAACTCCGCTTTTTCAAGAGGAAAACCTGTACCCTCATCAAACTTCTTTATTAAAAGTCCGGGTTTAGCTTTATTTTTCAAAGTAATTGCGGCGGTTTTTCCGCTTTCGATTTTTATAGTGTGAGGTGTTTCATCAAGTATATATCCGCTCGGCGCTGTAATTTCAGTTACAGTATAAGTTCCCTCCGGCAAATCAGGCACTTTAGCCATTCCCATAGTGTCGGTTACAACATCTTTAAATTTGTTTCCTCCGTCTAAAGCGACACGAATAGTGGCTTTAGCAAGTTTTTCTCCCGTATCAGCGTCAACCTTTGTAATTGTAAGGTCTGTATTAGGCTTATTAGTAAATGTCAAAACAGCTTGTGTATCCTTTTTCACAACAATATCCTTATGACTGTTTTCATCAATCTGATAGCCATAAGGCGGTTCTATCTCGTCAACATAATAAGCTCCTATATTTTCAAGGGCAACCGTCACTTGTCCGTTTCCGTCAGTGATATATTCTCCTATAACGCCGCCGTCAGCGTCTGTAACTCTGAATACCGCTCCGGCAAGACCTTTTGTTGTTCCCGCTTCAACTTTAACAATTTTTAATGTTCCGGGTGTAGACGGAGTAGGGGTAGGTGTTGGAGTGGGAGTAGGTGTACTTGGTGTGGTTTGCGGTTCTGTTTCTTCTTCGGTGTTTGGTTCTGTTGTAGGCTCGGTTGTCGTTTCAGGCACTCCACCTGATTCTTCATAAGTTACAGTAGCTTTTATACTGCCGCCGATAGGTTTTTTTGTTGTAACAACATAATCCTGTGTAGCTTGGTTAAGAGAGCTGCCGTATAAAATTACTTTTGCGTTGCTATCTGCGTTTATATTGATATTAAAATTACCTTTTCTTACTGTGTTTGTTTTAGGTATTAAAATTTTAAATTTTTCACCCTGATTAAAAGATGTTTTATCGTTGTTTTGCTCGTCAGTAATTTTAGTTCCTGATGGCGCTGTACTATCTAATGAAACAGTATAATTGCCTGTTGATGTTACTGTAAAAGTTTGGGATAAATAATTTTCATCTTTACTATCTGTTTTTGCGGTTTCAGGTGATGGCGTAGCTGTAACATTCCCACCTTTTGGAATTTCCGGCGTAGCCATTCCCGCCTGATAGATTGACTTCATAGCGTTATAGACGTGCTGATTATTTTCACCATTAGGTGACCAGTCATTTATATTATTATAATGACTGTACATTATACACCACAAAGCCATTTTTGTGGCATAATATGATTCATACTCGGACTTTAAGCCTAACTGTTCGGGAGTTTTATATGGATAGCCGTTCATCACGCAGCCCCACGCTTTGGGAGATTGAATTGAGGTATCGGCGTTTACATCATAGCTTTTAGAATCGCTTTCCTCAACTCCCGGTTTATTGGGGTTTATACAATAAGCCGGCATTTCAGAGCCGTCTGTGTCTTTGTACATAACCATAGCCGGAGCAAAATCCTCGTGAATTTCTCCCTGCCATTTTAAAAGCTGTGTTCCGGTGCCTTTAGCATATAAATGTACTTTTGACATCGCTTCCGCTTCTGTTCCTGCCGCATAAGCTATTGGTGTGTTTGTAAATATAATAATAAACATAAGAATTGTAGATAAAATTCTTTTCGACATAAAATTCTTCCTTTCTTTCACATAAAAAAGCGGCTTCGTTATAGTTACGAAACCGCTTTAAAACAATAGTTACAATTATTTCTTATTTGTTTGCCGCAATATATCCAGCAAGTACATTTGCTTGCGGATTGTTTTTAAAATCCTCAAATGTCATTTTTTTAACAACTCCATCATATTGGGGGTTAAATTTTCCCTCGCCTAAAGTATTTCCTTCTGTAATATAAACATTAATAGGATTACCGTTTGAGTCTCTTTCTACATACTCAACATAAACCATATGCCCCAATTTGCTTAAATCTTTTGGAGTAAATACTGCTATTGTATTACTTTCAATATTATTTATATCGGTAATTACATTTAAATCATTGTGTTCAAGAGCATTTGTTAAACATTCTTTTATTCCTCCTAATTGGTATAAATATAGTTTAATGTTGTGTACTTCACAAAATCTGGCTTCAGCGTACCAAGTACATTGTCCGATACTCCCATAACTATAAATATCCGTATAACTATTAACACTTAAAGGGTCAAAATTATTAGGGTCTTTTAAGATATTACCAGGAGTATCTCCGACAACAGGCTTATTATCATCAGAATAAATAACAACAGGTTTTTGGTCTGTTTCTGTTGTCACTATGCTTGATGTAGTTTCCTCTGTAACTGTTTCAGTTACGTTTGGTGTAATTACCGTATTGTCCTCAATCTCTTTTTTAGTCGGCAGTTTGTCCTTTGCTGTAATTGTAATGGTTTTAGTATTACCATTCCAGTCAACATCACAGCCTAACGCTTCTGATACGGCTCTAAGAGGAATATATGTCTTTCCGCTTACAATCTGCGGAGGTACATCAAAAGAAGAAACATTAACAAAACCGTTGCTTTCCGTTATATAATCGTCAAGCATTACAATCATTTTATTTTCGATTGTCTGAATATTGCAGCGTACTCTGTTTTTGCTTGTTCTGCGTTCTGCGTTTATCTGTTTCGCTTCTGATTCCCAGCGAACCTCAAAGTCTAATTTCTCAAATATTGCTCTGAAAGGTACTAACGTCCTGCCGTTTGATAAAAACGGAGTATCTTCTGTCATAAGCTGTTCACCGTCAATAAAAATCTTAATCTGTTCATCGGCATAAACGCTGTAAATATTGGTACTGCTGAAAATTGTGGTACATAAGAGTAATAAAGCCATAAAGTTTTTGAAATTTTTCATAATGAACACCTCCGCAATTAGTATTTTTATTTATAATTATCCTAATTATATCATATACTAAAAACGGTGTTTTGTCAATATTTATTTTATTTTGTCAAAAACTTTATTTTTAAACTTGTACCCAAAATGGGTACAAGTCATTTTATTTCTTCCGCTTGAACACTCCAGCGGAGCGAGGGTTTATTCTCAACACAAGTAATAAGAGTAAGCGTATTTTTGTCTGTCCAGCCAAGGGAAGTATAATCAGTGTCGTTTATTCTTATCTTACTGACTATTTTATAATTGCGGACACCGTATCTTGTGGTGTAGGTCATTTTATCACCTATTTCCAAGTCTTTTACAAAACCAAAATACCCTGACGCTCCTCTATTGTGGCCCGCAAGACCGATATTGCCGTCCCAAGCACTGGTACTCTCAAAGTGTCCTATGCCTTTTCTCATATTCTCCAAAGACTCACCCTCATATACTTTAAGGGTTTTATTTATTTTGGGAATATGCAGACTTCCGATACTTCCGTCATCATACTTCCAGGGGGAAGTATTCAAAACAGAAGTAGAGCCTGTCGATGAAACAGAAGATGTTACTGTTACCGTTGGAAGTGCGGTATCAGGCAAACCTGAGTCAGATACAAGGTTACTTGTATTGTTTGTACTTACCGAACCACCGCCGGAACCGGTATTTGTTCCCACACCATATGAAGCCTTATCGTTGTTATGATAAAGACTTGTTTGACTTGTGGGAATTTCTCCTGAGAAAATACCATAAGACGGCGGAAAATATGAAGCGTCTTTGTTACGCCTTATATTTGTTGTTTCCTGATTTACAGGAACAATCTCATCACTGCTTGTGGATTTGCCAAATGTAGTTTTACTGTCCGCTCCGCTTTCAAATTTATACTCGTTTGCGTATAAAGACAAAGGCGCGGCGTTTGCGAAAACTGATACCAATAAAAACGCCGTTAAAAGTTTTTTCATACATTCATACCTCCTTTCTCATTATTTTCGATTGATGATGGATTTTCATCATCAGCGGTTATCTTTTTATTTTTACGCTTTTTCAATAATACCAAAAAAGCATATACGGCAACACCTCCCATAGCGATAAATATAATAATTAAAATTACATCGGTATTTATTTTACTTCTGACATCACCCCCTTTCATATCATCAAAATTAATAGTGTTATTTTCTGATACATCATTAGAAAATGCGGTCAGAATTTCTTGTTCCGTTATTGTTTCATCGGATATTTTACTGCCGTTAAATATTGCTGTGTAAACGGTTTTTCCTGTTATGGCTTTAGAAATTGAGCCTTTATAGTTTGCTGTCACCGTATAGCCTGTCACAACGGTTTTACTGCCTGTTGCCGTATAATTAGCGATAGCTGTATAAGTGACAGGCAATTCCTGATAATCAACGGAAGATGAAGTCTGTGTTCTCCACTCAACTCCCGCAAGCGTCATAGTTTTTCCGTTATCTGTAATTGTTCTCGGAATAAGCGCCGTATCGTTGCTTGACAAATTCGGATATTCTCTTACAGACGATATTGTATAGCTGCTTTTCTTAGTGCCGGCTGTTTCTACTTTAATACTGTTCACATCAAGATTTAAAATTCCAGCGTAGCCGTCATCAGATTTATACTCCACTGTTGAAGCAAGCTGTTTTATAATTGCGTTTAACTCTTTTGTGTTTGTATTTAAAGTAACCGTTTTAGTATGCTCTTTTACATCAGACGAGGTATTTTCTTTTTTGATAACATCAGACAGCTCATAATATAAATCGCCGCGCTGAAAACCGTCACGAGGTATATCCTCCGGTTTTTCACTGTCAGACAATTCATAAGTCTTAATAATTTGATTTATACCATTATCAGATGATTCATAAATACTAACAGGATATACCTTGACCTTTTCTTTTTCTGACGGAACTACAACAGTCAGATTAAGATTAGAGCCTGTCGGCCATAACGGTTCTGTATCTTCCGCAAACACCATTGACGGCAATATTAAGGCTATAATAAAAACAATAAAAAATGATTTAATATTTCTCATTAAAGCCACCGCCTTTATTCCTCGGATTTTTCTTCATCATCTGAAATAATATCTTCCTCAAATTCTTTCTCACTCTCAAACTCTCCCTCGCTATCTTCATATTCACTCTCAAAATCCTCGTCATTTGTTTCGTACCCGTTATCATCGCCCTCAAAATCTTCTTCATCGCCCACACCGTTATCAGAGTGTTTCGGTTTGTAAATCTTAATATAATAACCGATACCGCCAGCCAAAATTACGGCGATAAAAATTAATATAACGCTTAAATTATTGCCTGAACTTGAATCCTGTTTGGTTTCTTCCGTTTCTGTTGCCGGCTCTGTCTGTTCCTCCGATTCAGATTCAGGAACGGCACTCACCGATTTATCTTCTCCTTTTTCAGCTAAAGCGACTAAATCAGATTCCGAAACGGCGTTAAGCAAATATACGTTGTCATTTTCTCTTTGACGGTCAATAATAAGATAAAACACATTATCACTTTTTGTTTTAATTGTGAAAAACTCTTTTCCATCGCCGTCTTTGGCGTTATCCATCACCTCGCCTGTACCCTCCGGTGTAAAAGCGTTTTTATTATTTTCTTTCTGCGGTTCGTTTGTTTTGCTGTTTTCGCTTTTATCAGTGGGTTTGTCTGTTTTGCTGTTTTCATTTTTATTGTCTGATTTTTCCGCCTTATAGTAAGGATTTTTTATCTGTACAATATTTGATTTGTTTCCGTCAGGATCTACCGCCTGAACTGAAACATATTCGCTGTCACTTGTATAGTTTTTTAGCTGAACCTCCAACTTTTGATTTTCTCCGGTATTGATGTTTGTTACATCAACCTGAAGCATTTCTCCCTCAATCCACGCAGTGTTTACTTTCAAGGCTTCTTTTACTTCTCCTGTTGAGGCGTAAAGAGATAAAGGCATAAAAAAAGCGCTTATAAAAAGCACTAATATCAATAGGAATATATTTTTTTTAATTGTCACTTTCAGTCTGCCCCCTTTCTTTATTCTCTTTATTTTCTTTGCTGTATTTAGTCTTTTTGTTTATTTTGAACATCTTAACAATTTCGCACAATTCATCAATAGAGATATTATCCTTACGGACAATTCCGATAATCTCGTTATTTTCAAGATTTATTTTTTCCTGTTCAAGCTGTCTTAAAACCTGCTGTAACTCATTTATCTGCAATTTTGTTTTGGCTATATTCTCATCAACTTTATTTATTGATTTTATTCTCGCCATTAAATCCCTCCTTTAATTCTTCCATTATTATCTGTTTAGGGAGGAAACGCCAGCAGTAATAACTGCTGCTGAAAGTGATTTTATTTGATATTTTACCGTTGTTTAAAAACCTCATTCTTTTGTCAAACATAAGAAGCTGTAAATCTTTATTCTTAAATAATTGTTTCGGCGCTGAATCATTAAGCCATGTATTGCTCATTATCAAAGCGAAAGGCTTGTTAAAGCTAATCGCCCGTTCAAAAATTTTTCTTTTATTTGTAAACGGAGGATTGCTTATAATGCAGTCCCAATGTTCACCGGGTTCATATATATAAAAGTCTTTGCCCTCTGATATATGCGAATATATAACTTTATTTCCTTTTGCCTTAATCTGTTTTACAAACTCACTTTCCTTTGTATCAAAAGGACACCATACAATCCAGTTTTCAGGAATATATTTAATTATTGGTTTTACAGCATAATCCAAAGTAATACATTCATCATTAACGCCTTTGCTGTATAATACTTTTTTACTGTCTATCATTTATTTATAAAGTACGGTTGTTTACAGCATACTCAATTTTATTTCACACTCCTTTTTTATTTTATTTATAGGCGACCAAACGAATAAAAATGCTCTTGGTTATACTTTGTATTTAACGAGGAATAGCCGATGGGGTCTCCGCAGTGTATCATTTTATCGTTTCCTACATAAATACCTATATGAGTTACCGTATTAGGCGTTGAGTAGGTTTTCGTAAAAAATACCAAATCTCCGGGTTTCGCCTCGCTTTTTGGTATGGGTGTACATTGATTAAAAATTCCCTGTGCCGTTGTTCTCGGCAGATTATGAACGCCTGAATGTGTATATACCCAACAAACAAAGCCGGAACAGTCAAATCCTGTGCTTGGACTTGAACCGCCGAAAACATAAGCCATGCCTAAATATTTTTCAGCTTCAGCAATTAACGCCTGATAGCTTCCGTCACCTATCGCCGCTCCGGGAGTTCCAAAAGCCGGACTATCAACTGTGCCTCCGAATGATGAACCGCCGCTTTTATCGTTTGTAACCACAAAATATATGGGGTTCAGATATTCGCCATTTTTCAAAACCTCTAAATGCAAATGCGCTCCGGCAGAATCTCCAGTATTTCCTGATTTTGCTATAATATCTCCTTTTTTTACCTGCTGTCCGACATTTACAAGCAATTCAGAACAATGAGCATATTTTGACCGCAGCCCTTTTTCACCGTCTATAACTACATAATATCCATAATTTGAGTTGTACGCTGCTTCTTTTATAATGCCGTCATGCCCCGCCTTAATATCCGTTCCAACAGGTACTGAAATATCAATACCTTTATGATTATTTTTACCGTTATAAATACGATAGCCGTAATTACTTGACACATTATTAAGCCAATTAAAATTAAATGGACTGTCCATATACTGACGGTTTCCCTTTGTCTGCATATAAACATCAAATAATTGTTTTTCCTCGTCATTTAATAATGGAGCTATAACATCTGTAAAAGATTTTGCCGTTATATTTACGTTTAAAATTTTCCATTCATAGGTCTGACCGAAAGCACCCTTTCTTATTTCAGTGGTTTTAGTGTAAGTCAATTTATACTGTTTGTCAAAAATATCACGCAAATCATCTTTTATATCCTCATACTCAAACTGATTATATTTTACCGTTAAAAAAGCCATTAACTCATAAGGATTATGGCTTATATCAGCAAGATTATATTTGTACTCGTTATAATCGGGGTGAGTATTGGGAGCGTCTTTAGCTTTAAGCAATAAATCCGTTTCCCACTCTGTATAAGCTAACTCCGCTTTATCTATATTTGTGTCGCTTGCGGTATAAGATGTTGAAACAACAGGAGCAATACCGCCCACAGAAACAGAAGAAAAAAGACTGAATACTGACATAATAATAACGACAATCAAAAAAATCAATAATGCTATAACCGCTGTTTTAGGATTTTTTAAAACTGTCTGAACAGCTTTTTGTGACAAATTTATTGTCGTACCAGTTGTTTTTCTAACCTTGTTTACCTTTCGTTTTGCTTCACGAACTTTTTTTGCGTACTGCCGTTTAATTTTTTGTTTCTGTAAAAGTTTTGAGAATAAGCTTTTATTTGTTTTTAGATTTTCGTTTTTGATTTTCTCATAAGAGTGTTTAAAACTCAATCTTCCCACTTTTTTTTCCAGCTTATTTACTCGGCGGTAAGGAGTATTTCTTACAAACCGAAAAACAGATTTTCCCGTACTGCCAAAACGCAGATAATTCTCAACAGCCTGTTCCGTTCTATGAACGGCTTTAATTGATACATTTTCATTCTCAACCTCGCTCATTTTCTGATGAACTTTGTTAATAGCCTTATTTTTCACAAAACCGGCTCTGTATCTTACCGTCAAAAAAGATTTAGAATTAAACTTGTTTTGAGGTATAACCTCTTTTTCAAATTGAAGTTTAATTTTAGGTTTTTGCCTGTTTTCATCAAACACACGTTTTGCTTTTAATTTTTTTTTTGACGGAAGTTTATTTTTAGCCTTTTTTAATTTTATTTCAGTTTTTTCAATCTTTTTTTCAAGTTTTTGAAGTTTGTTATCAGAAGTTTTTTCTTTTTGGGAAACTTCTTTTTTTGAAACTGAATTTTCACTCAAAGGCTTTTCATCGTCAAAAAATTTCAAACGTGATGATTTATTATTTTTTGGTTCTTCCTTATTTTCATTTTTATCCTGTAACGTTTCAATTTTTTGTTTTGTTTCTTTTTCGGCTTTCTTTTTTGTAAATTTCAGCTTTGAAAAATCGGAAGAAATATTGTCTTTGTTTTCTTCTGATTGCTGTTCTTCTGTTTCATCACTAAAATTTAAAGATTTTTTACTGTCCGAAAACTGTAAATTTTGTTTGACGGAAGTATTGAACTCTTTTTTATTTGCTTGTTTAGGTTTGTATTCCGATTTTATCTCATTATTGTTGTTTAAAGGTTTTCCATCATCTTTAAACTTTAAATTTGATTTATCGGAAATATTGAGTTTTTTTTGTTTTGCCGGCTGTTTATTTTCAATTTCCGATTTTATCTCATTATTGATGTTTAAAGGTTTTTCATCATCTGAAAATCTTAAATTTGATTTATCAGAGGTATCAAACTTTTCAGATTTTACAGGCTCTTTAACTTCTGTTTTTATCTCATTATCAATATTTAAAGGTTTTTCTTTTTCTGAAAATTTTAAATTCGATTTATCGGAAATATTAAATTTTCTTTGTTTTATAGATTGTCTTTGTCCTGTTTGTACTTCATTATTAATTTTTAAAAGCTCATTACTATCTTCAAATTGTAAATCCGATTCAGTAAAATTATTTTGTTCGCTTTCAGACTGTTTCTGTTTTCTTTGAGATTTTTTATTATCCTCTAAAAAATTTTTGCTGTCTGAAAACCGCAAACTTGATTTATCAGAAGTATTCAGCTTTGTTTTTGATAACGTTGTTTTATCTTTAAATTTTTTATTTGACGCTTTTTCATATTTTAAAGAATAGGCATTTTCTGTAACCATAAAAGAAGAATTTTTCAGTTCGTCAGAAAATGATTTATTTTCATCAAAATTTTTAAAAGTGTCAAAGCTATCAGCAATAAATTCTTCTTGTTTTTCGATTTTTTCAAATTCATTTAATGAATTTGCTTTTTTGTTTTCCTCTTGATTAAACTTTAAACTCCTATAAGTTTGCGAACGTTTTCCATTTGTATCAGTATCACTTTCTTTAAAATCAGAATTTTTTGCAAAAACGGGAGATATACCCGTATCCTGATATTCTAATTTGTTAAAAACAATATTCTCTTTTACGTCCTGTTTTGTAAAATTATTGTTATATAAATTTTCCGATATTGTATATTCGTAGTTATTTTTAATAATGTTCGTTTCGGAATTATTTATATTTTCCTCTGCGTTTTTCAAATTATTTTCCTGATAATGATTTTGATATGCCTTTTTCATTGATTTTTTCGTTTCTGTTTCAGTTCCTTTAAAATCAATATCAGCCGCTTTTTTATTATCAGAAAAATTAATACTCTTATCTTTTTTACTTACTGTGTTTATTTCACCTGTGGCTAAATTTTGCTCAATAATACCGTCACGAGTAAGTTTGTTTACAATTTTTCCTTTAGATTTAAATTTTTTTGACATTTCATCACCTTTGCTGTAACAGCAAAATTATATATCTTGTACTATCTCAATGTCGTTTCCTCCAATTCTTTCCTTTGCGAGCTGACAAATTTCTGGCTTAATCTCAATACCTATATAATCGCGCCTATTTTCAGCCGCCGCAAGTCCTGTCGTTCCGCTGCCAAAAAACGGGTCTATAACGATACCGCCCTCCGGACAACTCGCCAATATACATTTTTGAGCAAGCAATGGAGGAAAAGCCGCATAATGTTCGCCTTTATACGGAACAGTATTAATAGTCCATATATCACGGCAGTTTCTAAGTCCCGAAAAACCGTTTTTTCTTTTTCTTTTCTTGTCTGCGGCAGGTTCAGCGATAGATAAAGCGTCATAATAATATTTTTTTGATTTAGCAAACAAAAAGACGTGTTCATAAGAACGGGTAGGACGGTCTTTTACATTTTCCGGCATAGCGTTTCCTTTATGCCAGATAATATTACTTCGTAAATACCAACCGTCAGAACGCAAAGCGAAAGCCAGCCGCCATGGAATACCGATTAAATCCTTGTGCTTGCAGCCCTCGACATTATGGGTTAAAGAAATTCTTTGACCGTTTCTGCCCATAGGGTTTTTAGGGTCAGTACAATTTCCTTTATTTCCTGTACCGCAATAAGAATCGCCTATATTCAGCCATAAAGTACCGTCATTTTTGAGAACCCTGCGTAATTCCGCAAAAATCTCAACAAGTCTTTCTATATATTTTTTCGGTGTTTCCTCACGTCCGATTTGATTATCAATACCATAATCACGCAAACCATAATAAGGCGGTGATGTAACACAGCAGTTCACGCTTTCATCAGGTAATTCTTTGAGCGTTTCAAAACAATCTTTATTAATAATAATGTTAGTTCTAATATTGTTTTCCATTATTTACTCCTTTCCAATAAAAAACCGCCGTATAAAGTTCTAAACAGCGGTTTTTTTATTTATTGTTATTTTTATAATCACGCATTACAGGCTAATCTCCTGTTTTTTCTGCGGAATTTTCTCTTTTTTTATATTTTGAGTTTTTTTAGACACTTTCAATCCCTCAATAATTGATGGTTTCTTCTCTTTACCTGACAATTTTTCAATATGCTCTTTAATATTGCCGGTTTTAAAATTTTCTCTGATATTTTTTTCAGTACAAAGCAAATCAGATAAAGCTGTCGGGTCTTTTGGCTGTTCCTCATAAGAAATAAGTTTGCCTAAGTATGAATCAATAGGCGGCGCAAATAAACCTTGCTCCTGTATTTTCTCTCCGTACTCATAAATCAGTTTAGTGTTTTCAATAGACAAAGCATTGTCTTTTACATGATGATAATATTCAGAATAGTTCAGCTCATAAATATTGCCTTTTAGTTTACCTTGTTCCATACCGCCGACCTCAACCGCATAAGCAAGTATATTTTCTCTTGACTGTTCAGCGAAAAAACAAAGAGTATTATTTTGACTGCTGTTTTTTAAAAAAACATCTCTCTCACGCAAACAATGTGTTCCTGACTCACGGCTTATCCAAATATAATTTTTATCTTCCGGTTTTTGACTTTTAACCGCTTCTTTGAATGTTTTAACATCATACTTGAAATCAGATTTATAATGTTTGGTTTTCGTTCGCATAACCGCGTTTAAACTCTTTAATATATCCACGTTTTCAAATTTCCGCATAGTTCAGCTCCTTTCTGACAATCAATTTTTAGCCTTTGGCTTTTACTTCTTCCGGTTTAGTTGTCATTATGCTGTACAACTGCGTATCCTTTGGAAAATGGTCTATAAAAGGAATAATGACGTTGCCGTAAAAAAGAAGTCCCTCACCGGCGTTTGACTGTGTTACATAAGATAGCTGATGTGTGGATATTCCTAATTGTTTTGCCAATATCTGTCTGTCATTTCCAGCCTGATTAAGCATAATTATAAAATCGCTGTTTTCAAAAATATTTTCTATTTCGGGACTTGAAAGAAAATCCTTGACATTTTGCGTTAAAGCTGTTGGTATGCCGCCCCATTTTCTAAAACGTTTCCAAATCTCAACACAATAAGACGCTGTCTGCTGTTCTCTTAAAAGCAGATGAAACTCATCACAATAGAACCACGTTGATTTTTTCTTGTTTCTGTTGGCGCTTACACGTCCCCAAACCTGGTCCTGTAAAATAAGCATACCTATTTGTTTTAAAGAATTTCCCAATTCTTTAATATCATAGCATACAAGCCTGTTTTCAATATTAACGTTTGTTCTGTGATTAAAAACATTAAGATAACCTGTTACATATAATTCTAAAACCTTTGCTATATAATCTGCGTCCGGGTCGTTCTGACTGCGGAGCATATCGTATAAATCCTGTAAAGTAGGCATATTCTCCGGCTTCGGGTCTGCAAGATATTTCTTATACACAAAAGGAATACAGCGTGCTATAATAGTTTTTTCTTCCGCTTTCAGTCCGTTTTTCGTGCCGACAATCAATTCGCATAGTGACAAAATAAAATCTGTTTTAAGGCTTAAAACGTCCTCGCCGTCACCGTAGTTAAGACTTATATCCATAGGATTTATATAATGCCCAGATGTAGGTGACATCTTAATAACCTGACCGTTTAATTTTTCCACTAATGGAAAATATTCCCCTTCCGGGTCTGCTATAATAATATCGTCCTTAGTCATCAAAAAAACATTGACTATCTCACGCTTTGCGGCAAAGGATTTACCGGAACCGGGCGTACCTAAAAATAAGCCGTTTGGATTTTTCAGCTTTTTTCTATTTGCCATTAAAAGATTGTTTGACAAAGCGTTTAGGCCATAATAAAAGGCTTCTCCAGTCTGGAAAAGCTCCTGCGTTGTAAACGGCACAAAAATAGCCGTTGAAGATGTTGTAAGAACACGCTGAATCTCTATTTGATTAAAGCCTAAAACAAGACTGCTCATAAATCCCTGTTCCTGCTGATAATCAAGACGCTTTAAAGCACAATTATACTTTTGAGCTATTCCCGCCGCCGTAAAAACATTGTTTTCCAGCTTCTGACGGGTAGGCGCTGTATTCAGAATAAGAACAGTAATAAGAAACATTCTCTCATTGCGTGACTGCAAATCCTCCAGTAAAGATTTAGCCTCATTTCCATAAACCGCAAGGTCTGTTGAGATTATATCCATATCATAACCTGCTCTTACTGCTTTTTTCTGCTCCTCAATTTTCATTTTTTGAAGGTCGGACAATTTGTGCTTAACATTTTTTATAGCTTCTGACTGGTCTATTGACTGTATGTGCATATTTACGGTAACAGCACTGTCAATATCAAGAAAATCCGCAAGCAGTCTGTCTGTCAGTTCGGGAGCGAGTATTTGCAGATAACTAACTGTACCATAATAATCTTCTATACGAAAGGTTTTGCGGTCACCAAAATTAAAACTCATAGGAGAGATATAGTCTTTAGTTGACATACCTGTTCTGACAATATCGCTCCATTCAAAAACAAATTTTTCTTTACTGCCAGGATTAAGCTGTCTGTATAAAATCTCAAGCCTTTCTTTTCCCGTAAGAGAACGCGCTTTTACTCCTAATGTTTTAAAATTGTTCATTATATCTGTTTCGACGCGCTCAATTCGTGGTTTCGCCGCCTTTAAAGTGTCGGCTTCTATGCCAAAAGTAACATATTTAGTTTTAATTAAACCGTTATTGCCTTTGGCAAGCTGATTTTTAAGCATTTCCGAAAACTCGTGACGAATATCGTTATAATCGTCCTCCTGTTCCTCAATACTGATACTGTCTTGAAAGTCCTGTAAATTTCCGAATTGATTTATGAACGATAACTGCAAATAAACGGTACTGTCAAAATAATTCAGGAAATCGCACCAGCTCTCAAAAATCTGTGTTTTATCCTCGTTTTGAGCCAACTGATAATTTATATCCTGAAAAGCCACTGTCTTTGTATAAAGCCTGTCATCAACACGGCATATACCGTCCTTATACATACATCTGTAAGGAATTGACTGCTGTACGCTCGGCGGTTCTTCATTTTTACCGAATAATTTATTTTTCAGTTCATAAAAAAATCCCTCTTTTTTATAAGGTGAATTTAATTTGTAAAGCTGTTTTTTATTTTTCAGCGTCATAAATGAAAGTTCTTTTTTATTTTTTTTAGCTTGTATTTTTTCCGCCTGCAGACGGCTTTCCTGCTTTTTTGCCTGTCTTGTTTTTTGTTCCAACCATTCTAACCCCCTTTGTTAGATTTTTGTATAAATTGTCTGTTCTGTATAATCGTATTTTGGGACGGATAAAACAAGTCCGAATAATATTTCTGAATATTTTTTCAGCCGGCTGACCGTCTTTCTCATACATAGCTATGAAGAAAAAAGGCAGCATAAAACCTATCATTAAAACCACGGCTATATCGTTTCCGACAAATGATTTTGTAAAAAGATAAACGGGAACACCGATAACCACCGCCGATGAAAAACATATAAGCTGTCGTTTTGTTAAATTTAAAGCTACTTTTGTTTTTACTTTTGATAAGTCTTTCGGTACAGGTACATATGGCATATAATCACCTCAAATTAATTTTTTCATTTACATTTTTCTTAATATTTTCCGGCTGTTTCACTTTATTTCTATTCTCTCTTAAAGTTTGTAAAAGAGATTTTCTCTCATTATTTTTTGATAAATTAACCTCGATTTTTATATCTTTCAAATAATTTTCGCAGTATTGAAGCCTTTGTTGTCTGCCGTTTTCTTTTTCGTCAGCATTGCCATGAAAATTGTTCTCATAAGACCATTCACACATTTTTCTGACAGCCCGTTCAAAATCATTTGTTTCTATTATTTTGTCTGAAAGCCTGATATTAGGTTCTGCTCCGCATTGTTCTTTCTGGCTTTGATTCATTAAATATTTATAAATATAGCCGTCAACAACTTTTTCTGTCTTTTGATAACGAAAATAATCCTGTGTTCTCATAATTAAACCGTTTATTGTTCTCGCTGTTACTTTGTGTACTTCCGGTTTTTTTAAATCATAAAGCTGACCATACATATTGTATGAATAAAAACTTAAAGTTTTAGATTTAGTGTCAACTATAATAGGTTTGCCAATCGAAAAATCACTTACAATATATCGTTTATCATAGGTAATCTCTGATAATCTTTTTTCCCGTTCCTCCCAATACTCTGGAAAATATCGTTTTATGGAATTATTTAAACTGTTTTCATATTCTGTTTTATCCTTTACATAATCGGGTATTTCCCATATTTCATTATCAAGAAATTCTCTTTCAGCCACAGCGGCGGCGCAGTCCTCCTCAAAATTGAGATAGCCGTTTTCTCTGAAACCACATCTTCGAGCCTCTGGTGAAAGAATTTCCTTTGCGTATTCCGCTTTTATCATAATACCGCCGTGTCCGGCTGTTTCAACAAAATAAATACCCTCGTTCATTTCCTCACAATGCTGAACATCTCCCCACGGCGATAATTTTGGTTCATCTGACAAACAAATCACTCCTTTCATAATATTTTATAATTTAATATCACTTTCAACCTCATTTCCCCAAACGTCCCAACCATCTGTTTTTTGACGGGCGAACAATTCAATTCGTGGTAAATCTCCCATTAACTCAACAATTCTTTCTCTTGTTTCATCAGGTTTTTTACTATGATGTTCTATGGGAGAATCTATTACTTGTCTTACAGATTTTGAGATTCTCTTAGGTTTTCCTTTTGTGGCAAGCAGGCAAATTTCAGCGTTGGCTCTTGTCCAATAGCCAAGTCCCATAAACCAGCTCATAGCTTTTTTATTTCGCTTTACCCAAACAAACGCTGCTGTACTGTATTTATATCCCCACGCTTCAATTACACGAAAAGACTCTTGTAAATTCGGAAAAGTAGTCCATAAAAACAATACGCTGTTTTCCGCCGCAATATCATCAACAGGCAGGGAACATATTTCATCTGCCGACATTGTAGGATAGTGATTTTCCGCGCTTCTGTTTTTTCCTTTTTTACTCCATACTCTATAAGACCATGGAGGGTCGGCAAGAATAATATTATATTTTTTTTGTAATATTTATATCACCTCCTTAAAATGGATTTTTTAACCGCAACAATTCCATCATAGATATAAATGAAACTCTCTGATAAATCAGCGTTTCACTAATGAGCGCTGAAAACACTTTTCGCTAAACTTCCTGTTTTGAATAAAGCAAAGCACAGCAGAACTGTATAGCCTACACACCCCCATACAGCCGAATGAATATTGTCTGACGAAGTTGTTGTGTGAAGCAATACAGCGTAAACAGCAACGCACACCATTATTAAAAATCCCTGAAACGCTATAGCGAACAGTGATTTTAAATAATTATTTCCCATTTGTCCCCATTCTCGGTTTACCATAGTGCTGAAAGGAATAGGGGCTATTGAGATTGTCAAATATATTTCTATCATTCTGCCGTATATAATGATAAAAACGCAAAGCGACATAATCTTCATTCCCAAACTTAAAATTAAAGACTCAAAATACAG
>Ga0137308_101704_pt1 | contig 19012 bp, 13 predicted proteins | sample Inofrocosms_June_FD_97181 | JGI IMG/M metagenome (GOLD analysis project Ga0137308, IMG submission 97181) | Mouse cecal microbial communities from Vienna, Austria - N-Acetylneuraminic and N-Acetylglucosamine D2O microcosms_June | ecosystem: Host-associated > Mammals > Digestive system > Large... | reverse complement strand
ATTTGTGTATGTATGATAGTACTTGATATAGTGACCGGTTGCTATTTATTTATCCATTTAACACTATGGGGCGATTTTAATGTATTCGCAATCCATTGTTTTTGCATTACATTGATATACATCTACTCGATAATCATGGCAAGCATAATCATTATAAAAAAATTGCATCCGTATGTCGACAATAAACATAGTTGATGTTTTATGGTCTCTTAAATTCAGAAAGGTGTCATATGACAGAATCCATGGCATTAAGAAGAATAACATTAATCATCTTCTGAGCGTATCCTTCAGTTCCAGAGAGGTGATCAGCTACCGCTATGCCGCGACAGGCGAAAAGCTGTCGGAGGTGTTCGTTGACACGGACGGGAGGATACTACGCAGACGCGACATCTACGGGAGCTATGAGTTCACCGACTACTATCCCTACGGCATCCCGCACGCCACGGCTTACAGCCCGGAGGCGAACCGCCGCAAGTTCGGTGGAAAGGAATACACCTCCGAGTTCGGGTTCAGCTCCTGCGATTTCGGCGCACGCCTGTACTCTCCGCTGCTCTGCGGATTCGACTCCCCGGACAGTAAAGCCTCCGAATACACACACATCTCCCCTTACGCGTACTGCGCAGCTGATCCCGTAAACCTGATCGATCCGACCGGAGAGGATATATTTGTGCTCAATTATGATTTCTTAATTCTCAATATAACACTCGTCCCGAAAATGGACAGAATGATAAAAGTGTAAACAATTTTGTTTCATAGAATGGTATCTTATAAAATCAACAAGAAGACAAGATAATCTTATCAAAAATGAAAAAACTATTATTCGTCTTGACATTGTCGGCTGCTTTATCGGCAAAAGCCAGCATATCCGGCACCGACACCATACCGGGAGCATTCTCCTCCCCGATGCAATGGCGTGTCGGCGTGGAACTGTCGCCTGCTTATGTCGCGCCCACAAACTCTTTCCTGACCGGTGACAACATATATGCCCATCCGGTGCATGCCGCCATGTCCGCGTCTCTCCGCACTGATTTCTGTTTCAACCCGAAGTCCGAGAAGGGTATGCTTTATCACGGCTTATATCAAGGGATAGGGGTGGATACAAGAACCTTTTTCTCCTCGCGTCTGCTCGGAACACCTGTATCGGCATATGTATATCAGGGCGCGCCATTCAAACATTTCGGCAACAGGCTCTGGCTCGGTTACGAATGGAGATTCGGCGCTGCTTTCGGTTGGCGCGACAGAAGCGGAGACAGAGATGCCGGTTTCCTTAACTCGGCAATCTCTACAAGAGTAACCGCACACATGGGGTTAGGCTTGAAACTTACCTATGCGCTCGCCCCACGCTGGCAACTCTCTTTAGGTTTTGAGGCAACTCATTTCTCCAACGGAAACACCTCATTCCCGAATTCCGGCATCAATACCATCGGTCTGTCATTCGGAGCCTCATATGTATTCAACAGGATACAGTATGCCGAAGCACCCGATTATATGAAACAGGATGCCGACAGACCCCGCTGGCTTCTCGACATCCTCGCATACGGAGCCTGGCGCAAACGGCATGTTATTATTGAAGAGATAGAGACTCTGTTGCCGGGAACCTATGGTGTGGGCGGACTGCAGTTGTCTCCGATGCGAAAAATCAACCGCTGGCTGACCGCCGGACTCGCAATCGACATGCAATATGACAGAAGTGCAGGACTCGGACCTTACTGGCAGGGGGGATACTACGACGAAGCCACTTTTTCCCGTCCACCACTCGGGAAACAGCTGAGAATCGGCACTGCCGCCATAGCGGAACTTACAATGCCCATATTTGCAATAAGCGCAGGTCTGGGCTACGACCTGTTGAGTCCGCACGGTGAGATGAGATTCTACCAGATGTTGACTGTCAAGGCATTCGTTACCGACAACATCTTTCTTAACGCAGGCTACCGCCTCGGCAATTTCAAAGACCCACAGAACCTTATGCTTGGCATAGGTGCCAGAATATACAGATAAATGGTTATTTCAAGATGGGTTCCGCAGGAATGCGGCTAAAAAGCAATGGAGACGATGCGTTTGTCTGCGCACCATCTCCTTCGCTTTTACAGAATTATTCGGCAGTTTTGAAAATTGCTTGTCAGAATACTGGCATATGCCATATGAATCCTACGGAGAACTGGTTTGTGGAGTAGTCATCGGCACCATATACTTTCGCACGATCAGAATATTTGTAAGTGCGTCCGACATAGGCAGCGAAGAAATGCAGATTGCGGTCCTTGAGCGGATAATACTCTATACCGCCTACATAACCCCATGCGGTGCGGTAACGTCCTGCCTCCACAATGTGACCCGGGGCACCCTCCTGCTCATGAGTCTTGTAGACCCCCTCGTTCTCAGCCATGGCTTTCGCAAATATGTTCCATGCCGGATGGAAACGGTAGTTGAGATGGAGAATAAAAGACATGATATCGGTCTTGGCTGTCTTGTAGCCGGTAGTGGATTCCCAGCCGTCAGGCTGCACGATACTTGTGATGATGCCCTTGCGGTCAACGCCCTCGCGTGTATACAGCCAGTCGAAATATGCCTGAACCTTGTCGGAGATATTGAAATCGTTACCCAACGCAAAATACCACATGTGCTCACCCTTTGTCTCGTTCATGAACGATGCTGACCAGCGTGTCTTGTAGACATCGTTGAAGTTACCGTTCCAGTTGACGGTATAGAGCAATGGTATCTTTGCCTTGGTGTAATTGCCATACATCTCGCGGGAACTGTCATTGTAGGCGTTGAGCACCTGGAACTGAAGCTGCTGCCTTGGAGTGAAATTATATGCGACATTGACACCACTCATGAAGTTGCTCATATAATCAACCATGTCGGAATACTGATAGATTTCGATCGGGTTCATGTCAAACTCTATACCGCCATATGCAGCACACTGCTTTCCAAGGAAGAATGACCATTTGTCGAGATTTATTCCGATTCCGGCGATATCGATGCTGTTGAGCACATTGTCCCGGTAGCCATTCTGGCTATCGCCTTTGTTGAGACGCTGGCGATAACGATAACTGAGCCAATCGTTGATATTACCCTTAGCTTCGATACGCAACTGGTTCATCTTGAACTTTGCCTCATTGAAATGCGAGCCGTTCCAGTCAAGATTGAACGAGCCATGCATGTCAAGAAACAGATTGAATTTGTCTGTTTTCTTTTCAATGTTGGCAATACTTTCTATGATTCCCTCTTCAGTTGTGGTTCTGTAATTGTTTGTTCTCTCCTGCTGAGCGATTCCGGGCAACGCGCATATTGCCGCGCTGGCAAACAATATGGATGTGTGTTTCATCTTGTTTTAGATTTATGGTAAATGTGATTGTTTCAGCCTATTGTTGTCAGTTCACGCTCCCTGTGCGTCCGCGGCAGTCCGGACGCACGGGGAGACGTCACTGAAACTTTAGTATTCTTCGAAATATTTCTGAATCTGCTGCCAGTCTTTGGTGCGTGTGAGAGCAAGCATAAGCAGCACGCGCGCCTTCTGAGGATTAAGTTCCCAGGATGCCACAAACTGATATTTGGCGTCATCGACCTCGTCATAAAGAGTTGTCGGACCGGTAGGCACTCGGCTCGAACGAACAACGATTATGCCGAGCTTGCGGGCTTCGAGAAGTTTAGGGAATATGTTCTTGTGATAGTTGCCGTTGCCGAGACCTGCGTGGATCACTCCCTGATACCCGTTGGTAAGGAAAGGATTCATTACATCAGCCTCCACATTCGAATATGCATAAACAATTCCGACTTTGGGAAGGCTCGTAAGATTGGTGACATCGAACACTGATTCCGTTGTGTGCTTTTTCAGTGTCTGCATGTTGTAGTAAGGCTTGCTGTTATAGACATATCCGAGAGGACCGGCATCGGGAGCCTGGAATGTCTGCACATCGGTGGTATTCATTTTCTGTGTGGAATGCGCGCCGAGGATAAGACCGTTCATCACAATCATCACACCTCTCCCTTTTGACGACGGGTCTGCGGCAGTGACAACGGAGTTATACAGGTTGAGAGGTCCGTCGGCACTCATCGCCGTTGAGGGACGCATAGCGCCGGTGAGCACGACCGGCTTGTCACTCTTCACTGTAAGATTGAGGAAGTAAGCGGTCTCCTCCATGGTATCGGTTCCGTGAGTGATCACGATGCCGTCCACATTGCTCTGGGCGAGAAGCTCGTTGATTCGTTTGGCAAGAGTAAGCCACACCTGGTCGTTCATATCCTGCGAGCCTATGTTGACAACCTGCTCACCGGTGACATTTGCCACATCCTGCATCTGGGGCACAGCATCGATTAGCGACTGGATAGCCACCTGGCCTGCCGTATAACCGGATGCCGTGGCGGATTTGCCGGTTCCTGCGATAGTTCCGCCGGTAGCAAGAATATACACATTCGGTTTTTGCTGGGCGAACGCCGTGGCAACCGAGGTCAGCAACACTACAGCCAGCAGGCTCAATTTTTTCAGATTTTTCATAACTTGATTATTTTAGTTGATTATTGGTTTTTATGGTTCAGATAATGCAAGGTTCTCAATATATCTGTATCAGAAGCAGACCTGTAAGAATCGCAGCTATCGTGGCGACAAGTCCGGGCATCATGAAAGAATGGTTGAGCACATATTTGCCGATGCGGGTGGTACCGGTGCGGTCAAAGTTTATAGCCGCCACCACTGTCGGATAATTGGGAATAAAGAAATAACCGTTTACAGCCGGAAACAAGGCTATAAGCATCCACGGATTCATTCCCAGTGCTATGCCTAACGGCATTATTGCCCTGACGGTTGCCGCCTGACTGTAAAGAAGAATTGACATTACGAAAAGAGCGATTCCGAAGAGCCAGGGCCATTGTGTCACAAAACCCTTGACACCCTCTGTGATCACAGCTATATTGCCGTTGATGAACGTGTCGCCCATCCATGCTATACCGAAAATCGCTATCACTGCCTGCATTCCCGCAATGAAGACACTTCCCTGAGTCGGGGCGATTCCGTTGATCTTGCCGGTGAGAAGAATGATGGCACAGGTGCTGAGCATCAGAATCTCGATAATCGCCGGCATGTCTACAGGGGTTCCGTTGAATGAGGGACGCATTGCCGGTATTGAGCCGAAAAGCACGATAAGCACAGTTGAGAGCAAAAACAGCAAAACAGAGAGCTTTGCTCTGCCAAGATTCTTTATTTCGTTGAACTTAAGACTGTTTTCCTTAATCATGCCCTGCTCTACACGGCGAAGATACTCAGGATCTTCCAGAAGCTCCTTACCTACTCTTTTTGAAAGTAACGCTCCTATTATAACTCCTATGAGCGTAGCGGGAATAGACACCTTGAGAATATCGAAAAGAGTGATGTCGAAGCCGGTGAGCAAACCGAGCAACGCCACAGTAGCCGCAGAGATCGGGCTCGCGGTTATTGCCTGTTGCGAGGCTATGACGGCAATTCCCAAAGGACGCTCTGGACGTATCTTCGTTTCACGGGCAACCTCCGCGATCACCGGCAAAACCGAATAAGCCACATGACCCGTACCGGCGACAAATGAAAACAGATAAGTCACCAACGGACTGATGATAGTGACTTGCGAGGGATTCTTTCTCAGAAGTTTCTCTGCAAGCTTTACCAGATAATCCAGTCCCCCTGCCGCCTGCATGGCAGCGGCAGCGGAAATTACCGCCGCAATCATCAGCATGACATCGATCGGGGGTGAAGTAGGCTGAAGACCAAAGACGAACACCAGTATCGCCATTCCTACACCGCCCATGACACCAAGGCCGATGCCTCCAAGACGCGCTCCGACGATGATTGCAGCCAAAACAAATAAAAGTTGTAGTGTCAGCATAGCTTTTATATAAGGTTTCACAAAAAGCCATTTTAAGAAATCTTCGCAATTCTTATGTGACTTGTTCATATTATTAAACTATAAATCTTAAAAATGGTTTTGCAACGTTTTAATGTTTCATAACATTTTTGCAGAAATTCGTAATTCTTTTCTCTACCGTGACTCGCCACAAAACCAATCCTCTTCCCCTTTTGTTAAAAAAATATCATTGCATCAGCCTTGCATCGGAACCTGAAGAATCAGGATGCACGTGATAAGAAACAGTTTCCAAGGCTGCCGCAGTGCTTCAGGAACCGTCAGTTTCAACTGTTTCTGAATAGCTTTGAAAAACACAAAAACATTAAGTTATGGATTGGTTTATACAAACGCTGAGAGACAACCCGGCGATAGCGATTTTCCTGACGCTGGGAGTTGGATTTCTTGTAGGCAAACTGAAGTATAAGACATTCTCGCTGGGAAATGTCACTTCGGTTCTGCTTGTCGGTGTTCTTGTCGGACAACTCGACATCCCTGTTCCCGGGCCCGTGAAGTCGATATTCTTTCTCCTCTTCCTTTTTGCAATCGGATACAGTGTGGGTCCCGAATTCTTCAGGGCATTGAAAGGCTCGGGCATAAAACAGGTGCTGTTTGCCGTGGTCATGTGTGTGATATGCTTTGCCGTGACATGGGGTGTCGCCCTGCTTTTCCACTATAATGTCGGAGAGGCATTGGGACTGTTTGCCGGCGCACAGACAATTTCCGCAGTGATAGGTGTCGGACAGGACGCCATAGGAAACATGAATGCCTCGGCTGCCGATAAAACGGCATGGAGCAACATAATACCGGTATGCTATGCCGTGACCTATATATTCGGCACAATAGGTTCCGCATGGATTCTCGGCTCGCTCGGTCCGGCAATGCTCGGCGGTCTGAAAAAGGTGAGAAAGGAAACGGCAGACCTTGAGAAATCGATGAACAGCAGCGGTGTCGATGACGACCCGGCATATATCAACGCATTGAGACCGGTGGTATATCGCGCTTACGAGGTCAAAGGAGATTTCTTCTCCTCGCCGCGTACTGTAGCTGAAATCGAGCAACACTTCACCGATGAGCACATGCGTGCATATGTGGCACGTATAAGGACGGAAGACAAATTTATCGACAATCCCGACGGAGATGTCAAGGTCTCGCAAAATGATATTATCGTTGTCAGCGGACGCCGGGAGACTCTCGTCAGCGGCGAGGGATGGATAGGTCCCGAAGTCGCGGATGACGCTCTGCTCTCTTTCCCGATAGAGAAAGTTCCTGTGATGATTGCACGCAAGCAGCTTGACGGAAAGACAATAGAAGACCTGCGTCATATGCCGGAAATGAACGGTGTGCTGATATCCGCAATCACGACGGCAAACGGAGCCTCAATTCCTGTTCTCGCCAAGACGGAACTTCACCGCGGATATACCATGACCCTGCAAGGAAGAGATGCGGATATCAAAAAAGCATCTTCCATAATCGGGTATGTAGACAAACCGACAAACCAGACCGACATGATTTTCGTAGGTCTCGGAATCTTCATCGGTACTATAATAGGAGCCATAACGATTCATCTCGGCGGTATACCGGTAAGTCTCTCCACAAGCGGAGGAGCGCTCATCGCCGGTCTTGTCCTTGGCTGGCTGCGCTCGAAACACCCGACTTTCGGAAAGATTCCAACTTCTTCGCTATGGATTCTAAATAACATGGGACTCAATATGTTTATCGCTGTGATAGGTATAGAATCCGGACCTTCGTTCGTGCAAGGCATACAGCAGGTGGGATGGATGTTGTTTGTAGCCGGTGTGATCGCAACTACTCTTCCGCTGATTCTCGGCATATGGATCGGCGACAAGATATTTAAGTTTCCTGCCGCAATCAACCTCGGATGCAACGCCGGAGCGAGGGTCACAACGGCATCGCTTGGCGCGATACAGGATTCCTTAGGCTCGACTCTCCCGGCAATGGGTTACACCGTGACATATGCGATTGGCAATACTCTGCTGATCCTTATGGGAGTGATAATGGGCATTATCATGTAAATTCAGAATATAAAAACAGTTTTTTGAAGTATTATGAAAACAAAAGATCAGATCAGAGAATATGAGAAAGCACTCGAAGAGATGAGTCCTTTCGAAATCAAGGATACGCTGATTAAGATGGCGAAAAAAGGGTCGGAGACCACTACCGACACATTCCTTAACGCCGGGCGTGGAAACCCCAACTGGATAGCCACGGCTCCACGCGAGGCGTTTTTTCTTCTCGGTGTATGGGCTGTGGAGACTTGCCGCAATGAAGCCTATTCGAAACCGGGCGTTGCCGGAATGCCTCCTGAAGAAGGTCTGGGCGACAGCCTGAAACTCTTTCTTAAAGACAATGCGGCGAGACACGGCGCGCATCTTCTTCTGAATGCCATCGATTATGCGGAAACTGAACTCGGCATATCAGCCGATTCGCTGGCTTATGAATGGGCAGACGGCATAATCGGCGACCACTATCCCACCCCGGTCAGGATGCTTGTCAATGCAGAAAAGATCGTACAGGCATATCTGGCGCAGGAAATGGGCGATAATGCACCCGGTCTTGGAAAGGAATATGACCTTTTCGCAACAGAAGGCGGCACTGCTGCAATGTGTTATATTTTCGACTCCCTGCAGGCAAACCACCTTCTGAAGAAGGGTGATTCCATCGCGCTGATGGCTCCTATCTTCACGCCTTATATAGAAATCCCGCAACTTGACCGCTACAGTTTTGATGTAACCAATATTTACGCGGACTCTACAGACAAAGACGGCTACCACACATGGCAATATCCCGTAGAGGAGATGGATAAACTGCGGGATCCTAAAATGAAACTTGTCTTCCTCGTGAATCCGTCCAACCCGCCGAGCTACAGGCTAAGTCAGGATTGTCTCGACTATCTTGTGGATGTCGTAAAGAAAGACAACCCTGACCTGATGATCGTAACGGATGACGTATACGGCACTTTCGCCAAAGATTTCAAGAGCCTGATGTATGTGCTGCCACGGAACACACTCTGCGTCTATTCCTTCTCAAAATATTTCGGTGCCACAGGATGGCGTCTTGCGGTTATTGCCGCTGCCAAGGAAAACATATTCGACAGGCTCATATCTCAGGAATCCAAGGAATGCCTTGAGGATCTTGACAAAAGATACGGATCCCTCTCGCTGCACCCTGAGAAAATCCGCTTTATAGACAGAATGGTTGCTGACAGCAGGTCTGTGGCACTGAACCACACCGCCGGACTGTCGACACCCCAGCAGATTCAGATGTCGCTTTTCTCTCTGATGTGTCTGCTCGACAAACGAAACATATATAAGAAGAAGATGCAGGATATGGTGGAAGACCGTCTTGAAGCTCTTTGGAAAGGCACCGGTTTCAGGCTTATGGAAGATCCGTTGCGCGTAGGATACTACAGCGAGATCGACCTTATGCTGTGGGGAAGCAAGATATATGGTGATGACTTCTGCAACTGGCTAAAAGCCAATTACGAACCGATAGACATAGTGCTGCGTCTCGCCCGCCAGACTTCTGTTGTTCTCCTCAACGGCAGTGGATTCGACGGTCCATGCTGGTCAGTCAGAGCTTCTCTCGCCAACCTCGACGAGATTGATTATCTGAAAATCGGATCGGCTTTACGCTCTATTCTCGACGGTTACTACGAAGAGTATAAAAAAGCAAAGTAAAAACTGTCTGACAAGTAAGCGTTGAAAATCCGCTTATATGCAATTTCCCGGAAATATTTACGACTCCGGACTCGACTGCCAATGACGAGTCCGGAGTCTCCATGTCTGACCGGACAAGAGCCGATATAAAACAAAATAAATGATATTTGGAACGTTTTATGTTTTTAAACGTTTTACAATTAGAAATCTTTAATTATATTTGTGGATTCATTCCTCGCCTCGCAAACTTTGTTTCAAAAGACACGGAATGACAATAGAGATTATACCTTAAATATAAACCATAAACATTTTTACAATGGAGACCACATCTAAAAAAGGATTTCGCGAAGAATCCGACCTTCTCGGCACACGCGAGATTCCTGATTCAGTTCTTTATGGTGTTCAGACACTTCGAGGAATAGAAAATTTTGAAATCAGCAAGTTTCACCTGAAAGATTACCCCTTGTTCATCAAGGGACTCGCAATCACCAAATGGGGTGCTGCCGTTGCAAACCACGAGCTTGGTCTTATCAGCGATGAGCAATTTAACGCAATCGTTCAGGCTTGCAAGGAGCTTATCGAAGGTCAGCACCATGAACAGTTCCCCGTAGACATGATCCAGGGAGGTGCGGGCACTACCACCAACATGAATATCAACGAGGTAATCACAAACCGTGCCCTCGAAATCATGGGACACAAAAGAGGTGAATACCAATATTGCTCACCAAACGATATCGTGAATTGTGCCCAGTCAACCAACGATGCCTATCCTACGGCGATACATATCGGCATGTATTACACTCACCTGAAGTTTGTGGAACACTACAAGGTGCTGATAGAGTCTCTGCGCAAGAAGAGCGAGGAGTTCAAACACATCGTAAAGATCGGAAGAACTCAGTGGGAGGATGCGGTGCCTATGACTTTAGGACAGACTTTCAGCGGTTTCGCTTCAATTCTTGAAGACGAACTCCTGCATCTCGACGAGACTGCCGCCGACTTCCTTACTGTGAACATGGGTGCCACGGCAATCGGAACAGGCATCACCGCCGAACCCGGCTATGCCGAAAAATGCGTCGCCGCCCTCGGAAAGATTACAGGATGGAATATCAAGCTCGCCAAAGACCTTGTAGGAGCAACTTCCGACACATCCTGCCTTGTAGGATATGCCGCAGCTCTGAAACGTGTAGCTGTTAAAGTCAACAAGATATGCAACGACCTGCGTATCCTTGCCAGCGGACCGCGCTGCGGTTTCGGCGAGATCAACCTTCCTGCAATGCAGCCCGGTTCATCTATCATGCCGGGTAAGGTAAATCCTGTCATTCCGGAGGTCATGAACCAGATATGCTATAAAGTGATGGGCAACGAACTTTGCGTCACCATGGCAGGAGACGCAGCACAGATGGAGCTGAACGCGATGGAGCCGGTAATGGCTCAATGCGACTTCGAGTCTGTGGACCTTATGATCAACGGATTCGAGACCCTGCGAATCAGATGCATCGAAGGAATCACGGCAAACGAAGAGCATTGCCGCACCCAGACCCGCAACAGCATCAGCATCGTGACTGCGCTCAACCCGGTAATCGGCTACAAGAACTCCACCAAGATTGCCAAAGAGGCTCTCGCCACCGGAAAGAGCGTATACGACCTTGTGCTTGAACACGACATCCTGAGCAAGGAAGACCTTGACACGATTCTCGCTCCGGAGAACATGATCAAGCCCGTAAAACTCGACATAAAGCCCAAACGCCACCTTTGATATGATCTGAAACCCGCATGAACGATTCATCCGTTCCATAAGATAAAACCACAAGGGGGATGTGCCTGACGGCACATCCCCCTTCTAAAATGTCATGCCGCAGTAATCGCTTTATGAAGCAATAAGACAAATTCTCCAACTTTATGAAGTCTTCCTCTTGCGATATAACAGGTATCAGACTACCGGAAGAATAATTCTTCTTTTCTATTTTACACTTAGGTGTAATTGTAGAGAAGCATTCGTTTGAAGTGATATATTTCCAGTTATGATTCATAATCGTTGCAGTTTGTAGGGACGCGCCATGGCGCGTCCGCGTTGTCAATGTGGTTTGAGTTAAACCGGTCGTAACACCAATTTTCAACATTCGCATCGATATAATGCATAATATTCGCGTATGCTTGCTGACTGCGAATAATATGCTCATGAAATCTCTCTTGCCAGCCGAATTCTATGTTTTGCTTTCTCGCAGCTCTGGTAACTGTGCTCTTTATTTGTCCTACTATTACTGCCAATCTGCTGTTGTGGTGAAAATTTTTGGCTTCTGATGGTTCATGTCGCTTTGGCTTCAGACATCCGTAATTGTTTTGTGACTGGGATGTTGACAAAATGGGGGACGATGCGGACGCGCCATGGCGCGTCCCTACGGAGATTACCAAATGGATGTGGTTGGGCATCACGACGCTATTCCAGACTTCAGCCTCTGGAAAATGATCTGTCACTTCGTCTATTGTTGACTTCATGATATGTCCTATATCTGTAGGAATCATTTTCCCACCTCGTATCTCTCCGAAATAATGTATCTTTTGGTCGCAACGGACCGTAATGAAGAATATTCCTTCATTATAGTCATGCCAATCGGCACGGAACTGGTGTCGGTCAGCCATGTGCGAGCATCTTTTGGAGTTCGACCATGCCACGGAGGAAGGTTTCCCATATCTGGTCAATATGCGATTTTATCTGTCCTGTAATCATTCTGCAAAAATAAGTAAGTGTTGGAAATTAGCTTATATTAAATTTTAGGAGATTTTGAGATGATTTCATGATTCCGAAGAAGGAGCATAGCGGGCTATGCGACTGATGAGAAATCATGAAAGCATCCAAAAGATTCAAAATTTAAATAAGCACGGCATTTACTTATTATAAACTAATTTTCAATACTTACTTAATACTAAATACAGACTTTCATAAGTGTATCCGGAATATTTTGCGAAAGTTTTTTGATAATCAATGTACGAAATTCATCTATGTGTCCGAAAACGGACGCCCTTTGTTTTGTCAGATCGTTAATATCCAACACTTTATATTTTTGGCACGCATAATGTCTGACTTTCTGCGTAAACTATCCGAAGTTAAAAAATGGACAGAGAGATTTCACTCAAAGAACAAAAGAAACTAAGACGCAGGAAAATTCTGAAGACATGCGTTCCGATTGCCGTTGTTTCAGCCGGCGCCATATTCGCTTTATCCTCAATTGCCCCGTCGATGGACCGCAGCGGACTCGATTTCATCACCGCAGACACAGGCACTGTGGAGATGTCGGCTGACGCCTCGGGCAAAGTCGTTCCGGCTTATGAAATGACTATCACATCGCCGGTGTCCACAAAAATCCTTGAGATATATTGTCACGAGGGTGATGCAGTGGAGCGGGGACAGTCTCTGATGAAACTTGACCTTGCCGGAGAAGAGACTGAGCTGCAGAATCTCGCCAATCAGAAAATGATGAGGAACTACGACACCCGCCAGACAATACTTGCAAGCCGCACTTTTCTCACCAATCTTGAGATGAAGATAAAAGCGAAGGAGATGTCGGTGGAACGGCTTAAAACCGAGACCGACAACGAACGGAGACTCGACAGCATAGGTAGCGGTACGGGCGACCGCGTCAGAGAGGCGGAACTTGCCTACAAAACAGCCGTTCTCGAACTCGACCAGCTTCGCAAACAGCTCCACAACGAAGAGCTGAGTCATGCCGCGGCACGCAAAAGCAAGGAACTCGAAGAGGGCATAACGGCAAAGAACCTTGAGGAAAAACAGCGAATGCTTGATGACGCACGCATCAAGGCTCCGGCAAACGCCACCGTGACGTATCTCAATTCGGCTTTGGGAACAAGCATCTCGGCAGGCGAGAGACTCGCCGTGCTTTCTGACCTCAACCATTTCAAGATCGCTGCGCAGATTCCGGAATCAAATGCCGACAAGATGGCTCTGGGTTCGGAAGTGAACGTAAAGGTGGGCAAGGAGACTTTCAGAGGAAGAATAGGAACAATCACTCCGCAGTCTAACAACGGCGTGATATCTTTCACCGTCCTGCTCGACGATGACAGCGACAAGCGTCTCCGTTCAGGAGTCAGGGCAGAGATAAACGTGCTTTACGACATAAAGGAGGAGGTATTGAGGATTCCGAACGGAACATATTATCACGGTCCGGGACAATACATATTTTTCATAGACAACGGCGAGGGGCATCTGCTTAGACGCGAAGTCCGGCTCGGCGAGGGCAACTTCGACTATGTAGAGGTGCTTTCCGGACTCAGCGACGGCGACAGAATCGTGAAGAATGACCTCGCGGAATACAACAGCCGCAAGAAAATAAGACTCAGATAATCAGGCAACGCAGAAGTCGATTCGACATTCGTACGAAACACAGTCGCGATTCATGTGAAAACAATTAGAAGCTGTTTAAAAATAAAAGTTAATTTGGGGTCGCAGGCTTGGTGCAGATTTCTTCTTGAGGAGAAGGAGCATAGCGGGCTATGTGACTGAGCCGAAAGGAGAAATCTGCCCAAGCTTGCGAGACTTCAAGTAACTTGAAAAACAGCACTGATTAAATTTTTAACATATGAAGCCTTTCGATAAATAAAATTTACCTTTGTCCGGCTATCTCCGGTTAAAATTCATTCTCGGCTCAGTCACATAGCCCGCTATGCTCCTTTGCCTTAAATGAATTTTAACTCGAAGATAGCCGCCCCAAATTTAACTTTTATTTTTAAACAGCTTCTTAAACAACAACTAAAAAACAAACCATATGTCAATCATTAATCTTGAAGGTGTGGAAAAGGTTTATCGCACCAGTGAAATAGAGACAATAGCTCTTGAGAATGTTAACCTCAGGATTGAAAAAGGGGAGTTTGTAAGCATCATGGGACCCTCGGGATGCGGAAAATCAACCCTCCTCAACATCATCGGACTTCTTGACAAGGCAACCAAGGGGAAGGTGGAGATAATCGGCACCGATACCGAATCGCTCGGTGACACCGGACTTTCCCATTCCCGCAACGCCAACATAGGATTCGTGTTCCAGAGCTTTCATCTGATTCCCTCGCTGAACGTCGCCGACAATGTGGCTCTCCCCCTGCTCTATCGCAAGGACACAGGAGCCAAGGCACGGAAGGAGAAGATCGACAATGTGCTCGAACGCCTCGGCATCTCTCACCGAAAACGCCATTTCCCCTCCCAGCTCTCCGGAGGGCAGTGCCAGCGTGTGGCGATAGCCCGCGCAATCGTGGGAGACCCTGAAATTATCCTCGCCGACGAGCCTACCGGCAATCTTGACTCCAGAATGGGTGCGGAAGTGATGGAACTCCTGCATCAGCTCAACAAGGAAGACGGCCGCACAATCGTGATGGTAACACACAATGAGGAACAGGCGCGCATGACCGACCGCATTATCCATTTCCTCGACGGGCGCAGAATCGAATGAGAACGCTACTGCCGCCGGAAAGTTATTTTATCCACTTCACTTCCAACAGACAATTATGAACAATTACTTAAAACAGATATGGTATGAACTGCGCCACCAGCCGATGGTGACAATCACATCGGTAATGGGCACCGCATTCGCCATCTTCCTTATGATGGCGGTATTCATGACCTCCTCTCTCGACACGGTGCCCGTCGCGCCGGAAACAAACCGCCCCCGTCTTATGTTCGGACAAAACATACACATTAAATACGAAAAGGGCGAATCATCGGGTGGAATGTCATATAACACCGCAAGACGACTCTACGGAAATCTTGACGGCATAGAGAAGATTTCCTTTGCCAACAGCTGGGCTGTCAATCTTGACGTGTCGGTAAAAGACGGCGACTGCGTGTCGCTGTTCGAAAAGAAGGTTGACGATGCATTCTGGGAAATATTCGATTTCACGTTCGTTTCCGGCAAACCGTTCGACAAGGCATCTGTCGATGCCCGTCTTAAAAAAGCTATAATCACAGAATCCGCGGCTGTAAGAATGTTCGGCAACGCGGATGTGGCAGGCAAAGAGATAAAAATCAACCATGTGCCACACATAGTCCAGGGTGTGGTGAAGGATACGAGTCCGCTGTTAGTGCAAAGCTTCGCCAACATATACACCGTCTACGCTCCTGAGGAGCAGGATAATCTCTGGATCGACGGTTACGGAGGCGACACACAGGTGATTCTTCTCAAGGCGCCGGGGGTGAGCGACGAACACATCCGCAATCAGGTGAAAAGCCGATACGCCACATTCGCATCGGTTCTGAAGAAGGAAGGGAAGCAGGTGGATTACCATCAGGCGCCCTATACGGCGGAGACTGTCAATCTCGAATTCGGCTCAAACACCGATCCCGATCCCGACACACCCCGGAAACTGAGATACGCGGTCTATCTTATCCTTCTGATTCTCCCTGCAATAAATCTCAGCAGCATGACACGCAGCCGGCTGCGCCGACGCGTGTCGGAAATCGGAGTCCGCAGGGCTTTCGGAGCGACAAAAGCCGGCATCATGAGCCGGTTCCTCGGAGAGAATCTCATTCTTACTCTCGCCGGAGGCATCATCGGTCTTGTACTCTGCCTCATATTCGTGGTCTTCTTTTCCAATCTCTTCATTTCCTATGGAGGGAAATTCGGCAACAATGACATAGCCGCCTCGACTCCTACAATCAACATGCTTCTGAATTTCAAAACTTTCGGAATCGCGCTGCTGTTCTGCCTTCTACTTAATGTCATAAGCACCGGAATGCCCGCATGGCGTGCGTCAAAGATCAACCCGGCTGAAGCTATTTCCGGTAAAAACGATTGAATCATGAAAAGAAATCTTTTGACTCAGATAAAAAACGAATGGCGCGACAACCTCTGGCTCGTGATCGAGCTGGCTATCGTGGCTGTCGCGATATGGGCGCTTTCGTTCACTCTTTACGACACTTTGCGCCCTAAGTTCGATGACAAGGGATATGACATCGACAACGTATATAAAATCACGCTGAAAAGTCTCGGAAAAGACAGTCCGGAATATGTGGATATGGGTGATCGGACGGAAACCGCCAACCTCGATGACGGAAAAACCCTGATGGCACGCATTCGCAAGTCTCCCTACGTCGAGATTGCGGCGTTCTCGAGCAACGCCCTCCCCTATCAGTTCAGCTACGCCGGGAATCAGCTTGATGTGCAGGACAAGGGTGACTCGGTGTTTTATATGGGCAATCTGCGCATGGCAAGTCCGGAGATCGCAGGTGTGCTCAGAATCAGAAGCACACAGAACCTGTCGCTGAAAGATCTTGAGGAAATCCTGCGCCGCGGAGACCTGCTTGTCTCTACTGCTCCGGATTACAGTTATGGCGGCGTCAAGGATCTGAAGGATCTCGTCGGCGGACGCGTCATGCCTTACGACACACTTCACACACGCCGCATCGGAGGTGTCGTCAAGTCCATAAAACGCAACGAATATGAGCAGAAGACCGGCACCATCATTTTCCCGATTGACGAGTCCGACTACAGGCGTCTTGCATATTGCTCGGAGATCGCAGTGAGGGTGAAGCCGGGAACGGGCAAAAAATTCGAAGAGGAGTTCTATTCCGACAAGAGCATGAGACAGCTAAGAAACAGATATCTCACAGACCTGAGCCGCATGGAAGATGTCAGAGCCGCCAACCAGCACTACAGCGATTCCATGGTGCGTCTGTGGAGCGCGGGAATAGTTTTCCTTCTGGTCATAATATTCCTCGGACTGCTCGGCACGTTCTGGTTCCGCATCCGCCAGCGTTCCGGGGAAATCGCCCTGCGCAAGACATGCGGCGCGACTTCCGCCGACATTTTCCGCAGAATAATAGGCGAGGGAATGATCCTTCTCTCCATCGCGCTCATACCTGCCTTAATAGCAGGCGCGGCAATATACCGGTTCATAATCATCGAAAAAGGATTCCCCTTCGATGAATACAAATATGTGATAGCTCTGTCTTTCCTGATCATGGCGGTCATCATGGCGGCTATGATTGTGGCTGGAACAGTATTCCCCGCCCGCAAAGCGATGAAGACAGAACCGGCGATAGCCCTCAAGGAGGAATAGCCGGAGTGTGTAAAAAACATATCCAGAAATAAATGAGATTCCGACAATTTTTCTTATACGCAGCTCTTCTGGTTTCCGCGCCCATGTCAGGCGCGGAAACGGAGGAGTTATATCTTTCGCTCGACGAGACAATCTCTCGCGCACGGACAAGCAGCGTGGATGCCGCAGTGGCACTCGATGAACTCAAGACCTCATATTGGGAATACCGTTCCTACCGCGCGGAACTTCTGCCTGAGGTCAATTTCTCCGCCACTGTTCCCGCCTATCACAGACAGTATTCACCTTACATGAACGAATCGGGCAGCTACAGTTTCGTGCGCAACAATTACCTCCAGATGAACGGCGAAGTGTCGCTGAGCCAGAACATATGGCTCACGGGGGGAAAAATAGCGCTGAACACTTCGCTCGATTTTTTCCGCCAGCTCGAAGGAGACAAATACAACCGTTTCATGTCAATACCTGTAGCTCTCACTCTGACACAACCCGTGTTCGGGGTAAACAGCATAAAATGGGACAGACGCATAGAACCGGTCAGATACACCGAAGCAAAGGCTGCATACCTCAGCGCATCGGAAGATGTGGCGATCAAAGCGATTGCATATTATTTCCAGCTCCTTATGGCTGACGAGAACATGACAATAGCCTCGCAGAACCTTGAAAACGCCCGGAAACTTTACGAAGTGGCGAAAGAAAAACGGGAAATGGGACGCATCAGCGGCAATGACCTCCTGCAGATGGAACTCAACCTGCTCAACGCCGAATCAGAACTTACCGACTGCGAGAGCAGCCGGAAAAGCTGCATGTTTCAGCTGCGCACGCTCCTCGACCTCGGTGAGAACACGAACATAATACCCCTGACTCCATCTGCCCTCCCTGCGGCAGACATCAGCTATGAGGACGCTTTGCAGAAAGCACTCGAACGCAACAAACTCGCGGCAAGCATCAGACGGCGTCAGCTGGAGGCGGATTATGAAGTGGCGAAGGCGAAGGGCAACCTGCGCCAGATATCGCTTTTCGCCCAGATCGGTTATACTGGCACTGACAGACGCTTCGGAGGCGCATATTCATCTCTCAAAGACAACCAGGTGGTGGAAATAGGTTTCGAGATACCGATTCTTGACTGGGGATGCCGACGGGGAAAAGTGAAAGTGGCGGAAAGCAACCGCAAGGTCATGGAAAGCAGGCTGCGACAGGAGAGGGCGGATTTCTCCCAGAATCTTTTCATTCTCGTGGAGCGCTACCGCAATCAGATGCGCCAGCTTGAAATCAGCCGACGCGCGGATGAAATCGCGGCACGCCGATACGCCGCGAATGTCGAGACTTTCATGATCGGCAAAATATCCACCCTCGACCTCAATGACTCCCGCGTAAGCAAAGACGAGGCGCGGCGGGAATATATCAACG